>Ga0187867_10002364_pt1 | contig 15715 bp, 23 predicted proteins | sample June2016WEW_13_1_FD_132976 | JGI IMG/M metagenome (GOLD analysis project Ga0187867, IMG submission 132976) | Peatland microbial communities from SPRUCE experiment site at the Marcell Experimental Forest, Minnesota, USA - June2016WEW_13_10 | ecosystem: Environmental > Terrestrial > Soil >...
GCTGATTCGGCCACGGAAACGTTTGCGGCGGTCAAGCTCTACGTGGACAACTGGCGATGGCAGGAGGTGCCGTTTTACCTGCGCACCGGCAAACGGCTGCCCGCCAGAAACTCGGAGGTTTCCATTCATTTTCGGCCCGTGCCGCACCAAACATTTCCGGTTTCAGCGCTTCTGGACTCCCGGCCAAACCGGCTGTTGATCGCCATGCAGCCCGAGGAAGGTATCCTGCTGCGATTCGAGGTCAAACACCCCGGCCAGAGTATGGCGCTTGCCCCGGTAATGATGCAGTTCTATTACCGCGAGGCATTCCAGGTCCGCTCGCCCGAAGCCTACGAGACCTTGCTGCTCGACATCATGAGGGGAGATTCCACCCTGTTCATGCGCGCCGATCAAACCGAGGCCGCCTGGGGGGTTATTACCCCGATTCTGGACATGTGGCAGTCTGTCAGGCCGACCGATTTTCCTAATTACCAGGCCGGAAGCTGGGGGCCGGAAGCATCCGACATCCTCATTGCCCAGGACGGACGCAGTTGGACCTTGCCCACCTTTCTGCAGTGCCGGGAGGACCTTGCAATATGCCGAGTTGCAAGAGAACCGCCGGAGTAATCCGCGTTTATGCCGATTATGAAGCCGTGAGCCGGGCCGCCGCGGAGCTTTTCGTGCGGCAGGCAAACGAGGCGATAAAAGACCGCGGCCGGTTCAGCGTCGCGCTTTCGGGAGGGCACACGCCGCAACGCGCTTACGAGCTTCTGGCCGGTCCTCCGTTCAACACAGAGGTTGACTGGGGCCGGGTGCACGTCTTTTGGGGTGACGAGCGGTGCGTGCCGCCCGACGATCCCAGGAGCAATGCCCGCATGGCCCGGGAAAAACTCCTCGACCATGTTCCCGTGCCTCCCGGCAACATCCACCGCATTGCTTGCGCCGATTCGGCGATAAATGGCGCCCGGAGCTACGAATCCCTGCTGCGGTCCTTTTTTGACGGCGGCCCGAAAAGCTTTGATCTGGTCTTTTTGGGGCTGGGGACCGACGGCCATACGGCCTCGCTTTTCCCCGGAACGCCGGCGCTACTGGAGAAGGACCGCTGGGTTACCGAAATTTACAGTGAAAAAGAGGGAATTTATCGAGTCACATTGACCGCTCCAATTCTAAATCAGGCCTTAGTTTTGGCCTTTATCGCATCCGGCGTTTCCAAGGCGGGGGTGCTAAGAGCGGTGCTTAATGAGCGCCCCGAACCAGAGCGTCTTCCCGCCCGGTTGATTAAACCCGATTGTTATGGAGGTAAACTCTACTGGCTGGTAGACAGAGATTCGGCATCGCTGATGGAATCCTGATCTGAAGAACGGCAAAACGTTCATGCCTGCCACAGTTAAACATGCCCCTACGACCGAGCGATACGTACAGCTTATGCCTAATGCTCTTGAACCGGCGGCTGAGGCGAGCGCTGAAATCTGTTCACCAAGCGTTATTCTTGTGCAGAATAGTTATGCGTGCATAAATGAGGTATGAATCGCCCCCAAAAGGCTTGACTTTTGCTCCCGATAGTGCAATAGTTGCACTAGGATGTTGACGGGTTTGTATGCCGATATTGCAAAGCTTTGGTTCCGTCAGCGTGCGGATGTACGCCGACGATCACCGCCCGCCGCACTTCCATATCGTTGCGCCGGACTTCCATGTGCTGGTGCGGATTTCGGACTTGACGGTGATTGCTGGAGAAGCCCGCCAAGCTGAGATTGCCGAGGCTCTGGCATGGGCGCGAGCCCATCAGGAGAAGTTGGCTCTTAAATGGGCTGAACTCAACGAAAGGGGCTGACCATGCCGAAAAAAACCTTACCGCGCATCCTTGCCGTGACAAAGGACAAGAAGCCGTTGACCTTGCGGATCCGTTGGGACAAGGGCGAGGAAAGCCGTGTGGATGTTTCCGGCCTGGTAGAGACGTTCCGTGTTTATAAGCCGTTGCGCGATTCGCCGGAATTGTTCGGGCGAGTAAGGGTTGGCGAGCATGGCACGGACATTATCTGGTCTGATGAGATAGACATGGCCGCCGACACCCTTTGGCGGCTTGCGCAAGAACAGGCGGGTATTACCATGTCGGCGGACGCTTTCAAACGTTGGCGTGAACGCAAAGCCTATACGCTCGAAACGGCGGCGCATGCGCTTGGGTTAAGCCGTCGCATGGTGGCCTATTACGAGCAGGGCGCGAAGCCTATTCCGCGCGTCGTTGCGCTTGCTACGCGTGCGCTCGACCCCGCGACTGTTGACCCCCCGTGATCTGCGGCTACGCCAGGGCGAAAAACCCTATAAATGTCACCCCGGCGAAAGCCGGGGTCCAGTGTCTTTTGCTTTAAAATCAATTAGTTGGTAAAAAGGCTGGATTCCGCCCCGGATCCGGTCCGGGGTGACGTCATTCCAGCGAAAGCCGGAATTCCCGTCATGCCCGCGGAAGCCGGTACGGAATAACGAAATCATTAGCAATTTTCAGGCGTTTCTCCCACCAGAGAACCCTTTTTCATCACCCTGCCTAATGCTCTTAAACGTGCGCCTGAAGTGAGTGCTGAAATCGTGAAACCGAAAAAAAGGGCGAGCTTTTGTCATTTGAAAAATGACAACTGCTTACGGGTAGAGTTATATTCGATGAGATACTCCTTGTACGCGAGGACAAAGGTCATGGAGAACTGTACCATCCGTCAGTGCCCCGGCCAATGCGAAGAGAGGCGGATTACTCACGTTGTAAAATACCACGGTGAGGTGATCGTGCTGGTGAACGTGCCGGCCGAGGTGTGCTCCGAATGCGGCGAAGTCCTTTTGCCGCTGTCTTCGGTAGAAGCCATTGAAACTATGCTCAAAAATCCTGGGAAGCCGATTCGTACAGCCCCGGTCTATGAAGTGCCGGATGCGGCAGCAAGCGCATAGACAGAGTAGAGGGGAGTCACCATTTATTCACCCATCCGAAAGGAAAGCTGCTTAACTTCCAACCGGATAGGGACGGCAAGGCCAAGGCATACCAAGTCAAACAGGCTATCAAAGTTGTGGATGAGCTTAAGGGGCATCACTTATGAAAGAAGACAACTACACAATCACTATTTTTTGGAGCGATGAAGACTACGCGTACATAGCCGTTGCCGAAGAACTCGAAGGATGTTCGGCTTGGGGCGAAACCTATGAGGATGCTCTAAGGGAAGTCCGACAGGCAATTAAGCTTTGGCTTGAAGTGGCGCGAGAGAAAGGCTTTCGCGTTCCCGAACCTAAACCGCACAGAAGAGTCGCATAGATCGAGATGTCGTGATGTCTTCCTATAAATGTTCATCCGGGGGATTGGCGGCCACCGATAAGCCGCATAACTGGACACTCAAGAGGTGTTACATGCGGTACTCGGTTGTCATCGAAAAAGGGGAGAAGAATTATTCGGCATATCTTCCGGACGTGCCGGGATGTATTGCTGCGGGGCGCACCCCGGCAGTCACCATTAAAAAGCTTGCAAAGGCTCTTGAAATGCACCTGGCGGGGTTAAGGGAGGATGGCCTGCCGATTCCGGAACCAAATACCGTAGTTGACTATATCACACTGGAGGAAGCCAGTTAGCGCATAGAGCCATGAGGCATTTGGGGGGGGACCTGTACACTGTAAGGGGTGCCGGTAAGGAAACGCCGGGAGTATTCGGTGTCCACCTGCTCAACCTGAAAGGCGCAGGCCTCCGACACGCGCAAGCCGTGCAGGAACATCATCAGCAATAAACAACGGTCGCGGGCTTCGAAGCGGCTGCCCTTGGTGGCGGCCATGAGCTTTTCAACCTCGCGCACGGTGATGTGTTTTCGGTCGTTTGTCATTTACTGTTAGGCAAGCTGGGCAAGCTCCTAGTCTCGGCCTTTCGGTTTCCACTCCCTTACTAAACGTTTTGCCTCTGCAAGTTGGGCTGGTGTCATTTTCTCGGCGAGACTGTTTCTGAAATCGTCTGCATAATCTTCTGCATACGTATCATCTTCGTGTGCTGCCGCCAAAGAAAACCACATATACGCCTGTATGAAATCCTGCGGCACACTATTACCGTCGGCGTACGCCCAGCCCAATTCAAATTGTGCCTGGTCATCTCCCTGCTCGGCCGCCTTGCGATACCATTTTATCGCCTCGGCGTGATCCTGCGGCACGCCTTGACCGTTGGCGTAAAGCTCTGCCAGTTCACGTTGTGCAGGAGGGAATCCCTGCTCAGCCGCCTTGCGGTGCCATTTGACGGCCTCGGCATAATCCTGCGGCACACTATTACCGTCGGCGTACGCACAGCCCAATTCAAATTGTGCTTCGTCATATCCCTGCTCAGCCGCCTTGCGGAACCATTTGACGGCCTGGGTATAATCCTGTGGCACGCCTTGGCCTGCCTGGCACATCAGTCCCAAAACATATTGCGCCTCAGCAAGTCCCCGGTCCGCCAAAGGCTTCAACTCTTTGTAAGCCCTGGCATAATCGCCTCTGTCATAAGCCGCTTTACCGCCATTGAAACCGGCATAAGCAAGGGCGGCGAATCCGGCCAGTACGGCGATAAAAAGCAGGGATTTGAATTTTGTCATTTCGCCTCCTGGATTCGGGGGGCATCAATGGGAAAGGGGACAAAGCGGATAATAATTTATCCACCTCCAAAGCAGTTAGGTGTTTCCGGTCATTCACCGGTCATTCCTGCATTACCCGAATGACGGACTTGGTTTTAAGCCAGTCTGCGAAACCGGCTTCATCCATTTCGCTTGATGCCGACGCCAGCACGACGGCCACGGCTTCTGCTTCTGAAGCCGTCAGTTCCCATCCATTGAGATCGAGGAAAACGTAGGCGGCCAGAAAACCTGTGCGTTTGTTGCCATCCACAAAAGGATGGTTTCGAATAATGCCGAAAGCATAGGCGGCAGCCAGATTGAAAACTGAGGGTTCACCATAAACCGCCTGGTTTTGCGGACGGGCAAGGGCCGATGACAAAAGACCGGCGTCACGGATGCCAGGGCTTCCGCCATGCTCCGCGACTTGTTCGCCGTGCACGGCAATGACAACCCCTTCAAGAAGCCAGCGCCGGGTCATTTCCTCGCAAGCTCATGCAGAGCGTTACGGTATTTAGCCGCGCCGCGCCGCGCCGCTTTCATTTGAGCTTCAAAATCCGGGTCATAGGACGTGATGGCATAACCGTCAGGCGTTTCCGTTAAAAAAACAGTGTCGCCCTTTTTCACCTTGAGGCGGGCCGCGGCCTCCTTAGGCAGGATAACGCCGGTTGAATTGCCGATTTGAGTTACGGTGGCTCGCATAACAGCACCTCCTTGTTACACCATATGTTATAACAAAATAGTGTGCCGGTCAAGCTACCTCCTAAGACATTTTCTCCTCGCGTTTTAGCTAAACAGCACGCAAAAACGGCGTCTCTCGCCGAACTGGTGGAGGTTTGGCCTGGGTTTGTCCGCGCGCTCGACTTGGGGGAGGCGCTCTATGGAGGCCCAGTGTGGTGCTTGGGGTTTCGGCAAGACGACTCGAAGGAGGGGGCTGGATATCGGAGAAAAAGCACTCAACCTGAGTCCGTGTACAGGAGATGCACAGGAAACACTCGAGAGACGGCATTGTGAAAAGCTGATGTTTTGTAAATTGGCGGAAGCGCATGGGAATCGAACCCTTCGTCATATAGACAGGCGGTCGCTTCTCTTGGCATCGGCGCGGGTTAAGACAATCACAAAATGGATGATGAATGACACGGCGCCCGGTGAGATTCTTTAAGGGAGCGAGTGGCCATATGTGGCTACGTCATAGGCGCCGCCGCAAATAATCAGGTTATCGACTTTCTCGAAATACACGACTTTGGGAAGAATCTGTTTGGTCCTCGGATGGTACCATTTGTATTCCACGCAGCCGGAACCTTTTTCAACGGCGGTGTCGATGATTTCTTTTATAAAATGCTTACCTTCGGAATCCTTGATATCAATGAAGTCTTTTCCTACAAATCTTTCATTGACTCCATGCGCAAGCATCACTCCTTCGCAATTTAAAACAAAAATGTAGAGTTCGCCTTCTGAAAACATGCCGCGAAGGTTTGAAAATTCAGCCAAAGCGATCCTTTTACCGACTTGTATGTAAAAGGTTTTCGCCTCATCAACCCACCCCCTCGCCATCTCACAGGTCAACGGGTCCATTTTGCGCCTCCATTTGCTTTAGAGATTCAAACCCGAAATGCACCAACCTGATCACCAGCGAATCTCAATGGACATTTTGGGTTCAACTACTGCACTAAAAACCGCTGAGGACACCTTGAAGGACATAGAACCGTGCCAACTCAAAAGCGGAATCAGCCAAATCCCTCCGCCTCACACCTTAGGGTTCAGCTTCTGCGCCTTGCGATAAATTTCCTCCGCCTCGATCCGGCTGGCATCAATAGGAAAGGGGAAGCAGGTGTTGGTCTTGAAATTACATTACTCTCATATTCCGGTTTCGCAAGAATATTTTTGGATAGTGGATTAAGGTGCCAGGCGCTGAGATGTCTGGTATGGGTTGAGCGGAGTTCGTCGATTGTGGCGAATCCCGGATGGGTAGATGGACGATTGATGAGTCGGGGCAGGGGAAGACTCACTGGCCTGATAATCACACTTCCATTGGTTTTCCTAAAATCCTACGGCTGACAAATGTGTAGCTGCGGACGTAGGCACAAGGGGGGGCCTTGTGGGTCAGGCCGTGGGGCGCGAAATATCGGAATGCTCAGGGCATTGGATACGGGGCCGGGCGTGATCGTCGATTGCAGGGCATCCTGACCATTCCTGTGCGCTGTTCGGAGTGTCGGTAAGGAGGCACCGGGAGTATGCGGAATATAGAGGGCAAAAGTCCCTTCAACCCGCATACGTGCACGCAATATGCATGCAAAGGGCAGGGGCGAGATTGTGAAAAAGGCGAGTAGTTGTAAGTTGGCGGAAGCGCATGGGAATCGAACCCACCTGGGAACGCCTTCACGCCCCCACACCGGATTTGAAGTCCGGTAATAAATCTTTTCCTCATTTTTCATATCTTAAGATAATACTTGACACAGTAACGTTTTTATGGCATCCATGGTGTTACGCGACGAGACACTTTTTGACGGTTTAATAAATTTTTAAGTACGTGACGAGTACGTAAAATCGGAGGTTTCTGGATGGCTATTCAAATCTATTGTGATGAGTGCCGGACATCGAACAAGCTGGACGCCAAGAAATGCCGGAAATGTGGCGCGGCTTTTGGCAGGGAAAAAACCTTCCGTATTGATGTTTCACTCAAAGGCAAGCGCATAACCCGGCAGGCACCGAACCTGACTCTTGCGCGGGAAATCGAATCCAACCTGAAAACAGAACTACTCAGAGAAGAATTCGATATAACGGCGCACAAGACAAAGAAGGCCATCACCCTGGCCGACGTTTGGACTAAGTATCTACCTTGGGCACAGGAAAATAAGAAGACCTGGAAGGATGACGAGTGGAATTACAATCGCCATCTTAGACCGCGCTTCGGCACAAAGCCGCTTGAATCCATTTCGGCTCTGGACATCGAGCGGATGAAGCTCGAACTGAAAAAGGCTGTCAATAAGAACGGAAAGCCGTTCACACCTGCCACAATCAAGCATCAGATTGTGCTTTTACGGCGGCTTTTCAATCTTGCCGCTAAATGGCGGCTTTACAACGGACCAAACCCGGTTGCGTCGGTTGAGTTGCCAAAGCTCGACAACATGAAAACCGAATATCTGTCGGATGACGAAATAGAGCGACTGCGGAATGTGCTCGATTCATGGCCCTGTCAGTGCACGGCTTCACTAATCAAATTCGCCCTGCTGACCGGGCTTCGGCGCGGCGAGCTCTTTCGGTTGGAATGGATGGATGTTGATTTCGAGCATCGGCTTATCACACTGCGAGCACCCAAAGGCGGGAAGACCATGACAATTCCGGTAAGCAAGGAAGCTGCTGGTGTCCTTTCCGAAATGGACAGGCTTTCTAAAGAAGCTGTTGGCGACCTTCCCGACATGGACAGACTTTCTGTATACGTTTTCCCAAACACGGATGGAACGACACGAAAGAGCATTCGAGATCCTTGGGAGAGCATAAAGACTAAGGCCAAGCTGCCGGCCGATTTCCGCTTTCATGGTTTGCGTCATTCCTGGGCTTCCAGAATGGTTTCGAGTGGGATAGACCTTGCAGTAATCCAGACCCTTATGACGCATAAACACGCGTCCACCACTGAAAGGTACGCACACCTTATGCCGAATGCTCTTAAGCGTGCTGCCGATGCAAGCGCTGAAATCATGACTCCGAAGCGTGGACAGGTTTTGAAGATTGTGAAATGATACGACCGCTTTCCAGGGATAGAGCAGGCGTCATGAACCTGCTCGACAAGGCCGGTATCCTGGCCGGTTTTCCCTGGACACCACCAGGACGCTTACAGGAGAGCGCTGAAATGGGATTGATTGCAGGAACAGGACTTCTCCAAAAGTATAACCTGACCGAGTACCTCTTTCTGGACTTCATTATAGCCGGTTTTTTAACGCCGTATCACCCTATACTGGGACCGCCTAAAATTGCAGACTGTTTGTGGCGATGTGGAGAGTATCAACGTCTAAGAGACCTGCTCAAGCAGTACCCTACCATAACTAATACGGCCACTTCCGATTGGAAAGGACCCTGGGAGGCGTGGGAAGAAAAAAATGAACTTACTTGGAAATTGGAAGAGTTGCTGCCGAACCACTTAGAGGAGTTACTGTCGAGTCTTTACGATTTAAGCGAAGTCGCGAAACTTTTTGAAAATGCGGAATCTGCCAAGGAGCCACCAGGATTCAAAACGAAACCGCTTGCCGATGACGCAATCAAGAGGGCCGTAGAATTGAAACCGATCACAGATAGACTGTATGACCTGACAATGCAGAAGCATAAACCCCTTATGAACCACAAGCCTGAAGCCTGCCTGAAAACCGCGCTGGACATCTTAGACGATGATCCTGAAACCTACTCACGAATTTCAAGATCTGATTTGACGATTGACCTTTTTACCGAAAACCCTTCGAGCGCGCGCCGTGATTTTGTAGGCCAATTGTTGCAGCGGCTTCTGAGGAAAGAGGGAATCGAAGTTCCCAATTATCAGACACTTTATGAAAAGATTCGAACAACTAGAGCAACTTTTTAGCAACTTTCTGCTCCCCTAATCCGGCATACCTTGAATATCAATATCTTACCAAACGACAACTTTTCCCAACTATAGTTTGGATAGTTGCCATTTCGTTATCGGCTTTTCCTAAACTGTCTCGCGTGTTGAATATCAATCTTAGGACGAAAGGAAAAGTCTATGTCAAATTTACTTCGAGTCTCTGAAATCCACAAGGGTGCGAATTTCCCATTTTCCAGGTCATGGGTCTATAAAGTGAAACATTTAAAGCGGTTTCCGGGTTTGCTGATAAAAGTCGGCTCTGCCCTATTTGTGGACCTTACAAAGTTCAATGAACTCACCGAGAAAGGCCGGTTAAAATGAACCCGCCACGTGTCGGTAACATCCCTGGTGAACTCAAGGAACGGCGTCAATGGGTAGCTTGGAAGGGTGTTCCGAAAGAGAACGGAAAGCTGGACAAAATCCCAATAAACCCGAAGACCGGTCATGAGGCGAAACCGAATCACCCGGACACCTGGGCGAGCATTCAGGAAGCGCTCATTGCAACGGAAACCTACGGCCTTGACGGTATCGGGTTTGTGTTCAGCGAATCGGACCCGTACACAGGCATTGACCTGGATTCCTGCCTAAACCCGGATACGGGCGAATTGGAACCCTGGGCGCGCCGGTACGTTGACCTGTTCCAAAGCTATACCGAAGTGACACCGAGCAGGAAGGGACTTCACATTATCATCAAAGGGAAACTTCCCGGCAAAGGGCGCAAGAAAGGCAATTTCGAAGTTTACGATAAAGGGCGCTTTTTCACTTTCACAGGACGTGTATTCGATGGCAACGGCAGCGATAACATACCGACAGGATGAGCTTGTACTGTTCCTTCGTGAAATATGGCCTGAGCAGGAGCAAGCAGACAATTCGCAACCAACCTTGCCGGTTGAACCGCTGAACCTTGATGACGAGGAGGTTTTAGACCGTGCCAGAAAAGCTGAGAACGGAGCAAGGTTCTCAAAGCTCTTTGATATGGGTGCTTGGAAGGGCGATTACAGTTCACAGAGTGAAGCCGACCTCGCGCTTTGCGGGATGCTCGCCTTCTGGTTCGGGCGCGACAAAGAGAGGATGAACCGGCTTTTTAGGCAATCCAAACTTCACCGCAAAAAGTGGGACCGAGAAGACTACCGAAACTGGACGCTTGATAAGGCCATTGCGGAATGTAAGGAAGTTTACAAGCCGCCCAAGGCAAAGATAGAACCGGCTGCTAATGGCGAGTGTCCGGAAACAGACTGGGAACCCGGATATACGAAAGACGTGCCTTCCGATTGCGATAGCAGCACAAAGGGAAGTCACAATCACCAATCGGAACAGGCCGATGTTGATTTCCCGCGTGAAGTTCTCTCAGGCATGGCGCTGCAATTTGCCGAAGTCTACAGCGCCTATACTGAACCGCCTTTGCAATTCTACTATTTTTCGTTTCTGACCTGCCTGGGCAGCATTCTGGCGGACAAAGCGACTCTCGAAAGTCAGATTGAACCGCAACCACGCCTTTACACCCTGTTGCTCGGAGAAAGCGCCGATGACCGGAAGTCAACAGCGATAGACCAGACAGTGAAGTTCTTTCACCAATTCTCGACGGACAAGACTTTAAACGTTTGTCATGGCCTTGGTTCGGCGGAAGGGCTTCAGGAACGAATGCTGGAAATCAAGGCACAGACCGGCGCAGCGAAACTCATTTTGTTTTTCGATGAGTTCAAGAGTTTTGTTTCGAAGTGCAAAATAGAGGGAAGCATCCTTCTACCATGCGTGACGACTCTTTTTGAATCGAACAAGTATGAGAACCAGGTAAAAGGCAAAAGCATAAAACTCGACAACGCATATCTCAGCCTGCTTGCAGCGTCAACGATTGACACCTTCGAAAATATATGGACAAGCCAGTTCACAGACATTGGCTTCAATAACCGTTTGTGGCTTGTAACTGGCAGTGGAGAACGGCGCTTCAGCATTCCGCCCAAAATACCGGACCATGACCTAAACCGGCTGAAACCGAAATTGAACGAAATCCTGACCCTGTTCAGGGACCGGGTTGAAATGGCCGTTGACCCGGACGCAAAGGAACTCTTTGACCAGTGGTATCTCAACCTTGAAAAATCCGTACACGCGAAGCGCATAGACACCTACGCGCTCAGATTAATGCCGCTTCTGGCCGCCAATGACTCAAAGACTCGGATTGATACCGAGATTGTTCAAAAGGCTATCCGGCTCTGCGATTGGCAGCTACAGACCCGGAAACTGCATGACCCAATAGGCGCGGACAATCTGATAGCCCAAATGGAAGAAAAAATTCGGCGCACTCTGAGAGCCAAGGGACCGATGAGGGAACGAGAGCTAAAGCGGGCAGTACACACTGATAGAGCGGGAATTTACGCCTTCACCAATGCTGTGAAGAATCTGCGGGGTGCACATGAACTCACCTGGGACAGGACGGCAAAAAGTTACTCGCTCAGTCCTGAATGAAAAGTGTCACCGAAACTGTCACCACCCGAAAAACGGGGTTAAGTATGCGAAATTACAAAGTGTCACCAAAACTCTATAATACAGGGCGTTTATTTTCTTATGCTCTGTATATAGGGAAATTGGTGTTCACAAGTAATTCCAGAGACTTAAGTCCATTTCTTGAGTGGTGACACTCTTGGGGACAATTTTTTCACGTGATTACTCGCTTCCGGGTTTCTCCGGAAGGGTTTTGTCGAGCACATGAAACCAAGACTTGGGCGCTAAAAAGGGTTGCTTTTGTGATTCCTGTGGTTTATCTTTATGTAAACTTTAGGATTGACCGAATGACATGCTGTGAAGAACTTCTTTATTGTTCGGGAAAAATGCGGCGAATCTTTTTCGCAAGGTCATCCAATGGGGATATTCCCGCAAAGGAATTCCTGGACTCTGCGAAACGCGGAAGCGTTGCTACCTGGGGTAAACTCGACAGGATTTTAAAAAGGTTATCAGATTTCGGTCAAATCCGAAACAAAGAACAATTCAGGCCTGTTGGGGATGACCTGTGGGAAGTCAAAGAGGGTGGAGGTAAACGTCTGGTCGGATACTTCTCGTATAGTCATTTTATCCTCACACACGGTTTTGAAAAAAGAGGTGGAGGGAAAGCCTCAAACAAATTCCCGCCCACCGAACGCGAGAGAGCCCTGCGAATTAAGAGTGAATTTGAAATGGAATTGACCAGGATGATACGGGGGAGATGAAGATGAGCACGAAACAAAACTATCAAGATTACCGAAGTGAACTTCTCGGAGATCGAGCCTTTGCTGTTGAAGCAGCCAAGGGAGAACTCATTATGGCTGTAACTGAATCCATTTGTGAACTCCTTGAGAACGAAAATATGACAAGGAAAGAACTTGCCGATGAAATTGCCAAGACAAAGGGGTTTGTGTCTCAACTTCTGAATGGCTCTAGAAATATGACACTTAGTACATTGTCTGAAATAGCTTACGCACTTGGATATACACCCACTATTAGTTTCGAGAAATCTAAGACTAACAAATACCTCTTAGGCCTCTTCGAGGTTGATATGAGTGCAGATAAATGTATTTATGAAGCGAGAACCAAAGCTAAGGTGGCCTAAAATGACAAGTAATAAGGATCTACTCAACAAAGCTCAGTCAGTGGCGGTGAATGTCTCTTTAATGAGGATTCACCTTTGGGAAGCGAAATGTTCTAGGGATGTGTCTGTAAAACCAACTGCTGTCGAAGTTGCTGTTGAGATCGGAACCGAGCTTCTCAAAGGCGAGACTGAGAATTTACTCCCGTTTGGTTGCAAGTTTACATTGGTTGGCACTGATAAAAATGTGCAGAAGCAGGTGTTTGAGATCATCGTTTCATTCTGCGTTGTCTATGAGATCAAAGACAAATATAAACCAACAGATGATGAGACAAAAGCATTCGGTCTTACAAACGCCATTTTCAATGCTTGGCCTTATGTTCGAGAGATGGTGCAGAATCTTATTGTCAGGATGGATTTGCCTGCCTTTGTTTTGCCCACAATTACAATCGGCCAGCTTGCAAAAATGGGAGAAAGCCCTGAACCACTTTCTGTTCAAGATATTTGCGAAAGCACCAGGAAGTCCAAACCTGACATTAACCAAGGGTAAGTATCTTTATGGCGTCTGTTCGATCTAGCATTCTACCCACGAAGTCCAAAATTTCAAACTGCTGCGAGAGAAGGCGGGATGTCCGTTTAAATTGCCACTATCCCGAAATCATCAAGGAAAACCACCTAGGGAATAGGTTTTAACGGGGCACATACGCGGATAGGACAATGAGAGCAATCGAAACCTTCAATCGTCTGGACATTAGGTATCTTCAGAGAAACAACCTCTTGCGTCCGGGTCGTTCTTTCCCTCTTTCCTGGACCCGTGGCGGGGTAGAGGCAGGGGAGATATGGGTAGATGTTGCTTGGGGCTACTTAGTGCTTTCATATTGGGTCACTATTGGCGGGGAATCAGAAAATGTGGACGAAGAAATTGCTTTGGACTTCACTGAGTGCACTTATGGCGGGGAAAGGCCATGGTTTCTGTGTCCCGGATGTGATAGGCGTGTTGGTATTCTGGCATTGGCCGAGAAATATTTTCGCTGTCGGCATTGCTACGACCTGAAGTACACGAGCCAGTTTGAAACAGACCAGGATAGGGCATCCAGCAAATTCTGGAAGCTATGGGACCGTTTGGGTGAAGGTAAACCCAAAGGAATGCACTGGCGGACATATGAGCGGCTGCTTCATAAGCTGGCCGAAGCTGACAAGCGGGCTACAGAACTTTTGATATGAGTAGGCAAAAGCAGGCAACCCTGTTTGTTGTGACCTTTTGTGAGGGCCTTCCCCTAATGTTGTCAAAAGTTGTCACTGTGTCTGAAAGGTTTCGCAAGCCTATTGTGTGTAACAACATTGTAACAATGTGAGCGAATCGGGGCTGTGCGGGCAGTCTATTAGCGTTATTTTTCTCAATAATTTCAATATGGATGAAGGGTTAATTTGGTGCCGGGCGGGTCGTGATTTCTCACCCATTGCCGTATAGCATGCTCAGAACATGAGTTATACTTTGCGGGGTAGTGTGATGTTAAAGGATTCTACTTCCTACGCTCAGGAGCAAAACCGGAAAGTGACCATAACAAGCCCACTCCAAAAATCAGCAAAGCAAATGGGGGGAGGAAGGCCATTCCCAAGAATAGCAAAAAGTTTTTCTCCCAATTGGGGCGAGATTCCAAGACTTTCTTTAATTCTCTTAGCCGCTGGAGCTTTGACGCAAGGATGGACTCGTCCCCTGACAATTTCTGTGCACGTTTAGAGAGGATTTCACCACTCACCCCCTCCGGGACCACCGTCCAGGGGTCCCATATAAATCCAGGAGGGGAAGGAGGTATTATCACCGGGGGCGATTTCGAGGGAGGAAGCCCTAGCGCAACCCCGAAAACTTCATCTAAATCTGTTTGAACTGGTGGCTGAGTTTCAAACCACAAAAAGGCAACGGTCACGCCTGTCTGTGTTTCCTGTACCTTCATGAGTGACTCTTTAGACACCTCATCGAAAACATCCCCCTTCGCGGGTTGAGCTTCTGTCTTCCACGGATCGGGAACGTCCAATTTTACCTTCGACTTCGGTTGAGCAGAATCTATCACGATATCATTAGGATCGGGATGGTGGGCCAGCCACGCGGTCATTTCTTCATCCGTGTAAAAGTCAGATCCCAATTTGTAGCAGATATTAGCTCGCAACGACTGCAACTCGTTGGTGGCCTTCACAGCTTCAAGGTATTTCGACGTGGCGGGGTATAGAAATAAAGTCCCTACTGTTACAATCCAAAGCACAGAGAGAAAGAGCCATAAGCGGAAACAACCCTTGCGCCAGTTTACATCCCGCAGAGTCATGGGTGCTCCTTCGGAAGGATGAACTGAAAGGACAGCCAACATAACGCCAGAGCTTAAAAGGTTTGTCAATTCTTTTGTCGGCTTTGTAAGATATGTTACCTCTGCGAGTGTGCAGGGTTTGAGTGAGTGTGCTTGAGAGATGAACCAAAAGGGATTCCTTACCGTGATGGGACAGGGTGAATCCGCTCCTATCCCCCTGGCCCCCCCCAAGCAAAGAAAAGTTAAGTGACGATGGAACCGGCAGATATACTGGAAGTCTGTGGCCTGGAAGTCCGTGCCCGCTTCAATGTGTTCGGGCCGGAAGTGAACCATGTTCCATGGTGTTCAAGTGGGACGTGTCCCCAACTATGGCTTGCTGCGAGAAAATGGATTGTAGGCCATTTTAGAAGCACTCAGCTTTACCTTGCCGACATGGGAAGGGCGAGTCCGCAGGTACCATAAGCCCCAATGGACGCGGCGGCAGAAACAGGCAGATTTGGGCGGCGAAAAGGCTTCAAAAAAAATTGCAGTACGCAATAGGTACGTAAAGGCTAAAATTTAGATTGTGGAAAACTGATGTTTTGTAAGTTGGCGGAAGCGCATGGGAATCGAACCCACCTGGGAACGCCTTCACGCCCCCACACCGGATTTGAAGTCCGGGAGCCCCACCAGTGAGCTTGGCGCTTCCAAA
>Ga0187867_10002366_pt1 | contig 15703 bp, 13 predicted proteins | sample June2016WEW_13_1_FD_132976 | JGI IMG/M metagenome (GOLD analysis project Ga0187867, IMG submission 132976) | Peatland microbial communities from SPRUCE experiment site at the Marcell Experimental Forest, Minnesota, USA - June2016WEW_13_10 | ecosystem: Environmental > Terrestrial > Soil >...
CCGCTTCGTGACCACCATCATCAGCGGCCGGGCCATCGAAGATCTTTATACGCGCATCCGTCTGACCGGTTTGATCTACGCCGGCAATCACGGCCTGGAGATCTTCGGGCGGCAGCTTCGGTTCGTGGAGCCGGCGGCCTCGGCTCGCCGCGAGGCACTGGGGCGCCTCTGCGAGGAACTCGCGCTGGATCTGCAGCCGCTCCCGGGCGCCATCGTGGAGTGCAAAGGGTTGACCGCCAGCGTACACTACCGGCGGGCGGGAAACGCTGACCGGGCGCAAATCCAGCAAACCGTTTACGCCGCGATCGCACGCAACGGCGCACTGTTCCGTGTCAATCCGGGGCGGAAGACTTTCGATATCGTCCCGCGGACGAACTGGCACAAAGGCGCGGCCGTCGAATGGATCAACGGTCGCCTCGGAGGGAAGGAAGTCCTGACCCTTTACCTGGGCGACGACACCAGCGACGAGGATGCGTTCTGCGTTTTGCACGATGCCGTGACCATTAAAGTCGGCCCAGCAGCGCCGACTTGTGCGCGATACAGGCTGCCGGGACCCGCCGCGGTCCATGAGTTCCTGCTTTGGCTGGCATACAGCCTGAAAAACAGCAGCGGCGCGCAACGATCAAGACGGAAATACCGTGCGGAATAACACCTGACAGACACGGTTACTGTAAAAACTTCCGTCACTTATCTCACTCGATTTTTAGCCCTCCATAATCTTGAATAAGTTACAAGGATGGCAGGCCATATGCGTTGGCAACTAAGTAAGACGCTGTGCCGTCTTAGATAACATGAGGAGAGGAACAGTTTCCATGAAACACTATTTACTCAATTCAATGCGCACGGCGCTGGCCATACTCGGCTTGGCGCTAGCAACGGGTGCAATCACTAACCTGGCGCGAGCGGACGTATGGGACAAGAAGACGATTCTTACGGTAAATCAGCCGATACAAATCAGCGACACGGTTCTCGAACCGGGTCAGTACGTGTTGAAGCTCATGAACACCCAGGCGGACCGCCACGTGGTCCAGATCTTCAACGGCGATCAGACCCACATTATCAACACCATCCTGGCGATTCCCAGGCAGCGCACGGAGCTTCGCGGCAGAACCGAATTCACATTCTGGGAGACGCCTCCGGGATCGTACAAAGCGCTGCGCACATGGTTCTATCCAGGCGATGAGTTCGGCCAGGAGTTCCGGTATCCGCATCACCTGCAGCAGGTCGCGCTGCTGACGCCGCCTGCCCCTCCCGCCGAGGAGCCTGTGGCACCGAACCCGGAGCCGGCTCCAGCCCCAGTTCCGGCGGAGTCCTCCGAGAGCGTAACTCCGGAACCGGCGCCCGCGCCTGAGCAGCAACCGGCCGAGGTCGCGCAAGACACCAGTCCCGCCCCGGCCCCGGAAGAGACGCCGGCCCAGTCCACGCCGATGCAGCCCGCACAATTGCCGAAGACCGGCAGCCCCTATCCCAGTATCGGGGTCGCTGGCGCGCTGCTGATTTGCCTGGGTGGCTTGCTTCGCTTGAAGCGGAGGGCGTAAAGTCGTTAATTAATCCGCCTTGATGGACCGACCCATGAACCGGCGCACGGCAATTCGGAATCTGATGGTTGCCGGCGCCGTTTCATTGTTGGGCCGCCCGCTCAGAGGCATCGCCAGCGACGATCCGCCGGATTTTGTGATCCGGAGCGATGTGCGCCTGGTGCTCCTGGACGTGAGCGTGAAGGACCGCGAGGGCGGCTGGGTATCGGGCCTGTCCAAAGACAACTTCCGGGTCGATGAAAATGGAGCGCTCCAAGACATTACCGTTTTCGCGAATAACGACATTCCGGTGACCGTGGGAATTCTGGTGGATAATAGCCGGAGCATGACAGCCAAGCGGACCGAGGTGCTCTCGGCGGCCACCACTTTCATTCAGCAGAGCAATCCAAACGATGAGATTTTCGTGCTGAACTTCAACGACACCGTGAAGCGCGGCCTGCCGAAGGATATGCTGTTCTCAGACGACATCCGGCAACTGCGCGCGGCCCTCTCGCGCGGATTTCCCGAAGGGCGGACGGCCTTGAACGACGCCATCGTTGACGGGTTGCACCAACTCGAACTGGGAAAACGCGACAAGAAGACAATCATCGTCATCAGCGACGGCGGCGACAATGCCAGCCAGCATTCGCGGCGGGAGATGTTCGATGTGGTGGAGCGCAGCCCGGCGACCATCTACACGATCGGGCTGTTCGACACCGGCGATCCCGACCGCGACCCGGGAATCTTGAAGAAGCTCGCCCGGCTCACCGGCGGCGTAGCCTATTTTCCGGGGAACGCTGAGGATCTGACGGAGACGTGCGAGAGTATCGCCAAGGATATCCGCACGCGCTACACGGTCGGCTATGCTCCGCCGGCCTTGAACGGCGGTTCGCTGCGGCGCGTTCACGTGCGCGTGTCGGCGCATGGCCGCGTGGGTCTGAGCGCGCGCACCCGGCTCAGTTATCTCTATGAAGCGGCTGCGAACCAGAACAAGTAAAGCGCGGCGATGGACGGAAGCCCTGCTGCTGTTGGCCGGTTTGATCGGTATCGGCATCTGGGGCTGGTCGCACGTGCGCATGGCCGTCTTCCAAAGCTGGGCAAACCGGGTGCTCGACCATAGCCGGCCCACCACCGCTTCCCCGCCCCGCGCCACGCGCCGGCCGCCGCCCATTCAGAACGGCGCCTTGATTGGCCGCCTGGAGATTCCGCGCCTGAAGATGCGCGCTGTAGTTCGAGAAGGAGCCGGCGAGGATACTCTGGATGTGGCTCTGGGCCACATCCCCGGCACGGCCCTGCCCGGACAGCCTGGGAACGCCGGGATCGCCGGCCATCGCGACACGCTGTTCCGCGGACTGCGCAATATCGAGAAGGACGACACGATCGAATTTCAAACACCGGCCGGAAGCTACGACTACAAGGTAGAAGGTACCCGCATCGTGAAGCCGGACGACGTCGACGTGCTGCATGCCGGTGCGCATCCCGAGATGACCCTGGTGACTTGCTATCCGTTCTACTACGTGGGGTCGGCGCCCAATCGCTTCATCGTTACGGCGCGCCTGGTAGACCCGCCAATAACTCCCGGCTTGGCAACAACCCAACCCGCTTCGGTAACAACCCCACCTGCCTCGGTACCGAGCCATGACCGTCAGGGAGTGGCCGCCGCGAAACGCGCCGCACCCACTGTCCGAAAAGTCGGCTTCTACTTGAACCAGGGCGATAGCCGGGAGGTGGTTCCTGGAATACGGTTGGGCTTATCGCGCGCGGACGCAGCCCGGCGGCGGGCTAGCGTCTGGATGTTTGTGACGCCGGAGCGGCACAGGATCACGTTGAAGAACCGCGCCGTGCGCCAACCGGTTTTCTTCCACGGCCACGACGACGGAAGACAGCGCGAATTGACGATCACGCGCGTGACGGCGAATTCGGTTTCCGGATACCTATTGGTGTACGGAACCACCCGCGCTCAATAACGGGCCGGCGCGGCGGAATCGGTGCGCGATCGTGACGCATCCGGTTTGGAGTCAAGCGGCACTTCCCGTCCGGCTCCTTGTGCTACAGCCGGCAGAGTCGGCTTCTGCCGGTCGAGCCGCACCAGGGCCTCCGCGATGCGGTTTACGGCGAATTCCTCTTCGCGGCGGCTGGCGGTAGAGCGCGGCAAGGCAGAAAGCTCCAGGTGAACAAGCTCATGCACCAGCGTCAACTCCATGTCGGGTAGCGCCTCGCGGCATGCAACCTGATAGTCGGAAGCATCCAGCACTCGAATGACGGCAGTCTTCTTAGCCACGTCCCAATGGATATTTCCAAGCGTCTTGGGTTTCAGATCGTCGGTATGCGACATGACCAGCGAGATCTTCCAGTCCGCGAGGTTGAGGCGTTGTTGCCAAAACCCGAGCCTGGCGTCGAGGAAGCCTTCCGCTTGCGAATTGCAGATGTGCGCATCCGCACTCCGGGAAGGCGGTTCGGCCCGCGAGGCAACCGCGAACGTAGAGAAGAGGACCAACGGAATCGAGAACCCAGGGACAGACCGGCCGTGCATTATTTTTATAATACTCGATTTTTATGGTGAGCGTGCGATTCCATACCGAGCCTATTGCAATCATGAGAACTTTTTTCGCCATCCCAGGAGTTTCTTATCGCCGCACGGCCAGTCGGAAACGCTGGTACAAGCGCCAACCTGTTGATATCACGATGCTGGAATCAAAGATGCTGATCTCCCGACCGCATTTGCCATTCAAGTTTCCGGGGGAAATGTGCTCAAACTGGATGCCAATGGCAACAAGAAGGCCGCCGAAGCCCTAAAACAAAGCAACCATAGCGCCGATCGGGCCAAAGACCCGAACGCTTCAGATAATCAAGTGATGGCCAGTGTGCAGGGCACGCTGAACGGCGACGAAATCAAAGTCGAATCGATTGAGGTCCATTGACCTACTGAAGTAGCCGCCTCGTCTGGTGGGGCAGCCAATCTTCGCTGCCCCATGCCGTAATTCCCCTACTACGGTTCAGGCCGCACCTCTACCCACCGGCGCCAGCGGCGCTCGACGGCTGCGCGTATCAGCCTGGAACTTGCCGGCGGCGGGGGTCAGCCTAATGGCGGCCAGTTCACCGATCAGTTCTCCTGCCCAGCGATACACGTTGTTTTCCTGGACAACCGCCCGCATGCGATGCATGCGCGCCTTGCGCTCCTCGGGAGGCATGGTCAGCGCGGTGTGGATGGCCTGGGCCAGCTCGTCGGTATCGTATGGATTCACCACCAGGGCGTCCGCCAGCTCGTGGCTGGCGCCTGTGAAGCGGCTCAGGATCAGCGCTCCCTGCCCGTCGGCGCGCGCGGCAATGTACTCTTTGGCCACCAGGTTCATGCCGTCGTGCAGCGAGGTCACCAGGCACACATCCGCCTCGCGATAGTAGGGCTGGATCTCCGCATGGCTATGGTGCCGGTTCATGAACACGACCGGCCGCCAGGCGCCGGTGCGGAAGCGGCGGTTGATGCGCTCGGCTTCTTCCTCGACCTCTGTCGTCAGATCCTGATAACGCTTGATGTGCGTGCGGCTGGGTGCGCCGATCTGGATGAAAGTGAACTTCTCACGGTACGCCGGATACAGTTCGAAAAGCCGCTCGACTCCGCGCAACCGCTCCGGGATGCCCTTCGTGTAATCGACGCGATCGACTCCCAACCCGAGGAACTCAGGCTTCCCACCCAGCTCGCGGAATAAGGCCGCGCGCTCGGCGGCGGAGGCGTCCGCGCCTGCAGATGCGCCATTGCCGTTGAACGCCACGCTGATGGGAAACGGCCGCACGGTGGTCAGGTGATCGTGACGATTGACCGCGAAGTGCTCCCAGTCGATGCGCGACTCCAGCGAGCGGTCCACCGTCTCCAGGAAGTTATTGCAATGCGCCTGGATGTGGAATCCGATTAAGTCCGCGCCCAGCATGCCGTCCAGCAGTTCGCGCTGCCAGGGGCAAATGCCAAAGGCTTCCTGGTTGGGCCAGGGAATGTGCCAGAAAATCGCGACGCGCGCATCCGGCCGGCGCTCTTTGATCATGCGCGGCAGTAAAGCGAAGTGGTAATCCTGAACCAATACGATCGGTTCCTTTTCCCCGCTCATCTCTTCAAACAAGACTGCGGCGAACTTGCGGTTCACTGCATGGTACTGCTCCCAGTCTTCACCGCGGAAGACGGGCCGGGTGTGCGCGATGTGGCAGAGCGGCCAAATCCCCTCGTTGGCAAAACCGAAATAGAAGCCGTTTTCCTCTTCTTTGCTGAGCCAGACGCGCCGGAGGGTGTATTGGGGATGGTCCGGCGGCACCCTCAGCCGGCCCCGATCGTCGGCAGTTTCCTTGTCCGCGCCGCCGGTGCCTTGCGCAATCCAGGTCCCGTCGCTGGCCCGCAAAACGGGCTCCAACGCGGTCACCAGGCCGCTCGGAGGAACGGACCAGGTAATCGCATTTCCTTGACGCGAGTGCTCGTAGGGTTCGCGATTGGACACCGCGAACAGGCGGCTGCCATTCAGTTTGCCCTGCATCGAAATGCGCAGCCTCTCGGCGGTCCACTGCGACGAGGCGGCATCCCGCAGCCGGGCCTCCTCTTCGGCGGCGGCGCGCGCGACGTGCAGGCTGGCCGCCAGGCTCGTCATTTCGCGGGTGAGCGGACGAAAAATCTCTTCTTTGGGCGGCGGGCCCGAAGCGGAGGCTTCTCCGGTGCGCAAATCGTGTAGCCATTGCGCCATATGCCGGAGGGGCTTCCCCAGACTCCATTGGATAATCAGCAGCGTCATGCCGACAATCAGCAGCGTCTGGGCGGCGCTGATCAAAGCATGCCGCCAGACCGGGGCCGCAATGAAGGCCACGTTATGGTAGACGGCGATAGTACCCAGCAGCCGCCCATCCGTAGAAAGGGGCAGTGCAAGAATGTGCATCGGCTCGCCCCGCGAGCGGAAGAATTCGCCGCGGAAGCGTGCCTCTCGCATGGCGCGGGCCACGGCCGGCGGCGTTCCCGCAGCGCCCGGTCCAAGACGTGACGCCAGCCCGGGTGTACTTGCGAGCGGCTTTCCTTGGGCATCGTAGATGGCCACGCCGGCCATGTGCTCGTGGTGCTGAAACTGGCCGACCAATGCCTGCCGCTCGCCTGCGGAGCCGTCTTGAAGTACTTGTTCGGCGGCCCTCTGCTGGCTTTCCGCCAAAACCGTCGCTTGTCGTTCGACCTCGGCTCGCATGGCATGCATCTCCGCGGCCGCCTGATAGAGAGCGAAGACCATGGATACCAGCGCCACGCCGCCAAACAATGAAAGCAACAACCGCCGGCTTAAGTGCATTTCTTCCCTCCTAGCGTGCCATCGGGACCGGAGCAGAAGACAAGATGGGTCCGTCCGGTTTGTTGCAGCAAGGTTGATGCCAAGTAGGGAAAGACAAATCGAAATGTGTATGATCTGTTACAGGAGCGGCGGGTCCGCAATTCCGACTTCTGTCTTCCGACTTCTGTCTTCAGTTCTTTACACCAGTTGCTCCATGAGGCCGGTCAGATACTGCGCATCGAACGGCCCGGTGCGATACGTGCGCGCATCGAAGAACCGCCAGAGATGGCGCGACTTCTCCATGGTGTAAAACAGTAACTGTTCCTCGATGAGGTCCTTCTCCAACAATTGCTGGTTGAAGCAGCGGACCGCCCCAGCCAGGATATACGGTACGCGAAAGTCCTCCGTGGAGATCAGTTCCGGGGTGGCTTCGAATTTGATTTGCAGAATGCGGCCGCGGGCGTTGATCTGGAAAAGGTTGATGCCGGCATCCTGGAACTTTTCCGGCCCGTATTGCTCCGGCTGGAAATCCAGCTCGATCTCCGAAAGCAACTGGTTCAAGCCGCGGACGAAATCGCCGCAGATGCCGTGCAACTCCAGGGCCGCCTCGCGGCGCAGAGAACCAATTTCACGCGCCCTACGCAGGTGGACCTCGTCCTTGCGGGCTAGTGCGTCCAGGCTCTTAGCCAGTTTCTTGAGCCGCTCGTGGCCCCGCTGGGAGGATCTGGCGGTGCCGGCGTGGAAACCCCATTTGGCTTTCACAGTACCAGGATATGCGCGCCGCGCCCGGATATCAACGCCATAGCCGCCGTACAACCAGGCTCACGCGCCCCTGGATCACGTCCAGAGGATCGCGGCCCGGAAGCGGGATAGACCGCCACGCGCCCGCGTAGCTCACCCACAGACACAACTCCCGTGCCGCTTGCCGAACCAACCCGATCGCGCCGCCACCGGACAACAAATCCAACGCGAAATAGCTTTCCTCATCCGGATCCAAGCGGGCCCTCTCGGAGCGATCCAGCAGAACCACGCCGCCACCGGCGAAGATGGTTGCGCGGAGCGGGTCGGGCACCAACCGGACGGCTACGGGCGACGCCAGCCGCTCCACTTCCGTCGCGGGGAACGGATACCGGTCGCGCCCGGTTGCGTGGGGATATAGATAATCCCGCCCGATCCAGCCATCCAGCATGGCGACCGCGCGGCATTCGCCCGGATACGCGGGTTCCCGGCTTGCCGGGACGCCGCAGGGAGCGCTGTCTTCAGCGGCGGCCAGCAGATCCGCCAAGTCAATGCGCAGCCGCCGCAGCATCTGGTCGGCCATGTTGGTCGAGAGCGCGCGGGTCCCCTTCAGCACGTTATGAATATGCGGCTGCGAAATTCCGGCGAGGCGCGCCAAACTGCGTTCGCTGATCTCGCCGTTGCGCACGCGCGCGCGTACGTGCGAAACAAGCCGTAGCTGAAGAAGCCGGAAGTCCATGCGGTGCGCCCTCACCCTATTTCTGGCGGAAATAGATGCATCAGAAAACCATAATACCCAGGAATATCCGATATAGTACTACGATTATATATAATATATTGCGCAATGGCCATAGGGCATATATATAAGAATAACATACGTACTATACCCTTAGGGGAACCGGAGTATCCATTGCTGAAAATGCAAGAATTCACTTGACGAATTTCCATCCGGCGATAAATTTGAAACAAGTTTTCGATAGCGGCCGCCCCGCACGATGGAGGGTCGCCGGGAGGATAGTTCAAATCATGAACTGGGATCGATCACAAGTAATAGCGCTCGCAAAGACGACCTGCACGCATTGCCATGGCTATGGATTGCGCCCGGGCCGTAACGGCCGGGAGGTTCCCTGTAATTGCGTCTTCCGCGCCGTATTTCGCGCCTGCTACGGACGCTTTCGGCTCTGCGTCGCGAAGGACAGGCATTTCAGCAGAGTGCAGATCGAATTTTGCAACGGAAAGGACAACCGCATCACCTACGGCCGCAAAGTGGAGGAATACATCGCCGATTTCTGCCTGGTCAGCCGCAACGCGCTAAGCCCATTGGAGTATCGGATCTTCCGCTTCCATTATCTGCTAGGCGCGGAATGGAAGCTCTGCTGCTGGCGGCTCGAAATAGACCGTGGTACATTCTTTCACTTAATTTACAAAATTGAACAGAAATTGGGGCGCGTTTACCGCGAGTTGGAGCCCCATAGCCTCTTCCCATTGGATGAATATTTCGGCGGCACGATCTGCAACGATCGCCCCCGCGCCGTGGCGATAGTGCCCCAACGTAAGCCCGCCAGGGTACTGCGTCCCCCCGTGGGGCTCTCGGCCGCCTGAGCGCGTAGCTGCTCTAAGGTTTGCCTTAGGCGGGCTCCGCAGGATACCTAGGGCCCGCCTGCTTTCAGTGGTTGCACGACGGTACACAATGCTACAATCCTGCCTTTACCCTACATGGATCCCCTTACGCATTCGGCGACCGGCCTGTTCCTCAGCCGCGCCGGATTAAACCGTTTCTCCGAACAGGCTCCCTGGATTCTGGTGCTGGCGGCGAACGCCCCGGATCTCGATATCGTAACCCTCGCCTGGGGACCGCTCAACTACTTGCACTACCATCGCCATCTGACGCATTCCCTGGCTGCCTGGCCGGTGATGGCCCTGTTGCCGGTGCTGGCCGTGCGGTTGTTCACGCGCAAACCGTTCCGCTGGTTGGGGGCATACTGCATCTCGCTCGCGGCGGTGGCGTCGCACCTGCTGCTCGATTACACGAACGTTTACGGCATTCGCTTTCTGCTGCCGTTCTCCGGGCGATGGTTCCACCTGGACTTCACCTCGGTAGTCGACCTGTGGATCTGGGGAGTCCTCCTGGCGGCGCTGGCAGGGCCGCTGATTGCGCGCCTGGTGAACGCGGAAATCGGCGCACGTACGAAAAATGCCGGCCGCGGCTTCGCCATCTTCGCACTGCTGTTTCTGGCGCTTTACAACGCCGGGCGCGGTGCGCTGCATGCCCGCGCGGTGGCCACGCTGGATTCCCGGATATACAGCGGCATCGCGCCGCAGCGCGTGGCGGCGCTGCCCGGGCCCGTGAATCCACTGGCGTGGCGCGGATTGGTGGAAACGCGCGAGTTCTATGGCGTCGTAGATTTCAGGCTACAGGAAGAATTCGATCCGTCGCGCGCCATCGTTTTCTATAAGGCGGATCCCAGCGCCGCCATTTTAGCGGCCAATAATTCTCCTGAATTTCGCGAATTTTTGGCGTTTTCGCAATTCCCGCTCGAACGCAGCATCCCGTCGGCCGGCCCGGAAGCCGCCACGCGCGTGGAAGCCATGGATATGCGATTCGGCACGCCGGTGCAGCCCGCATTCGTGGCGACCGCGGACGTCAACAACCGGCTGCAGGTGGTCCGCGCCTGGTTCACCTTCGGCGCGGCACAGCCCCACTGAACTTATCCGCCGGGGGAATCGTGCGCGCCAGTGCCGGCTTCGTCCTCGATTTTGGTGCCGCGATAATCGATCCGCTGGGCCACGGTAGCCTGCATATTCACCTGGTCCTCGGTGGCGCCCCAGCGGGAGGTTTCGATTCCGGGGCGCACCCTGGCCGAAACCGTGAGCGGCGCGGCGGCGTCTTCCAGGATTCCCAGCAGCACCTTATCCATCGGCGCGGCCAGCGGTTCCAGATCCGGGCGTCCCAGAATGCGGCAAAATTCCGAAGGCGTCAGGGCTTGCAACATGCTGCCGCCCTCCTCCGGCCAGGCGGCTACGCGGCAAGGGAGAAAACCGGCGAACCGGATGTCGGCGGCTAATAGGGCCGTATGCAGCTTAGGATGATAGAAAGTGAAGACCAGAGCCTCCCGCGGCCCAGCGGCCGCTTCCGCATGATGCGGCTGCCCGAGGTGGCTGACCACGGTCACATTGGCGTTGTGGCGGTGGGCGACAGCCTTTAGGACGGCTTCGATGTCGTCCAGTTTGATGGTGGAGCGAATATGGAGCATAGGCATCCTCCCGCGACTATGATACTAGAAGATCCGAAAATATGCCAGCAGCCATGCCGGCCACCCGCCCCTAGAACGAAACGCTTACGCCAGCCTCCAACTCGTTCAGCACCGACGCGTAGGACGCGCCCTGAAGGGTGGGCGCTTGCCAACGGATAAACCGCATCTCCGGCGAAATCCGGATGTGGAATTCGTCGACAAAACGCATTCCCAATCCCGCCACGACTCCCAGGTCGTTTACTTTATTCGGCGTGGCCGAGTTTTCGTTGTAATCCGTGGCGCCGCTCGGGTAGGTAAAATCGTTTCCGGTGCGCACCTTGCCCACGTGGCGCAATTCCACGCCGCCGGAAAAGAATATTCTCTTCTTCCAGCCGTGGGACCAGAAGCCGTAATAGTGCGCCAGGAGGGGATAATCGTAGTAATTAACCTGAGAGTATGTGACGGTATTGGTGACCGGACGATTATCGCCGCCGGTGGTACTGGTATTGTTGCCCGTAAGTATTTCAGCGCTCTCCTGGTAGTCTACGTGGTGGAAGTGAATTTCACCTCCCAGCGCCAAGTGGTTCGTCAAACGATATTCCACCACCGCTCCGGGCCCCCATTTAGGCGAGGCAGACGTCGATGTGTAGTCATACTGCACTATCGGGTTGGTATTCTCCGTGATGGCGATCACGTTCCTGGCGTTGACGAGATTCAAGGGAAAATACATCGCGTGTACGCCGATAGTGAGGCGGCGGAGCGGCGCAGGAGGGGTGTCGTCCGCGCCCAGCAAAAGAAAGCCGGGAAACAGGCAGGCGAAAAGAGCGGCCTTCGAAAAGTCTGCGAGCATCATCGGTAAATTTCTCCGGATCAGAACTGCAGGCGGAGCGCAAGCTCCATGGATCTTGGTCCGCCGGATCTATATAACGAGTTCACCCCGCCCCCGAAAGACTGGTTCAACATTTGCGTCACTACGCCGAAGTCCGGGCTGGCCAGGTTGGCGCCTTCCTGGGGAGACGGGTTGGCGAAGTTTGGATGGTTGAGGGCGTTGAAGGCTTCCAGGCCGACACTGAACCGGTAGCGCTCCGTGATCGGAACCACCTTGCGCAGCGCCAGGTCCAGTTGCGCGAATGAAAACCCGCGCAGCTCGTTGCGCCCCATATTTCCCTGCACGTAGCCGCACGGCACAATGAACGCGGCGCTGTTCAGTTCGCGCCCTCCGGGCGCGCTGGGATTGTCGATCCAGATGCTCCCGCCCACATAGCTCGGCCGCACGTTGGCAAACAGTCCGGTAGTTGAAGTTCCGTTGTTGGTGGTTGTGGTGGTGTTGCAGCCGCTAGCCGCGCTGGTGGATTCGCTCACGGCCGAAAGATCGAACGGAAGCCCAGTATGCGCGGATGCCACAAAGTCCAGATACCAATCCCGCAGCGGAGCATATATATTTCCCTTGGCGGGCGACGGCAGCCGCCACGAACCCGAAAAGCTGATGTTCTGGCGGATGTCGTAGTCCGAGTCGCCGCGCTCCCCGCCGAACAGGGTGGCGAAGCCGCCACCGAATGACGCATCCGAGGAAGCGCTGTCGATGGAATGGGACCAGGTATAGCTCAACTGCGTCTGGAGAACGCTGCTAAGCCGCTTCCGGAATTGGACCTGCAGGCCGTCGTAGTCGGATGCCGCTCCGTTAGTCACTTGTTCGAGAATATCGTATGCGCTGGTGTAGGAGGGCGTGGTAGTTGTGCGCAGAAGGTTGTTGCCCTTACTGCCCACGATGCTTATGCTCAATGTCTGTCCCACGCCGAAATTCTTTTCCCAGGTGCCGTTCCACTGGTAAATCACAGGCGCCAGCAAGCCCGATTCGCCAGTGAGGATTTGTCCAAAAGGGCGCGTAGGCGGCAGCACCGGGGGAGCCAGGTCGCCCGGGGCGAGGGGGAAGCCGATTTCCGATGCCGTGCGCACGTTCGCGTAAGGCGCGCCGAAGAATGCCTGGCCGACCACTCCATACCCCACGTCGTAGAACATTCCAAACCCGGCGCGCAGCGTCATCTCGCGTCCGGGCGCGTCATCGGAGAGATAGGCAATTCCGATACGCGGGGCCACGTTATACCACTGAGTCGCGTAAATAGGTTGATTCTGAGTAACCCCGGCAATCAGATCGCTGGATATCGCGAAGGGCTGGGGACCCTCGCGCGCCGTGGGGGCCGGATTCAGGTCCCAGCGCAGGCCGTACGTCAAGGTGGTTCGCTCCGTCATCCGGAACGTATCCTGGCCGTACAGCGAGAAGTTTCTATAAGTCGGATATACCTCGGTCACGCTGGACGTGACTTGCGTATTCAGAGCATCGCCGGTCAACAGCGCATAAAGGTTCGGGGCGCCTGTTGCGGTGGTACCGCTGACTCCATTGAACGAGACACTTTCACTGTAGGGGTTTCGGTAAGTGGTTTGCAGAATCTCGCGGAAGTCCGCGCCGACCTTCAGATTGTGCCTGCCGTAGACCTTCGACAAGCTCTCGACTCCATTGAACTGTTGCTGGACATTATCCGTGTGCCCGCCAAAAGAATATCCCGCGAATCCGAGCACATTCAAGCTAAACGCGCCCGTATCGGTAGTGACGCCAGTGGGAAATATCTCGGACGCCGTCAGCGGGACGGCGCCGCCGTAATCGTCCATGGTGGAGAACCCAGTCGACGTGGCGGTCGAGTAGTTGATGCGCAAATCGTTGAGCGTGCCGTTGCTGAATTCATGGGTTACGCCGATGGTGGCGAGCTGGGATCGCGACGTCTGCTGGGTCAGGATATTGGGCGTAGAGAATTGGGTGCCGCGCTGCTGAGCGTTGGATGTGGTCAAGCTGTAACGGGCGAACACGGTGGTGCGGGGATTCAGAATGTGATCCACGCGGATGCTGCCGGAACCGCTGTCGGAGGGATTGGAAGTGATGGCATTGTACAACGCGCCATCGAGGCCCAAGGCGGTGCTGTTCGGAATCGGAAATGCGTTCAGATAAGGGATCAGCGTGGTACGGGCGGTGGACCTGATGGCCAAGTCGGGCACATCCACGACCAGCGACTCCGGAGAGGTCAGGTTAAGCTTCTCGAACGCGATGAAGAAGAATGTTTTGTCTTTCGAGATGGGCCCTCCCAGGACGCCACCCGGGCGCTCCTGGTGCTCGCTGCCCTTCCCGTATCCGCCGGCGTTGGCGAACCAATCGTTCGCGTCAAACCCGCCGCTGCGAATGTAATCGTAGACTGTGCCGTGCAGATTGTTAGTGCCTCCGCGGCTGGTCATGACCACTTGCGCTCCCGGCGAGCGGCCGAACTCCGGCGCGAAAGAGGACGTTTGGACTTTCATTTCCTGCATGGAGTCGATCGAGATCAATGCGGTGGAAGCGTTCGCGCCGCCCAGCGCGGCCACGCCGCCGCCTGCTCCGCCTCCAAAGCGGCCAAAACCGCCGCCTCCGCCGCCAAACGGAGTGCCTCCGCCGGAAGGCGATTGGTTCAGGCTCACGCCGTCCAACGTGTAGTAGTTCGTCGTGGAGCGCAGCCCGTTAGCGTCGAAGCCGCCCGAGCCGTCCACGGCCGGCACGATGCCGGGAGCCATGAAAATCAGCGATTCGGCATTGCGTCCGTTATCCGGCAGGTCTTGAATATAATTCTGCTCCAGCGAGACGCCTACCGCGGCGCCGCTGGAAAGAGTTTGCGCTTGCGCGGTCACTTGCACGCTGCTGCCCGCGACCGCAATGGTGAGCTCCACGCGAAAGGTTTGCCGGTCGCGCACCTGCAGCTTTAATAAGTTGACCTGGTATTTATCGAAGCCCGGCTTCTCGACCGCCAGAGAATAGTCGCCCGGCTGCAGAAAATCGAAGACGGAGAAGCCGTTGTCTCCGGTTTCCATTTGGGTGACAGTGCCGCGCAGCAAGTCGGTGAGCGAAACTTTGGCGCCAGGCACGATGGCGGCGCTGGGATCGAAAACCGTAACAGTCAGTGTCGCCGAGTCTTGCGCGAGAACGGCGACACCGCCAAGAAGCACGGCTATAGCCGCGATATGTCTGAGCACAACCTGGGTACAACCCCCTATTTGCAAAAGTCCCGCGGCAAAAGCAAGAGCGGCAACTGAAGACTAAACTCCGGTTCATCCGGGATACGCCATTTTACGATCTTTGCAATAACCACAATACTCCGTTCGGCCTGCGCGGGGCAACTTGGTGGAGGGTCGCTCCTGCACATGGCGGGCCATCCGGGTCTGCCGCTTGGCAACCGGTTTGCCGCTCGACAGCAGCCGGACGGTGTATCCCCTTCGGACGCAGGTGTGCTGAAACTTCACGTTATCGCTCGCCGCCCTAGGCGGCTGCGGGCGAGATTGCCCGCCCTCCAAGGCCGCGGCAGGGGAAATACCCCCATTTTTTGGGTTCGAATGGCAACTCGGGCTGTTTGAAGGTGTTGCGGCGGGTTCGGAAGGCGGCGGAGAGTACACCACCGCGGGGTTGGGCTTGGGGTCCGGGGGTTGGGTGGAGGCGCTGCGCGCGGCCTGATACATTTTCAACTGGCGGAGGCAGCGGTCGATGGAGCGCTCGATGCTGCCTTCGTAACGGGCGAGCCGGCCGAGGCCATCGGCATCGAAGGCGCGGGCGAGGCGGTCGCCTTCGCCGCGGGGGGTGGGGGCGGGCGGCACCGGACGGCGTTGGTCTTCGGCGCACTCTTTTTTCTGGGCATACGCGCATTGGCGTTCCGCGTCTTCATCGGCGATTTCGTGGAGGCGGTTGCGGTAGATGCCGGCTTCCATGGGCAGGGCGCGGTCGAGGCGCCAATGCGCAGAGGCGATGCGGAGGACCAGCCTTTCTTCGATTTCGCCGACGGGCTGGAAACGGTCGTAGAGGTCGTTGAGGAGGCTGAGGAAATCCTCGGGATCCTCGTCGAGCAGGAGGTGTTGGTTGGCG
>Ga0187867_10002369_pt1 | contig 15681 bp, 13 predicted proteins | sample June2016WEW_13_1_FD_132976 | JGI IMG/M metagenome (GOLD analysis project Ga0187867, IMG submission 132976) | Peatland microbial communities from SPRUCE experiment site at the Marcell Experimental Forest, Minnesota, USA - June2016WEW_13_10 | ecosystem: Environmental > Terrestrial > Soil >...
GCCAGCGCCCCGCCCAGCGAACGCCCTGTCAAGAATATGTTCCCCTTCCCCAGCCGCTTCAGCCTCTCCCGCAATGCGCTCATCACGCTCTCATACGCCGCCTTACACCCCTCATGCACCTCCATCCCCGACGCCTCCCCCGGCCGGAACGGAACCCGCCGCGCCTCCAGGTCTGTCAACCAATTCCTCAAATCCGCCGTTCCTTGGAAGCACACGATTACAAACCCCTCGCCCGACGCCGCCATCACCCGCGTATCCGTGCCCGCGTCCTCGATCACCTCGCAATCCTCGCATCCTAGTCCTGCCGCCCAGCCGTTAATCATCTCCCGGTCCCCATAGACCGCCCGGGCTGCCGTCACCAGCGTCCCCGCATTTACCCGATCATACCTCTTCTCAATCGCCGGACTCATAATTCCCTCATCCTTTTTCCTTCATCCTTGCACTGCTCTCCGCGAGAAATCGTCTTGCTCAATGACAAATTTTCAATTCAGACCCGCCGCTTTGCTTGCGGCGTCAGCCGGGCTGCCCCTTCCCCATCCTCCGCAGGCTTGCCGAGGCGTCCGCCTGACTTCTCCTCCTCACTTCACCGCCGCCCCGATCACATTCCCCACCGCCGTCCCGCCTGACGCTATGATCGCCGCCGCGTTCGTATTCACCGTCGCCTGGATATTCCCCACCGAAAAAGTGGAGGCTCCTCCCAGTGCCGTTTGGTTCGTATGATAACTGGCGATCTGCGTCGCCACCGGATCCGCCAGCAGCGCCGTCCCGCCGCCGTGATGATTCTCCGACCACACCTCGTGCTGCGCGATCGTCCCCGCCTCCGAGTAAGTCCACAGCTCGTGGACGATGCATTCCTTCTTGTGCGAAGTCACGCAGCCCGCCCCCATCTCATCCGCCGCCACCGCCGCCACTACCTTCAATACTAATTTAACTTTCACGTTTATAGTGAATCACACTTTTCGAAATTTGTCATTCCCACGGTGGTAACGATTTTCATCCAAAAAAAGACCCCTAAACCGCCGTCAACACCCTGTAAAAAAGGGCTGTCGTCCGGGTCGGGGCCGAAATGGTCAAAATCCAAAAATGAAAATAGTTTTCCCAAAACCCCGTTTTGCCTGCCAAACACCCCCTTTTTTACCCCTTTTTTCCTGTAAATACTATTTAATGGCGCCGCCCGACCCCTGCCAACCCCCCGTAAAAAAGGGCCGCCGCCCCATTCCGCCGCTCCCTTCATTTTTGCCCTTTCACCGCCCGTTTCGCCCTCCCTCCCCTCCCAAACCTCCGATTTCTCCGATTTCTCCGATTTTTTCCCCGCCCTCATCCTCATCCCGATCAAGCCCCCTCCTCATCCGTGTCATCCGTGGTTCAATTACGGTCTGGAGACGACTCTTGCGATAACCGATGACAAATTCTCAATGACCAATTCTCAATTGAAACGTCCGAAATCTTAAAGCGCTTCTTTCCCGAAAGGAGTCACACCAAAAAGTCAAACGCACCCGCCTCATTCTTCGCGTGTGCAAATCGTGTGCAAATGTTATTGCGCCTCCGCCCCGGCAAAATAGAATCCCATCCATAAACTTTCTATGGATGCCGCGCCTATTCCCCCTCCCTCGCCCGAGGCCCCTGCGCCCGAGCCTTCCTCCCTCACAGACCGCCTCACCGGCGTCATCACCGGCCCCGCCAAAGTCTTTGAAGAAATCAAAGGCGCCCCCGTGCGTGCCTCCAACTGGCTCGTGCCATTGATCCTCGCCTGCCTGGTCTCGGCGGTTTACTGCGCCGTCGCCTTCTCCCAGCCGGCCATTTTGCGCGGCCTCCAGGAGCAGCGCGACAAGGCCATGCAGAAACAAGTCGCCGCGGGCAAAATCACCCAGGCGCAGGCAGACCAGGCCGCCGCCCTGACCGAGCGATTCATGACACCCGCCATCATGAAAACCTTCGGCGCTGCCTCGGCCATGCTCGCATCCGTGGCCGGCCTTTTTCTCATGGGTCTGGTGCTTTGGCTCGTGCTTAAATGTTGCCCGGCCGCCAGGCTTTCTTACATGAAAGTCATCGAAATTTGCGGCCTCTCCTTCGTGATTGACGTCCCCCAAAAGCTCCTCCGCAGTTGGCTCGTCCTCTGGAAAGAAAACCTCCTCGCCACCGCCAGCCCCGCCCTCTTCCTCGCCAATCCCAGCGCCACCAACAAAACCCATCTCCTTCTCTCCATGCTCGACGTGGTGGATTTCTGGTGGCTCGCCGTTTTGAGCCTCGGTCTCAGCAAAGTCGCCTCCATTCGCTATCGCAACGCCGCCTTCCTCACCTTTGCCGTCTGGTTCGGCTTCCGCATTCTCGCCGTGCTCTTGACGCCCTCCCAATCCTAGGCCCGCGCCAGGCCCATCTTCAATAGACACACTTCAGTTCAATCACCTGGCCGCACGTGCATTCAATGCGGATCGAGGTGACCACTTCGCCCTGCCGCTGCAAAGTGATTTTGGCATCGGCGCAATCTCGCAATGCCCGCGTCGTGGAGGTGGAACCATTGCAGGCCGGCGGCGTATTCGCCGCTCCCCGGGTTCCCGCCTTGAATTCAAGCGCGGTGAATCCATTTCCCTCTGCCGGGTTCGCAACCGGCGCCAGTGGAACAAAAGTGTCGGGCATTGGACCCTTATTTTAAAGTCGGCTGTTGGCGCCGCGCAGATTCAGCAACACCGTCACGCGCCGGTTGCTCCCATCGGTCGCCAGCCGGTCCGGCATCGGCACCGTGTCCCCGTAGCCGGCCACTTTCATGATCTGCCAGTTGCCGACCCCGCTCGCGATCAGTTTCCGCCGCACCGCCCCGGCGCGATCCGTCGAAATCTCCCAATCCCCGTAATCTTGCGATATCGGCGGATTTCCCCTCTCGGTGTGCCCTTCCAATTCCACCAAAAAATTCGTCGAGCGCGATACCTCCCACGCCAGCGTCGAAAACACCCAGTCCCCGTAGGGTGTGAATCGCGTGGATTGCGGCTCAAATATCGGCTTCCCCGCCCGGTCAAACACATTGATGCGGATGCCGTCCGACGTCATGTCCAATTTGATCGTGTCCTCATCCTGCTCCTGGAAATCCGACTGCAACGATTTCATGAAATCCTGGTTCATCCGCCTCAAAAAATTCAACTCCACCACCGACGCCGAATCAAAATTCCCAGTGCTGCTTTTCAACGCCAGCGTGTTGGTGCTCGGGATCAGCCCGGTCGAGTCCTTGGTGATGGACGAAAATGGATTCCGAAACGCCCGCTCCACCGCCTCCTTGATCCGCTGATCCTGCGAGCTGAGCCACAGCACAATAAATAGCGCCATCATCGCGGTCACGAAATCCGCATAAGCCACTTTCCAGGCGCCGCCGTGATGTCCTTTATTTGCCATACTCTGTTCCGCCTTCTATTTTGCCTGGGCCGGCTGGTTCAAAGCCTTGAGCATCGTCTCCAGACCGTCCGCGCTCGGTTTGACTTCCCCGGGCAGCCCCCGCCGGGCCACCTCCACCGCCATGATCGGAGACATCCCGCCCGCAAAGCCAATCACCGACGCGGCTATGCACCGGATATAAGCCATGTTCGCCAGATTCATAAACTCGATGTTCACCGCCAGCGGATTCATGAAACCGTAGGAAATAAAAATCCCCAGAAATGTCCCCACCAGTGCCGCTCCCACTTTCTCCCCGATCTGGTTGATCGGCCCGGTGATCGAGGCCATCGTGAGCACTATCCCCAGCACCGCCGCCACGATCCCGAAGCCCGGCATCGCGTCGGCCGCCTTGGTCAGCACGCTCACCGGCCGTTCATGCTCATCCTCCATCGCCTCCAGTTCGATTTCCAGCAGCATCTTCAGATGGTCCGGCTTGATTTTCCCGTCTATGATCGGGCGCAATCCGTTGCAAAGAAACTCCATCGCATTCTTGTTCTTTTGGAAGGACGGGTACTTTACAAATATGCTGCTCGTCTCCGGATTCATCACATGCTCTTCCAGCGCCACCATGCCGCCGCGCCTTCCCAGCATGAACAATTCATACAGCGCCTTGAACAATTCATCGTATGCCCCCTTGCTGTGCGGCGTCCCTTTCATCGCCGACACCAGCTTCCTGAAAAGATCCACCAGCACAGGCCGCGGCGACATCACCACTATCGCGCCCGTGGCCGCCCCGACGATGATCACAAACTCCGCCGGATGCACCAGCGCCAGCGGGTTGCCGCCCGACATCATGAAGCCCCCGATCACTGATCCCAAAACAATGAATGCTCCAAGCAGGATAATCATGGCTCATCTCACAACGGATTCTCGAAAAAATCCGGGTCTTCCTTTCGCAACATGGCTTTGATCGCCAATATCGCCTGGGAGTGAATCTGGCAAATGCGCGATTCGGTCACCCCGAACGCCTCGGCGATTTCCCTCAGCCTCAGGTCTTCAAAATAATACAGCGCCAGTACTTTGCGCTGCATCTCCGGCAATTGCTCCAAACGCCGCTCGATCAACTCCGCCATTTCCCGCGTCGCCGTTTGCCGGTCCGGGTCGCTCTGCGAATTATCCGGGATGAAATCATAGGCCGAACTGTCCCCCTCGCTGTTTTGCGCGCAATCCAGGCACACATACGTCGCCGGACGCACTTCCTGGAGCAGCTCCTCGTAATCGGCCAGCGACATTTTCAGCGCCTTGGCCATCTGCGCCGCGTCGGGCGCCTCCCCGTGCCGCTGCGTCAATTCCTGCATCACTTTTTCCAGCTTCCGCGCCTTTTCATGCACCGAGCGCGGCACCCAGTCCAGGCGCCTCAATTCGTCGAAAATCGCCCCGCGAATTCGCACCCGCGCGTAGCTCTCGAACGAACAGCCCGCCTTGGGGTTGAACCGCCGCACCGCGTTGAGCAATCCCACCAGCCCCGCGCTGTAGAGATCATCCACATTCACGTGCGCCGGCAGCGTCATCGCCAGCCGCCCCACCACCGTCCGCACCAGCGGAAGATGCTGTTCGACCAGGCTGTTTTCCAGCGCGCTGCCCGGACCCGATCGGGAATATAGACGCCAGATGTCCTTCTGCGCGCGGCGGTTTTTGGCGCGGACAGTTTCGGCCGCGGGTGTCTCACGGTCGCAAAGAGCGGAACTCATGTTTTAGAGGGTTTTGATATGGACGAAGTTGGAAATGCCGGGGGGGTGCTGTTCTGCCGTTCCACTACCGTGTCTTTCAGGTTCTTCTGCCAGGCCCGTCCCCACCAGCCCATCAGCCAGCCTCCCGCGTAGGCCCCCAGGCAGCCATGCCACAGGCAAAATGTCCACGAGTTCTCCTGCGCCCGACTGAAAAACAGCCCGATGCCAAACCCCAAGGCTCCCCCCAAAAGCAGCAATAATTTCATAGCAACACAAAGTCATTTCCTCATTAGCAGGAGCGTTGCCACCTTTGCCGCGGGCTTGCGAAAACCCCAAAAACCCTCTGTTTGCTGGAAAAATTGTGCCCGGAGTCTTTTGAGACCGCGCCTCTCCCGGAAGTTCCGGGCATATTTTGCCCGGTTCCATCACGGTCTGAGTAATTTGTGCCTAACAGCCTGAAGCAGCCGCTTCCCTCACTCTTTCCAAAATCACTTCCGCGATCAGCGCCTCGCTCCCCACGCTTGCCGTGTACCAGAGCCGTTTGCCTTGGTGTTCGGTCGGATTTCGCCACGTCGCCTGCCCTTGTCTTAATCGCTCCCGCACGACCGATTTGGGCGCGCCCAGCATCACGGGAATGTCTTCAAAGGAATGCAGGCCGTCGCTGATAAAAAATGGCGTCATCACCAGGTTTTTCATTTCCGCCAATTGGTAGCAGTCCCCCACCCGCGGCTCTTCCTCCATGAAGACGGCAAAAACTTGCGCGTAAAGGTTTTTCGCCCGGATCAGTTCCACCTGTTGCTCGATGGCCTTGCGCGAGTTCTCGTTGTTGCCCGTGCCGTGCCCGGCAATGATCAGCGTCGTCTGGGCCGGTTGCGGCGCGCGCGGAAAGGGAAACCTCTCCACGATCTCTCGCGCCCGCGCCAGCAGCACTTCGGTCATGCTCGGATGCGTTCCCACCGGGGCGCAGTAATACAGCGTTTGCGCCCCGCGCTGTTGCGTGCGCGAAAAATCTTTCTCCTCCTTCCCGCAAAAGCCCAGCTCGCGCGGGATCACCTCCTCCGTAAAATACCCGTCGCTGATGAACAGCGGCACGATGAAAACCCGCCGCGCAAAAACCCCCCGCAACACCTGCGCGAAATAAGGCTCCTGTTTCCAGAATGTCTCCCGCACTTGAGAAAAGATACCGCGCCGCCGCAATTCATCGGCGTGCTGCCACGCGGGTGCGGCTGAGTCGGCATTGAGCGTGGAACCGTGTCCGGCCAGTACCAGCGCCGCGTCTGAAAAGTCGTCCGTCACAGCGCCTTATGGTTATCCAAGCCCGCGCAATCCGCAAGCAACCTCCGCCCTGTTTTTCCCATCCGACAACGCCGCGCAAATCGTTTGACAAAAACCTCTCGCTTCGCCAATTTTCAATAAATATCCGAGGTGTTAACAGGGGATTCATACCCTTTGCTTCGCGCCATTTCCGGCTGCGGGCGGGGAGTGTGTGCGACGGGTTGTCACGTCGGAAGAAAGAGCCAGCTTATGCGCAAACTGAAAGACAATCCGTGCCTTCGCCGCCTGGAGGTCGCGGGGCGGACTTCCCATCCGCGCGGTCGCCGGCTTGCGGCGGCCGGGGCTGCGGCTGGAGTGTTGCTGACATTTGCATTGGGGAGTTTGCGGGCGTTCGCCGCCGGCGAACCGGGCGCCGGCGCACCCGGACCGGCGGCGTTTTCGGAGACATCAACCGAATGGGTTGACGCCGCGACGGGGCACCGCGTCATCCGGCTTTCCAAGGAACCCGGCAGCCTGAGCCTCTACTTTCATCAGAACGCCTATACGCCCCAGGGCGACAAGCTGATCATCTACTCGCCGAGCGGCCTTTCCACTGTCAATCTCAAGACGCGCCAGGTCGAGTTGGTTGCCACGGGCATGCGCTATGGCGCGGGGCTTAGCTCCGGCATCGAGGTCGGGCGCAAGACGCCCACGGTTTATTACCAAAAAAACGTGGATGGACAGACCGTCATTTACGCGACCGATGTGGATACCAAAGTCACGCGCGAAGTGGCGAAACTGGGTTTCACCGGCGATTTCGGCGGGGTCAATGCCGACGAGACCTTGATCATCGGCAAATGCGCCGTCCCCGGCGGCGCGGGCGGCCAGGGAGGCGGGCCGCCCGCCGCGCAGCCGGCGGCGCAGCCCCAATCCGGGTCGCCGGCCGCTTCCATCTCCACAGCCACCAACCCGCCAGGATCTGCGTCAGTGCCGGACGAATCGCGCCCCGCCGCTCCCCCTGCCGCGACCACCAACGCCCCAGACCAGGGCCGCAGAGGCGGTCGGGGTGGCCGGGGCGGTGGCGCTGGCCGGATGCTCCAGTTTTTCGCGGTTGATGTCAAAACCGGGGCGGTGCGGACCTTCTTCCCCATGTCCGACAATCTCAACCATGACCAGTGCTCGCCCACCGACCCGTCGCTCATCCTCTATTGTCACGAGGGGAACTGGCAATCGGTGGACCGCATCTGGACCATTCACACCGACGGCACCGGCAATCGCCTCATGCATCCCCGTACCATGCCCATGGAAATCGCCGGGCACGAGTTCTTCGGTTATGACGGCCAGACCGTCTGGTATGATCTCCAAACGCCTAGATCCGGCGTCTTCTGGCTGGCGGGCGTCAACGCGCAAACGGGGGAGCGCATCCGCTATCCGCTGGAGCGTTCCCAGTGGTCGGTCCATTACAACCAATCCCACGACGGCAAGCTTTTTGCCGGTGACGGCGGCGGGCCGAACGGCGTCTCCAATCGGTCGCCCGACGGCGCCTATTTCGACCCGCCGGCCAACGGACAGTGGATTTATCTCTTCACACCGCGCCCCGAAAAGATGGAAACCATGCAGGTCGCCAACGAAGAAGTGAAGGTGGGCAAGTTCGACGTCGAAAAGCTGGTGGACCTTTCCAGGCACAACTACGCGCTGGAGCCTAACCTGACCTTCACGCCGGACAACAAGTGGATTGTTTTCCGATCCAACATCCAGGGGCCGTCTCATGTTTATGCCGTGGAAATAGCCAAGGCGAAATGACGCGCCGATCACGCCGTTGCTCAAATCGGTAAATGGGTCCAGCGGGCGCGCTGAACCCGGCGCGCGGGGCGGGATGGAACAACACAAGGTTGGCCAGTTGGAACATCAAAGGGTTGGCCTGCGGCGATGCGGCCTGCGGCGATGCCGGCTGCGCGGCCCCCTCAAAGCTCGCGCAAGGCCGCGGCAATTGGCATCCGCGCGGCGCGGATGGCAGGGAAAAGGCCGCCGATGAGTCCGATGACAGCCGCCCAAGTCATTCCTTCCAGCAGCAACGCCGGTGTCACCCGAAAGGCAAAGGCGACCTGGCAGAAGCTCTGCCAGTTCATGGTGGAAGTGTGAAAGTTGTTGAACGCCAAGTAGGCCAGGCCGCCGCCCAGACATCCCCCCGCCAGCGCCAGCGCCAGCGATTCGAGCAGCAGGGAGACGACGATGGCCCCGGCCCCAAAACCCAGGGCGCGCAACGTGGCGATTTCGCGCGTGCGGGCCGCCACGGCGCTGTACATCGTGTTCAACGCGCCGAATACCGCGCCCAGCGCCATCAGAAACGCGATCAGAAGACCCAGCCTGTTGATCAGCTTGGTAAGTGTGGCCGAATGCTCGGCGTAATACTCCGATTCTCGGGCCACTTTCACATTGACACTCGGATTGGACCCCAGCCAATCCTTGAACGTCTGGTACGCCCCGGCGGAATTGAGTTTCACATAGACCGATTGGTAGGAGTCCCCGCGGTTGAATGCTGCCTGGAGCAGTTTGCCATCCGTCCAGATCTCCGATTCCGCCGCTCCGCCCCCGGCGGAGAATATCCCCGTCACCGGCCAGTCCGCCCGTCCCACTTTAATCGTGCTCCCGACCTCCAGCCCGCTGAATTCCTGGGCCGCGCCGACGCCGGCGATCACCTCGTTCTTTCCCCACTGGTTCATCCGGCCGGCCAGGATGTGGATGTTTCCCCGCACCTGGAGCGCCGCCGGGTCCACGCCGCGCAGTGGCACATTCGCATCCGTCCCGGTGGACCGCTTGGGCACGTTGATCATCACATAGAGTTCCGCCGACGAGAGCGGCCCGTTCTCGCCGCGCGCCACGCCGGGGGCGTCGGCGATGATCCGCGTCGTTTCGTGGTCCAGTCCGCTGACCATTTCGCTGTCGGCCCCGCTGCGCAGTACGATCGCTTTATCGTCGGATACCGAGGCGAGCATGGCGGATTTGAAACCCACGGCCATCGAAAGGATGCCGACCAGCACGCCCACCACCCCCGCGATGCCAATCACCGTGGCGGTGACGGCCCCCAGCCGACGCGGCAGGCTCATCAACCCGAAGCGGGTCACCGCGGCCACTTGGCACAACCAGTTGATCGGGCCGGTCATCTTACATCCTTCTCAAGGCCTCGGCCACGCGCAGCCGCATCGCTTGGAGGGCGGGCAGAATTCCCGCCGCCACCCCCAGCGCCAGGCTGATGCCCAAGCCCGTCAAAAGGTCCTTCGCCGGGAAATAGTACATCGGCAGCAGGCCGCCGGTCGGGTCCCCGCGCGAAATGACCAGCCACGACAGGCCCAGGCCCAGCACCCCGCCCAGCACCGAGAGGGCGCAGGCCTCGGCCAGCACCTGTCCCAGCACCTGAACATTGGTGAAGCCGATGGCCTTGAGCACTCCCAGTTCCCCGGTGCGCTCGCGGACCGATTGGGCCACCGTGTTGCCGGCCACCAGCAAGATGGTGAAGAACACAGCCCCCAGGATCCCCTGGGCGATAAGCCCTATGTTGCCAATTTGCTTGGCGAACGACTGGGCAAAGGCGCCTTCCGGTTCCGTTTTTGTCTCCGCGGGCGAGTTTGCGAATTCGTCATCAATGCGTTTGGAGATCGCCACCGCCTGCGACGGGTCCCGCACGCGGATAATGTACCAACCCACATGACCCTTGTCATAACGGCGCCCCTCATCGAAGTAATCGTAGCGGAACATCAGAGCCGTCGTATCAACCGCCTTCTCGCGACCATCGAAAATGCCCACCAAATCAAATTCCCAAAGCTGGCTGCCGTCGGCTTTGGTCCAGATGGCGGTCGTGATAGGTATTTTGTCGCCGATTTTCCAGCCAAAACGTTGGGCCGTCTTCCGTCCCGCCACCGCGCCGGTGCGCGTGTTCAGCCACGCCTGTTTCTCCTGGGGGGATAGAACGATCTCCGGGTACGCCGCGAGTATCTCTTCCGGCACCACCGCCGTTTGCGGAAAGAAGTTCCGCGGGTCCTGGTAAATTCCTCCGAACCACGTCTCATGGGCCGACCCGGCGACCCCGGGAATCTTGTTAATAGTCTGCTGGTAGCTTCCCGGCAGCGAGATGATCAGGGAGACCTTGTGGCGGACGATCAGGCGGTCGGCCCCCGCCATCGCCAGGCCGCCGACCAGCGCCTGCTTGATGGCGGCGATAAAACCAAAGAGCATGAACGCCACTAGAATGGATAGGAGCGTCAGCAGCGTGCGCAGCTTCCGGCGCTTGAGGTTGCTCCACAGCAGGGGAAGGAATTTCATTTCTCCCCCTCCCCGCGCAATTGGCCCTTGTCCAGATGGAGCGTCCGCGCCGCGCGGGCCGAGGCGTGCGGATCGTGCGTGACCATGATGATCGTCTTGCCGTGCTCCCGGTTCAGAGCCTGGAGCAAATCCAGTATCTCATCCCCAGCCTTGCGGTCCAAGTCCCCCGTCGGCTCGTCGCACAACAGCAGCGTCGGATCGGTGACAATCGCGCGGGCGATCCCCACTCGTTGCTGTTCCCCTCCGGAAAGCGTGCGGGGATAGTGTTTGGCGCGATGGCTAAGGCCCACGATGGCCAGGGCCGTCCGCACATGTTCGGCCCGCCCGGCCTTGGATAGGTGGGTCAGCAGCAGCGGCAATTCCACATTCCGTTCCGCGTTCAGCCCTGGCATCAGGTTGTAAAGTTGAAAAATAAAGCCGACATGCCGCGCGCGCCAATGCGCCAGTTGCCGGTCCGATAGCTCGTCAATCCGCTCCCCGCCCACCTGCACCGATCCCGTGGTCGGCCGGTCCAATCCCCCGATCAAATTGAGCAGCGTGGTCTTGCCCGATCCCGAGGGCCCCATCAGGGCGAGAAATTGGCCGTTGGGAACCTCTAGGCTCAGCCCGGCGAGCACATGGATGTCCTCCGCGCCGCGATGAAAAACTTTTTCCACCCCGTCCACCGCCACCAGGGTTCCATTATTGGATTGGTTCTGACTCATGATTTCTTCTCCTTCACCTGCGCCCCATCTTTGAGGCCGGGAGGCGATTCGACAATCACTTTCTCTCCGGCGCTCACCCCCGCGCTCAGCACCGCGTCCTCGCCCTGCGTGTCAAAGACCGTCACGGCGCGGCGCTCGGCCCGGCCGTTGGCGACGGTGAAGACCACGTCGCCCCCCTCCTGGTTTTGCACGGCCGTCTTGGGAATCAGCACGGAGCGCCTGACGGCGGCGGGCGCGCCGGCGGTCTGGCGAAAGGCGACCTTCACCGCCATGTCCGGCAGCATGCGCGGATCCAGTTTGTCGAAGCCCACCCGCACCTTTACTGTGGCCTTCTGCCGGTCCGCCGTGGGGATGATCGCGATGACCTTGCAGGGAATCCGCCAATCGGGATAGGCGTCCAGCACCGCCTCCGCCGGTTGGCCCGGTTCGACGCGGTTGATGTAACTCTCGTTGACGTCAATCTCAATTTCCAGCGAGTTCATATCTACAATCGTTCCAATTCCCGTCCGCGTGAAGCCGCCCCCGGCCGAGACCGGCGAAATCATTTCGCCGGGCTGGGCGTCCTTGGTCGTCACCACCCCGTCAAAGGGCGCGCGGATCACCATGTCGTCAATTTGTTGCTTCCACAACGCCACCTGTTTCTCCGCAGCCTTGATGTCCAGTTCCTGCCGCGCCACCCGCGCGCGCAACGTCATCGCATCAGACTCCGCCTTCTCGAGATCCGATTGCGACGCGATTTGTTCTTTGGCCAGATTCGCGTCGCGCTGGAACTCCGCGTCCGCCTGTTTGAGTTGCGCCCGCGTCTCGCCCAGCAGCAGCCGCGTGGAATCCAATTGCGCCTGCGCCACGTCCAGGCTGGCCTTCAGATTCGAGTCGTCCAGCCGCGCCAGCACCTGTCCTTCCTTCACCTTCATCCCCTCATCGAAGAGCACCTCCATCACCTTTCCCGTGCTCTTGGAAGAAACGGTCGCTTCGCGCCGCGCGGTCACGTAACCCGAAGAATTGAGCACCGTGCGGTCCGCCTCGCTCGCGCCGGACGCCGCCCGCGCCGCGGCGGTCCTCACCTCCAACACTGCCGGATGCTGGCGCCACCAGACCGCGGAGCCTGCGGCCAGCAGGGCGAGCGCCGCCGCGACCGCCAGCCACGGCGCGGAAGATTGCGCCCGTTCCGGCCCGCGCTCGATGCGCAGATCATCCAAGGCTGGTTTCTGGGAACTCATTGCCGGCTGACATCAAACCGGCTTTATGTCCGAGGGTCAAGCCCGTCCGCACCGCTCCAATTCAGATCCGCCGCAGAGTACCGGAAATCACCTGCCCCAGCCGACGGCACTCTTCGGCAACACGGCGATAACATTTACTTCCACCGGCTCGCCGAATGTCACCCGTTGCGCCATTGCCACCGAATGCTGGTCGCGCAGGTGTCCGTAAACTTTCATCGCCAACGCGCCGCCGTCTTTATGGCCGAGCCAACGGCTCACCGTGGGAATATCAACACCGGATTCGATACATCGTGTCGCAAAAAGATGCCGCAGGTCGTGATGCGTGAATCGGGTGATGCCCAATTTCTTGCAGGCTGAGTTAATCGCTCCCTGGCACTCTTGAACCCGCATGACAGGGGTTTGCGGCGGCTCGATTGGACGCTCCGCCCGGAGCCGCTCCAGAAGCCCCCGCATGTCAGGAATCATTGGCACACGCCGGATTGACCAGTTTTTCGTGCCGGTCACAGGATCGCCGCGAACGACAATTTCGCCTTTCTCAAAGTCGCAATCCGCCCAGGTAATCGTTTCGGCTTCGCCTTTTCGGAATCCGCCGAAGGCGAGAAACCGGACCAGATCAGCGCAATCACGGCTGCACCAGGCCCCGCCGTGCTCGACAGCCTCCACCAACGCCATGAATTGCTCCTGCTCCGGCAGCGTCAGGACCTTCCCGCGGATTTTCGCCTTTTTTACGATGGCGGCCGGATTCCCGTAACGGGCGCCCTCGGCTATCGCAATATCCAGGATATGGCGCAACGTGCCGACGGTGTTGTTGTAAACCGACGGGGAGTATTTCGCGCCGAACCGCGCCGCCCAATTCAGACATTCCCGCTCCGAGATTTTGCGCACGTCCATTTCCCGCAGACCCGGCCACGACTTGACCAGCCCCTCAATGCACTTTTGCCGGTAAAGTTTCGCGCTCGGCTTCAATTCCACTTTCGCCTCCAGCCGGCTGGCGTAGATGCCCAGGGCATCGCCAAACGTCATTTTCCCTTTGGAGACCGAGGCGCGCGACTCCACAGCCTGGCGCTCGGTCTTGAGCAGATCAGACAGCCGAAGCTGGGCCACGCTGAGAACATCCGTCTTGAGCGACCGGCGAATAAGCTTGCCGCTCACCCGCGCCCGCGCAAAATAAACGCCGGATGGAACATAACGAACAAGATTGGCGACAGGGCTGTTTGCCCACTGTGATTGGATGGAATCCGTTTTCATTCCAGCAGTATCACATGGCAGTATCAGATTGTCAAGTCCTTATTGGATGTAGATTTGTAAATCGTTCATATTTAATCACGTGGGCCCATAGCTCAGAGGTCAGAGCAGGCGACTCATAATCGCTTGGTGATTCGCTCGCATCCTCTTAATTCAAAGACACTTACGCAAGCGGTGTTTTTTTCTGGGCCACTTCTGGGCCACTTTTTGAGAGTGTTTTCAGAAAAACAGACCCCTCCCCCGCCTGCAAAAACCGTTGGACTTCCGCCTTTGGAATTAGAATGCGCCGCAGCCCCGGCAATTTCCGCAACACCTTGCGGCGAACCAGTCGCCGCACCGTTTCTGCGCAAACACCCAATTCAGTTGCGCTGCTCTTTACGTCCAGGGTCTGACATTCGGGAATGGTTGTTGTATTCATAAACTCAAGTTTCACGAGTCAACAGCCTACGACCCATTACGACTTCGTTGGTGTGCCTGCCACACAATCTGTCATTTTCCGAATTGAGCGATGGATGAAGGCGAGCGGGACCGCCTTGGCGGGGTGCATTCGGCTACGGTCAGATGTATGGAGAACTGATTAGTGGGCCTGCCCGGACTCGAACCGGGAACCAAAGCATTATGAGTGCTCTGCTCTAACCAATTGAGCTACAGGCCCGCCGGGGTATGATTCCAGAAGCACCAGCAACTTTCAATAGCAGACTGAAAATGTGAAATGCCACCACGAATTACCGTGCTTTGAAAAACCGTCCGTGAAAATCACGGAGCCGCAGAATTTGGGGGTTATACGCTTATTTTCATCCGTTGTTTCGGCCGAACGGCGTTTCTTTTGTTCTGCGTTTCAGCGTTTTTCTCCTCGCTCTCGTCAACTGACGCAGCTTCCACCTGGCTGGGGGCCTGGTTCTTGGTGAGATCAAGTTTTTCCTCAATCTCACTCTGGCGCCGGGTCAGTTCCTGAAAGCGGTCCTCGCGCTCGAATTTCGCGCCGACTTTTTCACCAAGCTCTTTGACTCGCTTGTGGGCATCGGTGATGTCCAGTTCCAACCTTTCCGCGCGTTCCTCAAATCCTTGAACCGTCGCTTCCAGCGAGCGGATGGTGCCGAGAGCCGTGTCTGTGACCCGCGCGCCGTAACTGTTGCTCCCCCGCACAACCATTTCGACGGTGTTGTTGAAACCCGGACGCAGGAACAAATCAAAACCGGCGAAGCGTCCGATTTTGATGTCGTCGCCAAACCGTGCCTTCAGTTTTTCCGCTCGGCGCATGATCAATTCACCAGCGATGCCCCGGTTGTTGGATTTCTGCCCGTCAAGCTCAATGCGGAATTTGTCGCCTGACGTGTCCTGCCGGACACCCAAATCCTGCCGCAGATTGGCGAGGCGCGTGGTAAAGATTTCCGCATCCTCGTGCGAGCGGCGGAGATTGGTGCGGATGCGATATTGCTCCTCGGCGTGGGCGGAACGCAGCCGGGTGAGCCGGATCAACTCCGCATCCACCTGGGCTTTTTCAATCACCAGCGGATTGCCTGATGCGATGGCCTTCACCTCGGCGTAGGTCAGTGCCGCTGAATCCAAATCTTCAAGCCGCCGGATTGTCATATCGCCGCTCATCACTTGGGCGATGAATTTGGCCTTCGTTTCCAAGGTCTGCCACATATACGCATCAAAGCTGCCCTCCGTGACGTAGCGGAAAATCTGGATGACGGAATTCTTGTTGCCCTGACGGAGAATGCGCCCTTCGCGCTGCTCCACGTCTGCCGGTCGCCACGGCGCGTCGAGATGATGCAAGGCAATCAACCGTTCCTGCACGTTCGTCCCCGACCCCATCTTCTGTGTGCTGCCGAACAGCAC
>Ga0187867_10002374_pt1 | contig 15660 bp, 16 predicted proteins | sample June2016WEW_13_1_FD_132976 | JGI IMG/M metagenome (GOLD analysis project Ga0187867, IMG submission 132976) | Peatland microbial communities from SPRUCE experiment site at the Marcell Experimental Forest, Minnesota, USA - June2016WEW_13_10 | ecosystem: Environmental > Terrestrial > Soil >...
CCGGGCCAGGGTTCTGGTACGGGAGGAGCTCCCTGTGGAAAGCGTAATCTTGACGAAGAAGTGACCCGAGGAAGTCTGACATGCGAACGGTCCTCCGCTCTCTCGTGACAACGGTGGCTCTAGCCGCCTTCGCTGTCCCCTCACTGGCAAGTGCTGCAGGCACAGCGACAGTCCCGACTCGCCACCTCACCGCCGAGGGAGGCACTGTCAAGTGGCCAGTGACGGTCCACAACGCCAAGACTTGCTCGTGGTCGTCGTCGCCAAGCGTCGCGGGATTCGCCACCACTGTGAAGTGCAAGTCCGGCCGCGTCGAACGTTCGTTCCGGTTCGGGGCAAACCCGTTGACCAAGGCGAAGGACTACACGCTCAGCCTGACCGTACGCGGCAAGGCCACCATGGTCGACCACCTGAAGGTCGTCGAGGCAGGGCGGACAACACCGACTACCACGACGGTCCCCCCAACGACAACGACGACTAGCTCGACAACGTCGACCACCACGACAACGGTGACGACAACGCCGCCCCCTCCAGCCTCCCCCGGTTTGACCTCGCCCAACTGGTCAGGGTATGTCCTCACAGGAGGAAGCGGCGGTTATCAAGCTATAAGCGCCAAGTGGACGGTTCCTGCGGTCGTCTGCTCCTCGTCGCAAAATAGCGAAACATCGGACTGGGTGGGTGTCAACGGTTGGCTTGGTGCTGATTGGGGCGGTCTTTTCCAGGACGGAACGACCTCGTACTGCTTAAAGGGGCAGCAGGGCGATTATGCCTGGTGGACGGACGCGCTTGCGTCCTACTCCGCTCAGAACCTTTTTGCGGTCGCTCCCGGTGATGTCATCGACGCCGAGGTCTACCAAGACTCGTCGGGATACTGGGAGTACTACATCGCCGATCTCACCAGTGGGCGGTCCTCGTCATCCGCCGAGTCCTTCTCTGGTCCTGGCACGTCCGCCGAGTGGATAGCAGAGGACACCGGCGATCCGAACACCGGACTGCCCTATCCGCTCGCGGACTTCGGGTCGGTGACCTTCACGGACCTCGGCTTGACAGTGCCGTCCGGCTCTTGGACAGTGCCCCCTGATTCCGATGCAATCGAGATGGTGGCGCCCGACAGATCGGTCGAGGCGTTGCCTAGTCAGATACAGGGCTCCGAGGCATCGGCCACTTTCACCGTCACTTATGAGACACCCGGCGCGATGAGCTCCACGGCCGGAAGCACCGCTATGAAGCACACCCAGTCGACATTCGCGGGGCTCGTGCCGCCAATCGTGCTGCAGCCTCAAGCACGTCGACTAGGAGGTCGATCGATTCCCGGCCCGGAGTCCGGGCCGGCCCGCATTAGGTGAGGGCACAGGGACCTCAGCTCGGTACACTCCTTTTTGCGTCTCAAAGTGAGCGCCTGCGCGATGGCGTTCGCTTCGCGTGGCAAGAGCCACGTCAGAAGGGAACCCTATGACGAGCAGTACCCTTTCCAACCTGCCCAGCCGTAGGGAGCACCGCTCTTTCCGGTGGCGCGCCCTCCTCCTCGGCACAGCGGCCGCATTGGGTCTTGTCGCTGTGCCGGCCGTAGCCCAGGCCTCGTCGCGCACAGAGCTCGTGTCGTCGTACTGCAGCAAGGTGAGCGCAGCGTCGGTCTCGGCCATCGTCGGCCACTCCGTTCCTGCCGGTTCGCTCTTCACCGACAAGATCAAGCCGACCAAGTCAAACCACGAGATCTCTGCCGTCGTATGGTCCTGCATCTACGGGGCGGCGACGAGCGCCGCCGCGCTCGCTAAGGACGTCGTCCTTTCCCTCGAGGTTACCTCGAAGCCCCTCACAGGAGCCGAGATGCAGTACTCGCTCAGCCAGGCAGAAAAGCTCAAGATGAAGTTCACGCCGTACTCCGGCCTCGGCATGACCGCCTTCTACTAACAGTTCACCGAGACAGGGATCACCATACAGGGGATGGTTGCCATATCCGGGACGAGGAACTACTCGGCGGGCATATACACCAAGACCCCGGCTGTGTCGGAGCTTGCCACCCTCGTAAAGTTGGCAGAGAAACTTTGAGCCGCACGCCCTGGTGGTAATGCCGCTGGCGTCTCTGGTAGGCGGTCTCTGACAGAATCCACAGGCATGGACCATCTCGAGCACTGTGACCTTCTCGAGGGCGAAATCGAGCGGTTCGCGGCCCTCATGGAGACCGCAGGCCCGTCGATGTCAGTGCCCTCCTGCCCTGGCTGGGCCGTCCATGATCTCGCCCTCCACCTGGGCACCGTCCACCGGTGGGCGGAAGAGCTGGTCCGCGTCCGCGCTACGACACGCATCCCGTCTTCGGATATGGGCCTGGACGAAGGTCCGGTCGACGGCGAGTGGGTTCGACGGGGCGGCGAGGCCCTGCTGAGGACCCTCCGGACAACCGACCCGGCCGCGTCGATGTGGGCTTGGGGGGCGGATCAGCACGCGCGGTTCTGGTCGCGTCGACAGCTCCACGAGACCCTTGTCCACCGTTTCGATCTCGAGCTCGCCGAAGGTCGCAGCCCGTCGGCGCCTGCGCATCTCGCTGCCGACACGATCGATGAGTTCCTCGCCAATCTCGCCAGGGCCGAGTACTTCTCCCCGAACGTTGCACGCCTGCGAGGCAACGGCGAGAGCATCCTCTTTCGCGCCACGGACACGGGGCGCGCCTGGACGGTCGCGCTGCATCCGGACCGGTTCGAGGTCCGCATCGGCGAGCGCTCGGCAACGGCGGCGTTGTCAGGTTCAGCGACCACGCTCTCGCTGGTCCTTTACCGGCGCGTCCCGTTGGCCGCAGCCGACCTCGACGTCGAGGGCTCACACGACCTCGTCGACTTCTGGATCGCAAGCTCGGCCCTCGAATGACCGTCCTCCTCCGTGACGACGGCGACACTCAGCCCGGAGGACCAGTGTCGTCGGAGTCTGCGCCGCGCCCGAGGTTCAGCCAAACTGTGGCATGGACGACACCCTCGCTCCAACCAGCGATCCCAGCGATATAGAGGCCCGCCTGGCTATGCCGCTAGCCGAGGCAATGCTCACCCAGCGGGCGGTTCGCCGGGTCCAGCCTGACCCTCTCGACGACAGCATCGTGTTGCGATGTTTGGAGTTGGCGCTGGAAGCGCCGACTGCCTCGAACGGCCAGAGCTGGGAGTTCGTGATCGTGAAGGATCGCGCGGTGAAGGCATCGCTGGCAGCGCAATACCGGCGGGCATGGCGGTTGTACGGCGGACTTGGCCGGCTGTTCAAGACCGACGAGCAGACGGCCAAGATCCTGAAGTCCGTCCAATGGCAGGTCGAGCACTTCGAGGAAATCCCGGTTCTCGTCGTGTGCTGCCTGCGAGGCGGTGCCCGAGTGCCCTTCGTCCCCAAACCTCCGATCGCCGTGTCGAGCCACTACGGGTCCGTGTACCCCAGCGTCCAGAACCTCCTGCTGGCAGCGAGATCCGTCGGCTTGGGCGGTGCGCTCATCACGCTGCCGCTGTGGTCCACCACCGTGGCCCGCCGGATCCTCGAGCTGCCCTTGAGCGTCGAGCCGTGCTGCATCGTGACCCTCGGCTGGCCCAAGGGCCACTACGGCCGCAAGGCTCGCAAGCCGATCGGCACGGTCGTCCATCTCGACCGGTACGGGCAGCAGCCTTGGCGTGACGAAACGCCGGCCCGATCCTCCACGTTCTGAGACAACATCATCTCCGTCGCTCTCGGGCGGAGCGCAGACTGTGGCGACGCCCCGCCACATTGTGGCCGTCACCCTCTTTGCCTGTCCCTCGACCTCGATATGCGAGGCAATCGGTTGGACTCCAGGCAGCGAAGTTACGAACGCCAGCTCGGGCTCCACCGTCGTCGTTTTCCGCACGACCGACGAAGGCGCGAGCTGGCGGTCCCAGACTGTGCCCCCTGGGCTCTTCGCACTCTCTTCCATCGCCTGCGGTTCGCCCTCGTCCTGCGACGCCGTCGGTTATAGGCAAGGTGGTGCTGCCATTATTCGCTTGCGCTGACCTGTGGAACCGCGATCGCGCAAGTCACTCGGCTCGCAGTACGAGCGCCTGGTCGCGGGTCTGGGGCGCCTGCTCCGACGGCGTCAGGCGGGGCCCGCACCGAGCCGAGTGCCAAGCGGTGCAATGATCGCTGGGTGCTGAGGACCTCCTTGATCGCCGGGACCGACGCAGTTCTTGGCGCCGGCGCTCTCGGCGGACAGCGGGTCCCCGAGCGAGCGTTCGAACCTCTTTCGACGGCGGGCAAGCCGCTGTCAGTCGATTGATGACGAGCGACGACGCGACGACCGGACCCGAGACGGGCGTTTCCCAGCCGGTTCGGGGGAGGGCATCTGCTAGCAAGCACGACGTGTTCGACGTCTTGTACGGCTTCGCCTGCTGGATTTTGTTCTGCGTGCTCGGGACCCTGGTCTGGCCTGTCCTCCTCGTCCTGCCGAAGCTCTCCTGGCGCTGGAAGCTGACCCGAGCCGCGGCACAGCTGCTGTGTGCCTGCCTGGCCATCGCGTTTGAGACGAGCGGCGAGCCGTTGGCAGGGGAACCGTGCGTGTACGTGGCCAATCACGGGAGCTTCCTCGACTCGTTCGCGATCGGCCTGATGTTTCCGGAGCCGGTGGTCTTCGTGGCCGGCGGAGTCCTCTCGCGCCAGCGCGTCGCCGGTTCGTTCCTCCGCCGGATCGGGGTCGTGTTCGTCAAGAGCCAAGGGGCAACAGGTCGTTCGTCCGTGGAATCGGTCCTTTCGACGCTCGAAGACGTGGTGCGCTCAAGGCGCTCCATCGTCTTGTTCCCCGAGGGGGGACTCACGGTCACTCCCGAGCTCCGCCGCTTTCATCTCGGGGCCTTCGTCGTTGCCGCTGAGACGGGCCGTCCCGTTGTTCCCGTGGGGATCCTCGGGACCAGAGCGATTCTCCCGGCAGGCCGACGTCTTCCTCGACGGGGCGCGATGCGCCTCGTGGTCGGCCAATCCCTCCAACCCACCGGAAGCGGTTGGAAGGCCGCTCATGAGCTCGCGGACAGGGCTCGCGAGGCGGTCGAGGGACTCCTCGCCGAGGGCTGAGGCCCTGTCGCCCCTCGGTCTGTCAGCGCGGTGCCGGCAGGACAACGACGTTGTCCGATCGCGCTCGACCCCCATGCCGCAGCGATGGCCCGGTCACAGGCGACGCCAAGTAGGTTCTCGGCATGGCCACCGTCGTGTTCGTCGGCGTCACGACCGGGTCGTCGCTCGTCCATCAAGCGATGACCGCTTGGCAGTCGATACTGGGGATGGCCTGCAACGTCCGCGGCGTTGACATCGCTCTCGACGCTGATGACGACACCTACATTCGATTCCTCGACGATCTCCTGAGGGACGACAGCGCCGCAGGGGCAGTCATCACCACCCACAAAGTCAGGGTCTTGCAAGCCGGGCGTAGCCTCTTTGCCGAGCTCGACCCTCTCGCTCTCGCCTGTGAAGAGGTCAACGCCATCAGACGCACCCCCGACGGGCTGCGCGGCTGGGCCCGTGACCCCGTCTCGGTCGGACGCGTCACCGACCAGATCTGGCCTGAGTCAGAAGGAGAGGTCATCTGCCTCGGAGCAGGCGGCACAGCGCGGGCGCTCGCCCAACACCTGCTCACGACCCGCGTAGCCGTGCGATTTGTCTGCGCCGATCCGATTCGTTCCTCCGTCGAGCAGCTCGCTCAGACGGCGGGACGCCCGGTGGTCGGACACGTCGGCGATGGGCCCTGGGATGATCTCATAGAAGCGGCACCGCCCGGGTCGCTGATCGTCAATGCGACCGGGATGGGCAAGGACCGGCCCGGTTCGCCCGTCACTGGTCGGACACGATTCCCGCCGCGAGCAGTCGTCTGGGAGCTCAACTACCGGGGAAACCTGGAGTTCCTCGACCAGGCCAGGATTCAAGCAAGGAGCTCCGAGCTTCAGGTTCACGACGGTTGGCAGCTGTTCTGCCACGGATGGGCGGCCGCGCTCTGCACGGTGCTCGACCTGCCCGACGATGACAAGCTTGGTGACCGGTTCACTCAGGCGACGCAGTCTCTCAGGCCCGGCGTCGCCTGACCAGCTTCTCCGGCCCCGGAGGAGCAACGATCAAGTGTCGTTCGTTAACATGGCCGAAGGACCCAGGTTGTGACTTCGGAGTTGGCGCGCACTCCAGCCGGGCTGCGCAACCCGAATGAGGTGTAGCGATGGTTTCGAAGACGAGTAGCTCCTACGTGCCATGGTCACAGGAGCGGGCCGTTGCCATCTTCGAGAGGCATCGCACCGAACGTGGTGCACTGATGCCGATCCTGCACGAGCTGCAGGACGTGTTCGGCCACATCGATCCCCGGGCCGTCGATCTCGTGGCCGAGGAGCTGAACCTGTCCAAGGCCGAGGTCTACGGTGTCGTCACCTTCTACAAGGATTTTCGCTCCGAACCACCGGGCACCTCGGTGATCCACGTGTGTCGCGGGGAAGCCTGCCAGTCCATGGGTGCCGAGCGGCTCGCCCGGCACGCTCGGGAGCACCTGGCCGTGGACTTCGGCGGCACGACGTCCGACGGCGCGGTGACCCTCGAGCAGGTGTTCTGTCTCGGCAATTGCGCGCTCTCCCCGGCAGTACTTGTCGACGGCCGGTTGAAAGGCAGGGTCGACGAAGCGGGCTTCGACGAGCTCGTCGCCGCCTGCAGGACCGAGGCGCGCTGATGGGACCTGTCGTCGTCTTCGTGCCTCTTGACGCCGCCGCACGCTCAATTGGCGCCGACGACGTCGCGATCGCGGTCGTGCGGGAGGCAGCCGTCCGCCGACGTGACATCCGGCTTGTGCGCAACGGCTCACGCGGGATGTTCTGGCTCGAGCCGCTCGTGGAAGTCTCCACACCCGAAGGGCGCGTCGCTTACGGCCCGGTCGAAGCCGGGAATGTCGGTGAGCTCCTGGACGCCGGGATGCTCGACGGCGCGCCGCACCGGCTGTGCCTGGGGAAGACCGAAGAGATCCCCCAACTGAGACGCCAGACACGTTTCACGTTCGCAAGGGTCGGGATCAACGATCCGCTCTCGGTGGCGGACTACGAGGCAACCGGGGGTCTCGCCGGAGTGCGGCGAGCCCTCGAAATGACGCCTCAGGAGATAGTGACGGCAGTCACCGATTCCGGCCTTCGAGGCCGGGGCGGGGCGGGCTTCCCGGCAGGCATCAAGTGGCAGACGGTGCTGAACATGCCCTCGGGCCTCAAATTCATCGCGTGCAATGCAGATGAGGGCGACAGCGGGACGTTCGCCGATCGCATGCTCATGGAGGGCGACCCCTTCCTTCTGGTGGAAGGCATGGCCATCGCCGGGCTCGCAGTCGGCGCGAACGAGGGTTACATCTACATCCGCTCCGAGTACCCCGACGCCTTCGCCACGTTGTCGGCGGCGATCGACATCGCCTATCTGAACGGCTGGGTGGGACCCTCGGTGCTCGGGACGGACCGCTCCTTCGACCTGCACCTGCGAGTCGGGGCCGGCTCGTACATCTGCGGTGAGGAGACCGCCATGCTCGAGAGCCTCGAGGGCCGGCGCGGCATGATCCGGGCCAAGCCTCCGCTCCCCGCGATCGCCGGGCTGTTCGGGAAGCCGACTGTCGTGAACAACGTCCTCACGCTCGCCACTGTCCCTCCGATCCTCGCCAAGGGCGCCGAGGCCTTCGGGGAGCTCGGCGTGGGGCGCTCGCGCGGGACCCAAGTCTTCCAGCTTGCAGGCAACATCAAGTACGGTGGCATCGTCGAGACCGCCTTCGGCGTCACTCTCGGCGAGCTGGTCGAGGAGTACGGCGGTGGCACGGCGAGCGGTCGACCGGTGCGAGCCGTCCAGGTCGGTGGTCCCCTCGGCGCCTACCTGCCTACGAGCCGTTTCGACTTGCCGATGGACTACGAGGCCTTCGCTGCAGCCGGCGCCATGGTGGGGCACGGGGGCATCGTGGTCTTCGACGAGACCGTGGACATGAGCCACCAGGCGCGCTTCGCGATGGAGTTCTGCGCTGAGGAGTCTTGTGGCAAGTGCACGCCGTGCAGGGTAGGGGCAGTGCGCGGCGTAGAAGTCATCGACCGCATAATCGCCGGGGTCGACCGCGAAGCCAACCTGGAACTGCTGGAGGACCTGTGCGAGACCATGGTTGACGGATCGCTGTGCGCGATGGGTGGGCTCACCCCCTTGCCGGTACGAAGCGCCTTGAAGCACTTCCCAGAGGATTTCGAGCATGTCAAGGCGGTCCCGCTGTGAGGCGCGAGACCAGTTTCGTGGCGCCAGGGTGCCATAATGACCTGTAGCGGGAGCTCATTCAGATCAAACCGAAAGTCATCGATGACCCGAGGAGATCAGTCATGACGTTGCTCAACGAGCACGACCTCGGAACGCCGGCTCGACCAGGAACGGCAACGATCGACTTGGAGATCGACGGACTGGCCGTGACAGTGCCCGAGGGCACCTCGATCATGCGAGCTGCTGGGCTCGCCGGCATCGACGTGCCGAAGCTGTGCGCGACAGACAGCCTGGCGGCATTCGGCTCATGCCGCCTCTGCCTCGTGGAGATCGACGGCCGGCGCGGCACGCCGGCGTCGTGCACGACCCCAGTGGAGGCCGGCATGAGGATCTCCACCCAGACGCCGCGCCTCGCCAAGCTCCGCCGCGGCGTCATGGAGCTGTACATCTCGGACCATCCGCTTGACTGCCTCACCTGCGCGGCGAACGGCGACTGCGAGCTCCAGGACATGGCGGGAGCGGTCGGACTTCGGGAGGTTCGCTACGGCTACGCCGGTGACAACCACCTCGACGCCGAGAAGGACGAGAGCAACCCCTATTTCACCTTCGATGGCTCCAAGTGCATAGTCTGCTCGCGCTGCGTGCGGGCCTGCGAGGAGACCCAGGGGACCTTCGCTCTGACGATTGCAGGCCGCGGCTTCGGCTCAAAGGTCGCGCCGGGTGCCGGCAACTTCCTCGGGTCCGAGTGCGTCTCCTGCGGCGCATGCGTGCAGGCCTGCCCGACAGCGACGCTCGAAGAAAAGACGGTCATCAGCCTGGGTGTGCCGCGCCGAAGCGTGATCACGACCTGCGCGTACTGCGGGGTCGGCTGCTCGTTCAAAGCTGAGATGCGGGGGGACGAGGTAGTCCGGATGGTGCCCTACAAGGACGGCGGCGCCAACGAGGGCCATTCGTGCGTGAAGGGTCGCTTCGCTTGGGGCTACGCGACGCACAAGGAGCGTGTGCTCACGCCGATGGTCCGCGGCGCGATCACCGACCCGTGGCGTGTGGTCAGCTGGCAAGAAGCCATCTCGTACACGGCGGACCACCTGAGATCGATCCAGGCTCGCCACGGAGTCGGGGCTATCGGAGGGATCACTTCCTCGCGTTGCACCAACGAAGAGGTCTTCGCCGTGCAGAAGATGGTGCGGGCTGCCTTCGGCAACAACAACGTCGACACTTGCGCCCGCGTCTGCCACTCCCCCACCGGATTCGGCCTGAAGCAGACTTTTGGCACCTCTGCCGGCACTCAGGACTTCAAGTCGGTCGACAGCTGCGACGTCATCGTGGTCATCGGGGCGAACCCGACCGAAGCGCACCCAGTATTCGCCTCCCGGATGAAGCGCAGGATCCGAGAGGGTGCGAAGCTCATCGTGATCGACCCGCGTCGCACAGAGATCGTGCGCTCGCCGCACGTCGAGGCCGACTACCACTTGCAGCTGCAGCCGGGGACCAACGTGGCTGTCGTGAACGCCATCGCACATGTCATCGTCACCGAAGATCTCGTGGATCACGAGTTCGTGGCCGAACGCTGCGAACCGGACGACTTCGCGACGTGGGCAGCTTTCATCTCCGCGCCCGAGTACAGCCCCGAGGCGACCGAGGAGATCACCGGCGTACCGGCCGCGGACCTGAGGGCGGCGGCCCGCTTGTACGCGTCCGGTGGCAACGCAGCCATCTACTACGGCCTCGGCGTCACCGAGCACAGCCAAGGATCCACGATGGTGATGGGCATCGCGAACCTCGCCATGGCGACTGGCAACATCGGCAGGCAAGGCGTCGGCGTCAATCCGCTCCGGGGCCAGAACAACGTGCAGGGCTCGTGCGACATGGGCTCGTTCCCGCACGAGTTCCCGGGCTATCGCCACGTATCTGACGACACTGTCCGCCACCTGTTCGAGGAGACGTGGGGACGCCCGCTCGACTCAGAGCCGGGGCTGCGCATCCCGAACATGTTCGACGGTGCGGTCGAGGGGACCTTCAAGGCCCTCTACGTTCAAGGCGAGGACATCGCACAGTCCGACCCGAACACCCACCACGTCCAGGCCGCTCTCGCCTCGCTCGATCTCTGCATCGTGCAGGACCTGTTCATGAACGAGACCGCGAAGTTCGCACACGTCTTCTTGCCGGGGACGTCGTTTCTCGAAAAGGACGGGACCTTCACCAACGCCGAGCGGCGCATCAACCGGGTCAGGCCGGTCATGGCGCCGAGAAACGGCAAGCAGGAATGGCAGGTCGTCTGCGACCTCGCCACCGCGATGGGCTACCCGATGCACTACGAGAGCTCGAGCGAGATCATGGACGAGATCGCGAGGACGACACCTACTTTCGCCGGGGTCTCGTTCGCGAAGCTCGACGCGCTCGGCAGCGTCCAGTGGCCGTGCAATGAGGCCGCTCCTCTCGGCACGCCGATCATGCACATCGGCAAGTTCGTCCGGGGAAAGGGCCGTTTCGTCGAGACCCCGTTCATCCCGACAGACGAGCGGACGAACCGCCGCTATCCGCTCATCCTCACGACCGGCCGCATCTTGTCCCAGTACAACGTCGGCGCCCAGACGAGAAGGACGAAGAACGTCGCGTGGCATCCCGAAGACCTGCTCGAGATCCACCCCTACGACGCCGAAGAGCGCGGTGTCCTCGAGGGCGGCTGGGTGGCGCTCGCGAGCCGCTCGGGCGAGACCGAGCTACGGGCCCACATCACCGACCGCGTACCTCAAGGGGTCGTGTACACGACCTTTCACCACCCTGTGACCGGCGCCAATGTCGTGACCACGGAACATTCGGACTGGGCGACGAACTGCCCGGAGTACAAGGTGACCGCCGTCCAGGTGCGTGCCCGCTTGCACGCCGGTACCAGCCCGGAGTCCCCGAGTGCCCCGTCGGACCGGGTGGACTCCGATGTCCACGCGTTGCACTGAGGAGCACAAGATGACACGGACTGACCTCGTGCGCATGGCAAACCAGATTGCGGCGAACTTCAGCCACCATCCAGACGCACAGGCCGCAGCCGAAGTGGCCGAACACATCCGGATGTTCTGGCCGCCATCGATGCGACGCGAGCTCGTCGACAACGTCCACAGCGGCGGCTTCGACCCTCTCGTGATCGCTGCCGCTGATCTCCTTGCTGAGGCGACGCCGGCCTAGCGCCCGCTCCCGCCGGCTCGGCTGTCGCCGCAGGCGGGTCAGGCCTCGAGATCCACGCGCTCGCGGTGGCAATAGACGTTGAACTTGTCACCACGAAGGAAGCCGACGACAGTCATGCCGAGTCGCTCGCCCGCCTCGACCGCGAGGCTCGAAGGCGCGGAGACCGCACAGGTGATCGGGATGCCGGCAACTGCTGCCTTCTGCACGATCTCGAAGCTCACGCGTCCCGACACCAGCAGTACCTGCTCCCGCAACGGCAGCCTGCCGGAGAGCAGGGCATGACCGATGAGCTTGTCGACCGCGTTGTGGCGCCCGACGTCCTCGCGTGACTCGATGAGGCGCCCCTCGGTATCGAACAGCGCCGCAGCATGCAGACCGCCGGTCTGCTCGAATATGTGCTGGGAACGGCGCAACGAGTCAGGCAGCGAGACAATCGTCGAGCGGGCGATCACCGGCCCGGACTCGATCACGGGACAGTTGACCTCGACTTGGTCCAGCGAAGCCTTTCCGCAGATCCCGCAGCTGGACGAAGCGAAGAAGTGCCGCTCGGCGAAGTCCATCGTGAAGGGCACGGTGAGATCCACGGTCACGACGTTGTAGTGCTGCTCGCCGGGCGCGACGTCGCAGTAGCGGATGCCCGCAACCTCATGGAGGCCGTGGACGAGCCCCTCACTTACGAGGAACCCCGCGGCGAGCTCGAAGTCGTTGCCCGGCGTCCGCATCGTGACCGCGACGCTCACGGGCTCCTGGTGCCGGCCCCGCACTTGGATCGCCATCGGCTCCTCGGTGGCGAGGCGGTCCGGCCGTTCGAAGCCGGTGCCGGCAGCATCGGCCGCGAGCACCCGCGTCGGGGTGGTCGCACGACGGGTGCCAGGACGGGCCGACGACGGCTCTCGCAGCTGCGCGGACGGCCGGGAGGCCCCCGCTGCCACCTCGGACATGGCAGAGAGTCTAAGAGGGTTTGCTTCGCTTCATGCTCGTGACCCTCACTGCCCCACGCCTCACAACCCGCAGCGACGGCGACCTGAGCGCGAGTGCAGGCCGGTCGCAGGCTTGTCATTCCAGCGCCGACTCCAACGGCTGGCGATGCCGGGCGGCGACGATCGCGATGGCCACGATTCCAGCGAGACCACAGCAGACTTGGACCAAGGTCAGGGGTTGGCCGAGGATGACCACCGCGGCCACGGCGGCGACGACCGGGTTGCTCGAGCCGATCACCGACGAGACCGAGGCGTCGACGTAACGGTGAGCCCAGTTCATCAAGAGATGGGCCCCTCCCGGCACGACTGCCAGCAGGGAGATCCACAGCCAGTCGCCGGCTTGCACTCGAGAGAGCGACTGCGCTAACACCAGCACGATCAGCGTCAAGCTGACCCCGGCCACGATCGTGACGATGGCGGTGTACTCCAACGCGTTCTGGGTTGCCCTGGCGCGCTTGGACGCGAGCCAATAGGCCGACCAGGACAGCATGGACCCGGTGGCAAGCAGGTCTCCCAACAGCTGGTGGTGACTCGTCACTCCGGGGCCGATCACCGCGGCTGAAACGCCGGCGATGGCCACCAGGATCCAAAAGACGTCCCACCGTCCCATACGTTCGCCGAGCAGGGGACGCGCGGCGATGAGAACCAGGGCGGGCTGAACCGCACCGATGACCGTCACGTCGACAACGCTTGTGAGCTTGACAGCACAGAAGAACATGGCCATGTCCCCGGCCAGGAACACACCGCCGAGCCACGACGCCCTGAAATTGCTCCAGCTCAGTCGCCGGCCGGACGCGTACACGGCGATCGAGAGCAGTGCGGCGCCCAGCCACAAACGGTAGAAGCACAGCACGAGGCCGGACGCGGACGTGAGCCTCGCGAAGATTGCCCCGAAGCCCCAGCCGACGGACGCTAGAGCAGAGGCACCAAGGCCGATCGCCTGACGCCTGGAGCGGGTGGGCGGGGCTGCCAGGGTCGTCATCTGGGACGATCGTACCGGGACACGAACCGGGACGACGAAGGCGTCTCCGGCGGCGGTGCTCGCCTTCGCTGGGGCTTGCACCTTCCGGGTAGCCTCATCGCCATGAGCCTCCAGCGGCTGCGTGTGGTCGTCACTGGTCGGGTTCAGAACGTCTGGTACCGCGACAGCTGCCGGAACGAAGCACTGGCGCGCGGTGTCGCGGGCTGGGTGCGCAATTGCTCAGCCGGCAGCGTGGAAGCAGTGTTCGAGGGATCCGCCGAGGCTGTCAGTCAGATGGTCTCGTGGTGCCGCACGGGCCCTCCGCGGGCCCGGGTCGACAACGTGGAAGTGAGCGCGGAGCCCGTGCAGAACGAGGTCGGTTTCCTGGTTCGGTAGGCGGTGACTGCCCAGGCTCGGCGCACCACTCGGCTCAGCGCCGCGCCACCCCGGAGTCCCTGCTGACTGACGGGCTCTGTCGTGATCTCAGATGAAGAGCTGGATGTCCGCCTTGGCCGCCATGTCGATGAAGCTGGCCGCGCCGAGAGTGGGCTGCAGCCCGTCGATGAAGTCGGATGTCGACAGGCCGTACAGGTCCATCGACATCTGGCAGGGGTGCAGTCGCACTCCCATGTCCATCGCCATCTCCATCAGCTCGGTCACGCTTGCGACCTTGTGCTGCTTGGCCAGCAACTTGATCATGGAGGTGCCCGCCCCGGCGAAGTGCACCTTGCTCAGCTTGAGGTGCTCGCTGCCACCGTGGTCGAACAGCGATTCTGCTTTTTGCATCCAGTTCTTGCCGGTGACGCGCTTGTCGTTCTTCTGCAGCACCCGTAGCCCCCAGAACGTGAAGAAGACATCGACCTCGAGGCCGGAAGCGGCACCAGTAGTGGCCAGGATCATCACCGGCCACACACGGTCGAGGTCATTGCTCCAGCAGATGATGGCCATTCGCTTCGGCTCGTCCTCGTCGGAAGCGCCGGTGGCAGCCATGGCTGCGATGTCGGTGTTCTCCATTTCACTCCTCTCCTAACTCGGCGACGACGGCCTGAAGGGGTCGGGCGCGCCTGGCGATAGTGCTTCTTCCGACGGATGAGCGAGATCAGCGGCCTTCTCTATATCACCTTCCTACTAGAATACATAGTTAACATGGGGTTTGCTCGGGCCGCTGCAGAGGTCATCGCACGTACAGAGTGGCGACGATACCGTGCGCTGCCAGAGTCACGGAACGATTTAGCATCACTTGTGGTTCGACGGCCCTCGCCGGACCAGACGGGAGCGACCAAGCGTGAAGTTGCCCGCGAACCTCATCGATCTGCTGCACCAGGCGAGCCCCTGCTACGTCACCACCTTGATGCCCGACGGCTCACCCCAGATGACCCAGACGTGGGTCGACACCGACGGCGAGCACATCGTCATCAACACTGTCCAAGGCTTCCAGAAGGTGCACAACGTCGAGCGCGACCCACGTGTGGCCGTCGGCGTCTCCGACCCGTCCAGCCCTTCCCGTTACTACGCGATCCGCGGGCGGGTCGTGAACATCACCACCGAAGGCGGTGCGGAGCACATCGAGGCCCTCGCGCAACGCTACCTGGGCGGTCCTTATCCGTGGTACGGAGGCCGCGACCAGGTTCGCGTCATCCTCACTATCAGCGCGGACAAGATCCACGCGATGGGCTAGGCGAAGCACCTCCGGCGATCTCGCCCCGAGATCCGAGTCAGGCTGGACCGCCGACATGAGGCACCTCCTGTACAGTTCGCACACCGGGCCGGGGGTGTCGCCGGGTCCATGATGCAGGGGGGAACCATGCCGACAATAATTGGTCACCACGATGTGAGGGACAAGGATCATTGGCTCGCCTCACCCAAGCGTGAAGCGTTCTTCGGGCCCCTCGGCGTCACCAACATCCGAACCTTCGTCGACCCGCAGAACCCGAGCCACGTGGCGGTATTGATGGACGTTGCCGACATGGACGCTTTGATGGGCGCGATGCAAAGCGAGGGGGCGGCCGATGCGATGGCGCACGACGGCGTGTTGCCCGAAACCCTCGTGATCCTTGTCGAAGCCTAGGGTTCTGCATCCATTAGCGAACGGGGGATTTGGAGATGTGGGCACAGCTCATCACGACGCGTCTGAAGCCGGGCAGGGAAGACGACCTGCCGGTGCTGCTCGAGCAGTTGCGGGCGGTCGAACAACCGGGTTCGGGTCTAGTGCGCTCGACGGCCATGCGGGACCAGAACGACCCGAGCCGGATCTACATGTTGGTCGTCTTCGAGAGCGAGGAGAAGGCTCGCGCCCGCGAGAACGATCCGCGACGCAAGGAGGCACTGCAGACAGCG
>Ga0187867_10002378_pt1 | contig 15643 bp, 15 predicted proteins | sample June2016WEW_13_1_FD_132976 | JGI IMG/M metagenome (GOLD analysis project Ga0187867, IMG submission 132976) | Peatland microbial communities from SPRUCE experiment site at the Marcell Experimental Forest, Minnesota, USA - June2016WEW_13_10 | ecosystem: Environmental > Terrestrial > Soil >...
CTCGGCGGTGGGGAGGTTAGCGGCCAGTTTGGAGCGGCGGCGCATGACCTCTTTATGTTTCACTGTATACAGTGAAACATGATCGCCCATTTTTGTCAAGGGCGAAAATGTCCAAACTCCAGCCGGCGAGCTACGCTCGCCGGTGCCGGCAGGAGTGCCGACACGGCACGCACGAGTGCGTGCGCCACGGTGTTTGCAAACACCAAACTCTGCCTCAATCGAAATCTGTAGGCCAGCCGGGATTCCGGTAGTGTTCGAAGAAGCGGTGGATTTGCGCGGCAGTAACGCGCGTGGTCGAGAGGGCCGGCAGGCGGTCTTCGGCGAACCAATCCACGCCGGTGGTTTCGTTGCTCAGCGCCGGCTGGCCGCCGATCAGCTCGCATTGGAAGAAGATCTTGTAGGCGTGGAATGGGAATGGCGGGTGGCCGTGACGGTTGCGGTCGTATACGGCCAGTAGTTTGACGGCGCGCGTTTCGTAGCCGGATTCCTCGCGCACTTCGCGCACGGTGGCGTCGGCGGGAGATTCGCCCACATCGGCCCATCCGCCGGGCAGGGACCAGGCGCGGTCCTCTATTTCCTGGACAAGCAGGATCTTGTCGTCGTGGAACACGGCGGCGCGCATGTCCACCTTGGGTGTGGCGTAACCGGACTGGCCGGCAAACAGCTCGCGGATGGGCGCGATGGGACTGGCGGATCCGGCGGCCATCATCTCGGCGGCGATTTCACGCACCGATTCGTAGCGGTCGCGATCATATGGGTTCGCCGAATAAGTCAGGCCGCTTTGCGCGATCGCTTGCAAGCGTTGAGCCCAATCGAGCCAGGTCGGGTCCATTACCATTCTTTCCAAGACAGTTCAGCGTCGGACCGGCGCACGTAGTTCGCATCGATGGCGGCCGGATCGGCGGCTTGGCCGGCGCGCAACCGCTCGTACGCGATGCGCCCCACCGCGGCGGCCAGCGCGCGCGGGACCGTAGTCACAAGAGCCGCGGCGAAGCGCGTGCCCGCGACAGCCGCCGCGAATGGGCTGAAATCGGTCGCTACAAATTCAATCATGCCCTCCGGCAAGGTATGCAGCCAAGCCGTGAAGGGCATGACGGTCTCGGGCACTACGGCCCGGCCGCCAGCGTCGTACACCGCTCCGTAAACTTCGCCGCGCCGCGCATCCAACACCACGGCGCGCTGCGCGGCCGAGCCGAATGTGGCCATGGCCGCCAGGTTCGACACCGCCACCGCGGGCTTGCCGGTGGCCTCCGCGAGTCCTTTGATGGAAGCCAGCCCAATGCGCACCCCGGTGAACGATCCAGGACCGGAGGCTGCCGCGAAGCAATCCACATCCGCCGCTTTCAAGTCATGCCGCGCCAACAGTTCCGCCAGACGGCCGAAGAGAATCTGGCCGAATCCTCCGGGCGAATGGATCAGCGTCTCCTCCAGCAACTGCGGGCCGCGCAACAGCGCCAGGCTGCCGAACTCGTGCGTGGTGTCTACCGCCAGGATGAGTTCGTTCACTTGTCGAGCTGGTAAGTCTTATCCACGCTGTATACTTTGCCGTTGGCGTTCATCCCGTATAGGCGCAGGTCCATCACCGCTGGATAATTCACGGCGATGTGCGGCGGGAAACTAATCGTGCCTTTTTGGCCGGTAGCGAGGACGCGATATCCCTGGCCGTCGATGGTGGCCTCGCCGGTCCAGAGCCAAATCATGGTACGTGTGGCGCGCGATTCCTTCTTGAACTTGGCCTCAAACCAGGGCGGCCTCGACTCAGAAATCGAGGTGTCTGCGGGCTGCGCGATTTCGAAGGGCACCTTCTGATTTTCCTGTTCCACCACCTGCGCGCCGACCGGCCGGGACTCGAACTTATAAGACTTCAGCATGCCCTCCTTGTGACCTTCGCGCGACACGCGCAGCACCCAATCGTGGGAACTGTCGGGGGGCGATCCGGTGAAATGCTGGCCGTGGTAGTTTTTTTTCTCCCGGATCTCCGTGCCATCGATGGGGTTGAACCAGGCCACGTCATAAGAGTGGTTTTCCACGCGCAATTCCACGGGTCCGGGATTCTCCACATAGACGATATATTCGACGGCGTCGATGGTTTCTTCACCCTCGCCTTCGATCGTCACGCGGGCTTCCGAAACTGCTACTGCGCGGCCGCCATCGACGTCGAAATACGGCTCGAGTTCCCAATGGCGGCTGCCGGCGAAGATGTTGTACCAAGCAGTCATGGCCTTGGCGCCGGGCGCATCCAGGTAGCGCGCGTCGACCGGGATATTGCCGGCGCCGGCAGTGCCGCTATTAAAGTAAGTCGGGTAATCGCCGTCCATAACCGCATTCCACAGGCGATGGCGGAAGGCGTTGCCATCCACGTCGTCGGGCTGCGATTTGCCGGCGCCGCTGTCTTCGCCGGCGAATTTCAGGTCGACGAAGGGCGTGGGGAAGAGCTGATGTTCGATGGCGCAGATCTGGTCGTCGCCGGTATGGTGCGCCACGTAGTTCATCCAACCGTCGTCCAACAGGCCGCCGGAAGTGGCCAGGCTGCCGCTGGAGCGGGGATGCTGGTAAGGGTCCATCTCCTTCAACAGCCCGCCGATTTCCTTCATCAGCGCGCGGCCGGTATCGTAGGTTTCAAACGACTGCACGCCTTGCCAAGTGACATTCATGCCCGCATAACGCGCCACGATAAAGCTGATATAGCGCTGGCGCTGCTGCCAGGTGGGGAAGAGGCGCGCGAGCTGATTTTGCGGTCCGGCCAGGATCAGGTCGGCCACGATGCCCTTCCGGTTCATGTAGCGGATGCATGCATCGAGGCGCCGGAAATGTTCCAGGTCGGGGCGGTCCGGGGCGGGGAAGATGCGAGCGGCCTGTTCAGGCGCGCCCAGGACCAGCCCGCGAATGTGATTGAACTTTTGCGCCGCGCGGGCGTCCACGATGCGCTGAAACAGCGCCTGGTCCAGGAAGGCGAAGGGGTAGAGGGTGTCGCCCATCCAGAGATGCGGTTGATGGCCGAGCCCGGCGGACCATGCCCAATGATGCACGTTCGCGGCGCGCACGAATCCGGGCGCATCGGACTCGGCGGCAGTGAAGGAACCCGACTGGCCCTCCCAGCGCTGGATATTGCTGCCCACGCGCCAGAGCCATTCGCCCGCTTCGGTGGGAGTGAAGCGGATCACCAGGCGCTGGCCGCCGTCCCAGAAGCCGGGCAGCTTAAAGGTGTGGAAGTGGGGCGAGCGAAATTCGGCGGACAACTCGACATCCATGTACGGGTGGGGGTGCGCGGCGGCTTCCTGCGGGTTCAGATCGAAGACGAATTCGCATGGCGTGAACGCCGGCGTATTATTGCAGGGTGTTTGAGCAAGGAGAGACAGCCCAACGCCAGCCAGCAGCACCAGCCGAAAAAGGAGCATTCCTCTAGTGTAGTGCGTGCGAAATCCAGAAGAGTATTCGGGCGGCCGTGTGGGGCGGCCAATCCCGGCCGCAGCCGGCTTTCCAGGCGGCTCGACCCGCTTGCCAGCTTCTTCTTTAGGGCCGCTTCGGTCCAACCGTGATCTCCAGCAAATCGGCGTCCTCCGCCTCCGATGCGGATATTGCCCCGCTGCACACGCCCGCATCCACGAACGCCTTCGCCAATGCTGTGGCGAACTCCCGCCGGTGGACGCCCACATCCAACACGATCCCCGCGTGTACCTCGCCGAAAATCAGCGCCGGCGTCAGCGTTACTGCCATGCCGGCCGCTTCGAGCGTAGCCTTGATCTCACTCGCAAACGCGCCGATCTCCGGATCGCCCGGGTGCGTGACGATCGACACCTTCTGCCCCGAATAGCTCGCCAGCGCCAACTGAATCGCCTGCCGCTGCGCCGCGCTGATGTGCCTGGATCCGAGCCGCTCTTCCAGTTGCAAGCGCGCAGACCGCTCTTTCTCTACCGCCAATTGCAGCTCGAGATTCTGGTTGCGCAACTGCTCGCAATGCGCTTGCGCATTTGCCACATCGGCATGCGCGTGCTCTGCCGCCTCGGCCGCTGTGCTCTGCACTCTCTTGAGTTCCGCGTCCTTCGCCGATGTAACCCGGCCCGCAAAAAGGGCCAGCAAGAAGCTGGCAGCCGCGGCCAGGCATACAAAGACAATGTACGCGAGCGTAGACCAGTTCAGGCCCCTTTCCAGAAAATGAACGTTGGAGAGGTCTGGCAAGGCACCTACATAATGCCACCGCGACTTGGCCTTGGCAACTCCCAGCCGTACTTCCGGAACCTGGAAATCGCTTAGTACCCGTGGGGCACATCCTGTGGCGGCCTCCAGGCCGAAGTTTGGCAGGCGAAACCGCCTGCCCCACCATCTCGAGCCGGCGAAATGGCCAAAGTCCACGCGGCGGCCTCCCAGGCCGCCTTGGTGTCCGTCCAGCGTGTGCCCTAAATTACGCAGACTGCATATGTTTGAGAGCTTACACAGCGCCGGACTCAGTGTATGATATGTTACTAGCTATCCGTTAACTGAGTTGTAAGATTCACCGCGCTTGATTATCCTAAAATCGGGTGAAGTTCGTATTCGGGTAAAACCGATGCCTGCCAAAGATCTCTTGAAGCACAGGGACGCCAGGTTCCGGCTGCTGTTCGAGGACAACCCGCTGCCCATGTGGGTGTTCGACCTGGAAACCTTGCGCTTCCTGGAGGCCAACCATGCCGCCGTTTCCCATTACGGCTATACCCATGAAGAATTCCTCGGCATGACCCTCGCGGACATCCGTCCGCTGGAAGATGTCCAGCGCTTGAAGGATACGATCAGCAGTGCGAGTGGTCCGGCATTGTCCGGCCAATGGCGTCACCGGCTCAAAGACGGCCGCCTGATCGATGTGGACGTCGCCTCACACACGATTTCTTACGGTGGCCTCCAGGCCGTGCTCTCTGTGCTGCAGGACATTACGCAACGCAAGCAACTCGAAGAACAACTTCGGCAATCCGCCAAAATGGAAGCGGTCGGCATGCTGGCCGGCGGCATCGCGCACGACTTCAACAATCTGCTGACCATCATCAATGGTTATAGCCATATCCTGCTGAACACGCTCCCCGCGGCGGACCCGAACCGCAGCGCGGTGGAACAGATCATGAAAGCCGGAGAGCGCGCTGCCACGCTCACGCGCCAGTTGCTGTCGCACAGCCGCCGGCAGGTGCTGCAGCCGAAGCCTTTGAATCTGAACCAACTGCTCACCGGCATGGAACCCATGCTGCGGCGGTTGATCGGGGAGGACATCGAGTTGTGTTTCGCGCCCGCCCTAGACATCGGGCAGGTGAACGCCGATCCCGGACAGATCGAGCAGGTGGTCATGAACCTGGCTGTTAACGCGCGTGATGCCATGCCGCACGGCGGCGTTCTGACTATCGAAACGAGCGACGCGCAGGTCGCCACGAATCCGGGCAATTATATCGCTCTGATCGTGAGTGACAACGGATCGGGAATGGACGCGGAAACACGCACGCATCTGTTCGATCCCTTCTTCACCACTAAGGCGCGGGGCCAGGGCACCGGGCTTGGAATGACCACGGTGTTGAGTATCGTGAAACAGAGCGGCGGCTTTTTGGACGTCTTCAGCCAACCCAGCGAGGGCACCTCCGTAAAAGTGTATCTGCCCCGTATCGACCAGCCTGCCGCGGCCGAGACCGAGCTGCCCGTGGCGAAGGCGGCGCGCGGTTCCGAGACGATCCTGCTGGTGGAGGATGAGGACCAGGTGCGCAACCTGGTGCGCGATACCCTGCGGCGTGAAGGTTATAAGGTTCTGGATGCGCCCAGCGCCGCGGAAGCGCGCCGCCTCGCCGCTGCCCACAAAGGTCCCGTCCATCTGCTGATTGCGGACGTGGTGATGCCCAAGGAAGGGGGCCGCGAATTGGCCGCCAGCCTGGCCGCGCGCCGTCCGGGAATGAAAGTGCTTTTCATGTCCGGTTACACGGACCAAGCCATCGACTCCGGTTTCATCCAAAAACCGTTCACCCCCGCGGCCCTATCGAGCAAGGTGCGGGAGATCCTCGAAACCAACGGCGAGACCAGCCACGGCGCCGGCGGTTAACCATATTTTCATATTCCCACTCGCAATCTTTAGGCTATAATGACCTAAAACTGGAGTGTCCACTCAAGGAGGGGAACTATGGATGCCAGCCGTAGAGACTTTCTGAAAGTTGCGGCCCTGGGCGGCGCCGCAGCTTCCTGGCTCGGATTCGACCTGCAGCCCGCCTACGCGCAGCTCAGCCAGCTCAAAATCGCCCGCGCCACCGAAACGCGATCCACCTGCCCTTACTGCTCGGTAAGCTGCGGCGTTATCATCTACACCATTGGCGACAAAGCCAAGAATGTCACGCCCCAAGTCATCCACGTCGAGGGCGACCCCGACCACCCCATCAATCGCGGCACGCTCTGCCCCAAGGGCGCTTCTCTGGAACAGGACATCCTGAATCCGCGCCGTCTCCTGAAGCCGCAGGTCCGCCGTCCCGGATCGGATCGTTGGGAAGACATCGCCTGGGACCAGGCCATCGACGAAATCGGCCGCTGGGTGAAAAAAACCCGCGACGCAACCTTTATCGAATCGGATGCCCAGGGCCACACCGTGAACCGATGTGAAAGCATCGCCTGGATCGGCGGCTGCACCGACACCAACGAGTTCAACTATCTCGCCGGAAAAGCCATGCGCAGCCTGGGGGTCTGCTACCTGGAAACCCAGGCCCGTGTTTGACACGGCCCCACGGTCTCCAGTTTGGGGCCCACGTTCGGACGCGGTGCGATGACCAACGGTTATGTCGATATCAAAAATACCGACATGATGTTGATCATGGGCGGCAATCCCGCCGAAAATCATCCTTGCGGTTTCAAGTGGGCCATAGAAGCCAAGCGCAACCGAAACGCCAAGATGATCGTGGTCGATCCGCGCTTCACGCGCACGGCCTCCACGGCGGATCTGTTCCTGCAGATTCGCGCCGGCGCGGACATCGCGTTCCTGGGCGGCGTGATCCGTTACGCTATCGAGAACAATCGCATCGCCCACGACTACCTGGCCAACTACACCAACGCCGCATTCATCGTGAAGGAAGGCTTCAAGCTGCCCGACGACGGGCTGTACTCGGGTTTCGATGCAGCCACCCAAACCTACGACAAGACGACCTGGAATTATGAGGCGGCCGGCGGCTCGGCTGCCGAGGCAAAGCCCGGCCTGCCGCCGAACGTCAATTCGGACCTGACCCTTCAGCACCCGCGCTGCGTCTTCCAGTTGCTCAAGACGCAGTACTCGCGCTACACGCCGGAGATGGTCGAGCGCATCACCGGCATTCCGAAAGATCAGTTCTTAAAAGCCGCGGATCTGTTCACTTCCATCCGCACCGGCGGCGACATGAAGAAGGTCGCCACCATCATGTACGCCGTCGGCTGGACACAGCACACCTTCGGCACCCAGATTATCCGCACCGCAGCCATGCTGCAATTGCTGCTGGGCAACGTAGGACGCGCCGGCGGGGGCGTCAACGCCCTGCGCGGCCATTCCAATATCCAGGGCGCCACCGACATGGGCGGCGTGTTCGACATCTGGCCGGGCTATCTGAAAGTCCCCACGCCCGCCGATACCAACCTGAAAGCTTACCTGGACCGCACTACTCCCACCACTTCCAAGCCGGCCAACTGGGAGTCGTTCAACTATTGGTCCAACACCCCGCGCTTCGCCGTCTCCCTGCTGAAAGCCATGTATGGCGACGCGGCCACCAAGGAAAACGATTTCGCTTTCGACTACATGCCCAAGGTGGATCGCAACTACTCGTGGACCCAGCTTTGGGACCAAATGTACCGCGGCTCGGTGAAGGGACTGTTCGCCTTCGGCATGAACGGCGTCGCTATCGGGCCGGATTCGCAGAAGAATATCGAGGCTCTGAAAAAGGCCGACTGGCTGGTGGTGGGCGAGATCTACCCCGATGAAACCAGCGAATTCTGGAACTCGCCCGGAATCACCGAAGCCGAGAAGAAGGAAATCAAGACCACCGTCTACCGCCTGGCCTGCGCCGGCTTCGCCGAGAAAGACGGGTCCATGACTAACTCGGCGCGCTGGCTGCAATGGAAAAACATCGCCGTGCCGCCGCCTGGCCAAGCCCGCCTCGACCAGGATATCGTGGCCCAGATTTTCTTGAAGGTCCGCGAACTTTATAAATCCGAGGGCGGCAAGTTTCCCGATCCCATCACGCATCTGACCTGGGCGTACACCGATCCGCAGCATCCCTCTCTCGGCGAAGTCGCCAAGGAGATCAATGGCAAAGCGCTCGGCGATGTGACCGATCCCAAGACCCAGCAAGTGATCAAGGCCGGCCAGCAATTGCCAGGATTTGCCTTCCTGCGGGACGACGGAACTACTTCCTGCGGCAACTGGCTCTACGCCGGTTCCTGGACCGAAGCCGGCAACCTGCCCGCCCGCCGCGGCACCGAAGATCCTTCCGGGCTGGGTGTCTATCCGAACTGGGCCTGGTCGTGGCCGGCCAATAGGCGCGTTCTCTATAACCGCGCGTCATGCGATCCGGCGGGGCAGCCCTGGGATCCCGCCCGCAAGCAAATCTGGTGGAACGAGAAGACCCAGCTTTGGGCCGGCGTGGACGTGCCCGATTTCAAGGTGGATTCTCCACCTAAGGATCACATGGGGCCTTTCATCATGACTCCCGAAGGCGTCGGCCGCATCTTCGGTCCCCTGGCGGCCTTCGCCGATGGACCGTTCCCGGAGCACTACGAACCCTTCGAAAGCCCCGTCGCGAATGCCTTGCACCCGGCGCAATCGAATAACCCGGTGGTCAAGAAACTAACTACGGCGGCGGATAAGCTGGGCACCACCGGCCAGGGCTTCAATGTCATCTGCACCACTTACCGGCTGACCGAACACTACCATTACTGGACCAAGAACAATCCAGTCAACGTCCAGCTTATTCCGGAGGCGTTCATCGAGATGCCTGTCGAACTGGCGGACGAGTTAGGCATTCGGGGCGGCGAGTTAGTGAAGGTCACCAGCGCGCGCAGTTACTATATCGCGAAAGCCTTCGTCACTAAGCGCATCAAGCCCATGACCATCGATGGCAAGAAGGTGTACCAGATCGGCATACCTATCCACCAGGGCTTCCGCGGCATCCAGGAGGACCAGGGCAAGAACGCGCGCACGCTGGTCAACCGGCTCTCTCCCACGGTGGTCGACCCCAACGCATATACCCCGGAATTCAAGGGCTTTCTGGTGAAGGTGGAAAAGGCATGAGCCAGGCTACCCTGAACATTCGCCGCATCTCGGGACATGCCGGCACACCTCCGGGCGCCGGAGTAGAGCGCGAGGAGCAGGTCTGCAAGCTGGTCGACACCACCACCTGCATCGGCTGCAAGGCCTGCGAAGTAGCTTGTCTGGAATGGAACGGTTATAGCTTCCGCGAGACGGTCTTTCAAAACAGCTATCAGACCATGCCGGAGACGGCTTGGAACTATTGGAACCTGATTAAGTTCGACGAGCACGAGCGCGCCGACGGCACCATGATGCTGCTGATGCGTAAGGACCAGTGCATGCATTGCGCCGAACCGGGCTGTCTGGCCGCCTGCCCCGCCGACGGCGCGATTGTCCAATACACCAACGGTATCGTCGATTTCCAACAGGACCACTGCATCGGTTGCGGCTATTGCGTCAGCGGATGCCCTTTCAATATCCCCAAGTTCAACCAGCACACCAGGAAGATGTTCAAGTGTACGTTGTGCTCCGATCGCGTGAACGAGGGCCTGGAGCCGGCCTGCATTAAGTCGTGTCCCACCGGCTGTCTGCACTTCGGCACCAAGGAAGACATGAAGGAGCTGGCCGAAACGCGCGCGCGGCAGCTTCGCGAGCACTCTAACTTCGATAAAGCTGGCGTATACGATCCGGCGGGCGTCGGCGGCACCGGCGTCATCTATGTGCTGCACGACGTAACGAATCCAGAAGCCTATGGGGGGCTGCCCAGCAATCCGCGCATCCCCTGGGTGGTCAAGTTCTGGAAGGGTCCGCTCAAGTGGATTGGCAATCTCGCCATGATCGGTGGTGTCATTGGAGTGACTCTGCACTATCTGCGCTTCGGCCCCAAGCAAGTGGAACCGGAGAAGAATGGAGACGGCCGGCCATGAGCGTAGCCATTCTTCGCTATACCTTGAACGAGCGAGTCAATCACTGGATCGGCGGCCTTACCTACATGTATTGCCTAGCCACCGGCCTCGCGTTCTGGTCGCCATATCTCTTTTGGTTGGCGGTCATACTGGGCGGCGGACCGGTTTCCCGCTTCTGGCATCCCTGGTTTGGCCTGGTCTTCGCGGCATCCGTTTTTTGGATGCACAAGACCTGGCGGCGCGATATGCTCATCACCAGCGTCGACCGCACCTGGTCCAAATCGATCCGGTTTTATATCCGCAACGAGGACCAACACCTTCCGCCCGCCGGCCGCTTCAATTACGGGCAGAAAGTGTTCTTCTGGGCGATGTTCTATGGCATCGTCCTGCTGCTTGTCTCGGGCGTGGGTCTGTGGTTCGTCGAGTCCATTCCGTGGAGCCTGCGCTGGCTGCGTTACCTGTCCGTGGCGGTACACGTGGGCGCCGCCCTGATCACCATCGGCGCGTTCATCATTCACGTCTATATGGGCACCGCCATGGTGCGCGGCGGATTTACTTCCATCATCCGCGGCGAAGTCTCGCCCCAATGGGCGAAGACCCATCACCGTCTCTGGTATGAGAAGGTGACCGGGAATGCCTCTCCACGAGAATGATTCAATCCAAGTGGGACCAACGCATCCGGCGCGCGGATGAATTGGCGGCTGAGCATCCGTTTGCATCCGAAGTGCTCCGCTTTTACAGTTATGTCGCGCGGTTCCAAAAGGATCTTTACGCGGGCTTGGCGGGCATGGACGCGGACTTGCACTTACTCGTGCCGAAGTACCCGGCCTTCCTTGAAGCTATCGCCGCAGCCGCGCCCGAGCCCCTAGCGCAAGTCGCCCGCGATGTGCGGAAACTCGATCCTGCCCAGTGGCTGGACGCGCTAAACTCCTTCTGGAGCGCCGCGCCGCAGTTCGAGCCGGAACCCGGCCGCGCGGTGGAGTTACTGTCTTACATTTTCCTGCAACCCTACGCGGAATACCAAGCCGACCACAGCGAACCGAGGCCTCCCCGCGAGACCTTCGGCACATGCCCCTTCTGCTCCGCCCGTCCCATCGCCGGCGTCCTGCGGCCGGAAGGCGACGGCGCCAAGCGTTCGCTCATCTGTGCCCTCTGCGCGACGGAGTGGAACATCGGACGCATCGTATGTCCGGCGTGCGGCGAAGAAACGGTGGAGAAGCTGGCCGTCTACACTGCCGAACAGTTCCCGCATGTACGCGTCGAAGCTTGTGACACTTGCCGCTATTACATCAAGACCGTCGATCTCTCGAAGAACGGCCGCGCCGTGCCGGTGGTCGACGAATTATCCGCAATCCCGCTCGATCTCTGGGCGCAGCAGCATGGGTACGTGAAACTGCACGCCAACCTCCTGGGGGTGTAGGACAGGCCTACTTCTCGAGTGGAGGCACTGCGATATCCGCCGGCCCAACACCCGCGGGCAGCGCCACGCGCATGAACGCCACGTTCATCTCCTCCCACGTCTGATCGCCCCAGTATACGTCCGCTTTGGGATCGGGGTTAGACGGGTTATTGGCGGAGTTATCGAAGAAAACCACGGTTTCGAGCCGCGTTCCTTTCGGCAACAGACGAGGCTTCGCCAGCACATAGCTCATTTGCCAGTTGAAATCGTAGTGTGGGACGTTCAGCAACACCTCCGATTCCCCGCTCGGATATACGGCGCGAAGCTGCATTGCTTTGCCGCGCAGGTGCATGTGCGGCCACACGGATAGCACCGTCATGTCTTCTCTCAGCGTGATCCTGCTATCCACCCGGTGGTTGGCGGCGCCGGCGGGAATTCTGAAATTGAAATTGGCGGTCCCCACTTCGGTCACGCGCACTTGCGGCGGCCGGTTCGCGAAGACGAATCCCACCCGGCTGCGGTCTGTCTGAGGCTTTCCCGTGGTTGTGTAGTGTACCTCGACCACCAGGTCGGACCCCGCCTTGACCAGCAGGGCCTGCCCCGGCTGTAACTCCACCGGGTCGCCCCCAGGCACAAAGGCGGCCAGTTCCTCGGCGCCGATGTCCGGACCGATAAGCACCCCGCTCCCGTCGTCCTTGGGAGGCTCTTTCGGATGCTGACGGTCCTGAGATGTTTGGCTGTCCAGCTCCATGAAGGCCTTCGAGCCGGGGGCCCTGGCGAATACCCGTATGTGATGTACGGCCGCCGGATTCCCGGGGCGCGCTTCGGCTGCCTGGATCCACTTATCTTCCGTGAATTTCGTCGGCACGGCGAAGTACTGCCAGGCCACCTCGCCGGAGGCCGGGACATGAAACTCCTCCGGCATTTCGAGTATCACGTCGGGATTGCCAATGCGCCACCCCTGCGCAAATACCACCGGCTTTGGAGCATCCTTGGGATCTCCGGCGGGCGCGCCCGCGTCCGCCCAAGCGGTCAATGTATCGATCTCCTCTTGCGACAGCCTGTTGTCGTTGGAAAACGTGCCGGGAGCGGCGTCCGCGAACCACGGGGGCATTTTTCGCGTCAGGACGGCCTCCCGGATGGCCTTCGCCCAAGGCCGCACCTGCTGATAAGTCGCCACGGAAAACGGCGCGGCCTCTCCCGCGCGATGGCAGATTTGACATCGCTGCTGTAAGAGTGGCTGCACATCTTTGTGGAACGTGACCATACGCGTGTCGCCAGCCAGCATCGCACCTGCGTACAATGACACGCTGCCAGCTAGCGCAACTGAAAATCCGGATCGCATATCTCCCTCCTCGGCCGGAATCTCCTAGTGTAACCTCAAGTGTGTCTGATTGACACATGCACCAAGTCCTAAGTGCAATGACTTGAAACAGGCTTCCCGGCACTTGGCGTGCTCCAGCCGTGCTCGATCCGGCGGGAAATATATGGCAGACGGGCCGCGTCGTTAGCAACCTTTCGTGCGGCGTGTATGAAGTACCTCCCGGAGCGGGGCTAAACATCCCCTGCAACAACGCTACTGCCACTAAGCTTGATCCCACTGGAACCCATGTCCTCTTCACCACCTCCCTGGGCGGCCACGGAGACTCGGGTGGCCTCGCGATCGCGGCCGATCCCGCCGGCAACATCTACGTGGCCGGATACACCACCGCGCCCGATTTCCCGGTGACCGGTGGGGCATATCAGACCAAGAACGCGGGCCCCTACTCGGCTCCAAACCAACCGAGATAGTACCGCTCCGTCCGGAGACGCCTTCATCGCCAAGCTGAACCCGAACGGATCGGTGGCTTACGCGACGTTCCTGGGCGGCTCCGGGAACGACGTCCCGGTTGGCATCGCCATGGATAGCAGCGGGTCGGTGTACCTTGCCGGGACCACTTCATCGACGGACTATCCGCTAACTGCTTTCCCGCTTAGCAGCACTCCGGGCGCGGGGTTTGTCGCCAAGATCAACCCCGGCGGGCAGTCGCTGAACTTCTCGACGTATTTTTCTCTTCCCATCTCGGCTTCCGCGGTGGATTCCGCCGGCGCGGTGTACCTGACGGGCTTCACTGGGAACAACATCTTCGCGGCCAAGATCGACGGTTCCGGCAGCGCATTGGCTTATTCCACTCTTCTGGGCGGCCCAGATTCATTAGACGATTCGGCTTTAGCGATCGCGGTGGATTCGCAGGGCGCGGCGTGGATCGGCGGCGAAACATACTCCGCGGGTTTGAACCTTCCCGGAACCACGGGTACCGGCGGCGCGTTCTTGTTTAAGCTCTCGCCAGACGGTAGTACCATACAGACGGGGAGCCGCTATGGGCCGCCCAATTTCGCCAGCCTGACCACGTTCGTGGCCGTGGATGCGCAGGACCATGTCAGCCGGGCAAATCAACACTGTGGTCCCCAACGAACCCATGCTCGATCTTTATACGGTGGAGGTCAGCTATCAAGGCCAGAGCGCTCCCGTACTGGACATCTACGGCAATCCAGTTAACCCCGGTGCATTCGCCGTCGTGAATGAGGATCGGACGGTCAACTCGCAAGCGCATCCGGCCAAGCCCGGCTCGATCGTTTCCGTTTACGCGACCGGGATGGATATGTTCGGCGTGAACTTCCCAGACGGCCAGGTGGTGCCGCTTTCTCCGCTGCTGCCGCTCAACTTCAGTCTGAACGGCGATTCAGTGACCTTCGCCGGGATTCCAGGCACGATTCTCTGGGAGGGCTCGGCGCCCGGCTATATTTTCGGACTCGTCCAAATCAACGTACAACTTCCGGCCTCGCTTCCTCCGGCTTCGGCGGCGACGGCCGTGCCAATGGTGATCGTGTCTTCATACATATTTTCCTCGCCGGCCTTCCCGGTGTTCGTCGCGCCATAGATTGACGCATCCACCATCGGGAGCAGTGAGATACAGTGTATCTCAGGAGCTTGCCATCTATGGCGACGACCATGGTTCACATTCGGGTGGATCAAGAGACAAAGCGAAGGGCCGCGAAAACACTGGCCGGCATGGGCATTTCGATGTCCGATGCGGTTCGTATGTTGCTGCTCCGTGTCGCTGCGGAGAAGGCTCTGCCATTCGACGTAAGAGTTCCCAATGCAACAACCGTGAAGGCGGTGCGCGCCGCCCGCCAAGGTAAGGGAAAGCGTGTGGATTCCGCCGGCGCCCTGTTTAAGGAATTGGGAATCTGATCGTTGCGAAGCTCGATCGTCGGCGGGTAGTTTCGGCGCGATGTGAAACTCGCGCAGAAGCGCGGCAAAGACATGGCCAAGCTGCGCGAAATCATCCAGCTACTGGTCGAGGGAACTCCTTTGCCGCACCGTCATGAAGATCATCCACTCGCGGGCAACTGGAAAGATTGCCGCGACTGCCACATCGAGCCGGACTGGCTGCTGATCTATAGGATAGATGGCAATGCCGTCTATCTCGTCCGTACCGGAACGCATTCGGATCTGTTCTGAAAGATCTCGGCGCCCCTCAACGCCCCGCCGCCAGCCGGTCGGCCAGAAGCGGCGGCAGCCCCGCCCGCCGGATCTTCTCCTGCGCCTTCCGCACATCGTACGGCAGCCGGTAGTAGATCAGAAAACTCTCCTCCGGGTTGTACACCACATAGGCCGCACGCGGATCCCCATCGCGGGGTTGGCCCACCGAACCCGGATTGATCATATACGCGCATTCCGGATCCAGTTCCAGCATCTGGCGCTCTTCCGCGGCGGGCGTCTTCTCGATAGTCTCCACGCGCGCATGGTTCCAGATGAAGCCGCCCTGCAGGTGCGTGTGTCCGAAAAACGTCAGCGGAGTCTCCAGATAGCCAAACGCCAACCCGGCGTCGCTCACTCCTAGAATGTACTCGTCTTCGTCGAGCGGCGAACCGTGCACCATCTGGAAACCGTCGTAGGCCAGCGGCCCTCTGGGAAGATTGCGGATATACTCCGCGTTCTCCGGCGTCAGCTCGCGATGCGTCCAGACGGCCGCGGCGCGCGCCACCGGATTGAACCACTCCAGATCGTCCAGCCCCACCGAAGCCTTGTCGTGATTACCGCGCACCACCCCCGCTGCGTGCGCGCGCACCCATGCGGTCACCGCGTTGGGATCC
>Ga0187867_10002380_pt1 | contig 15634 bp, 14 predicted proteins | sample June2016WEW_13_1_FD_132976 | JGI IMG/M metagenome (GOLD analysis project Ga0187867, IMG submission 132976) | Peatland microbial communities from SPRUCE experiment site at the Marcell Experimental Forest, Minnesota, USA - June2016WEW_13_10 | ecosystem: Environmental > Terrestrial > Soil >...
CTTTGATCCAGTCGTTCATGAGTTCCCCACTCTCGAGTCCGCTCCTGATTCAATTCGAGATGATGTTGGGAAGTTGCTCAACGACAACGTGTACAAATTAAAAGAGGCATTAGTATCTGGCATATTAGATGAGAGGAAGCCTCTCGATGATGTTCGACGAGCATTTTTTCAGAAGACACTGGACGAGTTCTGCGACGATGACTATCCGGAGAAAATTCCTGATGTGTTTTCTGTGGCGGGATGCAATGTTTTTGGTCACGTCTGTCCCGTGTTTTTCGCGGCAGAAGCAATAACCGAGACGTCTGAAGCACGAAGGCGAGGGAGATACATCCCGTTTAAAATCAAAATGAGAGTTGTCAGACGAGATAACTACACGTGCCAACATTGTGGTAAGCACCTGAAGGACGACGAAGTTGAATTTGACCATAAAATTCCGATCTCACTCGGCGGAAGCTCGGAGGAGCACAATATTCGTCTCACCTGCTTCGACTGCAATAGAGAAAAATCTGATCACGTTGACATATGAAACTCTTCAGCCACCTATTCCAGCACGCAAAACCCGCGGCACAACCATCGCTTACCGTCGCTGAACGGCATTTGCTTATTCTTCGCTTGCTCCGTCCGATCGCGCTCCCGCCATCCGGAAAAACGGTTAGCGAGCGGGTTATAAAGTCCTCTCGACGAGGATGCCCTCCCTAACTCTTGCCTAACGCATTTGCCGCTGGTGTCCCGACTCTGAAATTTCTTCATCTAACGGCGCCTCCAGATACAGCCAGCGTCGCGATTATTTTCAAGCAAATCGGCGCACCGGCAACCGCAGCTCAGCTGTTCAGTTGCGCCAACTGATTGATAAATACCGTTGGCGGCGACATGCGAACGTCCGGTGCCTTGAGTCCGATCGCATGAGCCGCCCCAGCCACGAAGTCATTGCAATTATTGAAGAGCAGGTTAAAAACCTGAGGTTTGGCTTGCTCCGACTGAATGTATGCGGTGAGACGCTCATATTGTTCGGCCGTCAAACTCCGATGAAATGTGGCCGCAGAAGGAAGATTGGCGAAGTAATCTTCCGGGCCGACCTCGCCGGGCATTGCGACGATGCCAATAAGAGGTCCAAGGGCACCAGCACCGCGAGGAAAGAAACCGACAGTCTTCCGTTCGATTGGATGCCCGCTCGAATCCTGCGCTCCGTATTCGAGAAAAGTATGGGTGTTTACGGCGTCCGGTCGCGTCCGAAAGTCGACATAAAATGGAGTGGCGGCAAACGAGGCAGAAGTTGTCGCGTCGGCGGCTGGCGGATGCGTGGTCGAAGAAACGTCGCTCGAGGACGCGCATGCTGACAAAGCGAACACAAGCACGGCCAGCCGCAGAACGATGCCGAGAGCGGGGTGCGTGGTCGACAATATTTTTAGCGGGCGGCCCATGGTCCGATTCCCCTGACGATTTTGCCCTGATATTATACGAGATTATTTCAGGGACACCACACTGGTTCCCTTTGCTGGAGGGTCCCTCTCGGCGGAGGTTGTTCGGTGAAGCCCCCGGGCATTTCCAGGTTCAGCCGGCCGGTCTTGCGGTGCGCCCGTTACCGGCCTACATCGTCCCCCTTCATCGGTTATGCCAACAGCCAAAGTTCCACCCAGGAGAGGGTCATGTTCAAGGGATCGCTCGTCGCGTTGATCACGCCCATGCGAGAAGATGGGTCGGTCGACGAGAAAGCCTACGCCGAATTCGTGGACTGGCAGATCAAAGAGGGCACCAAGGGCGTCATCCCGGTCGGGACCACCGGCGAGAGCCCGACGCTCTCCCACGACGAGCACCGCCGGGTCGTCGAGATTGCCGTTGAGGTTGCCAAAGGCCGGGTTCCGGTAATTGCGGGCGCCGGCTCCAACAGCACCGAGGAGGCGATCGCACTGGCCCGCCACGCCAAGGAAGCCGGTGCGGATGCCGCACTGATCGTGACGCCGTACTACAACAAGCCGACGCAGGAAGGCATGTATCTGCACTTCAAGGCGATCGCCGACTCGGTCGATCTGCCGATCATCATCTACAACATTCCGCCGCGCAGTGTGGTCGACATGAGCGTCGACACCATGGCGCGGCTGGCGAAGCACAAGAACATCATCGGCGTGAAGGATGCGACCGCCAATCTGACGCGTCCGTTGCACACGCGGCGTGCCTGCGGCGACGATTTCTGCCAGTTGTCCGGCGAGGATCACACCGCTTTGTCATTCAACGCCGCCGGCGGTGTCGGCTGCATCAGTGTCACCGCCAACGTTGCACCTCGCCTCTGCAACGATATGCAGACCGCCTGGGCCGACGGCCGCTTCAAAGAGGCAATGACCATCCAGAACCGGCTGGTGCCGCTGCACGATGCTTTGTTCGCAGAAACGAGTCCCGGCCCGGTGAAATTCGCCGCCTCGCTGCTCGGCAAGACCACCGAGCGTTGCCGTCTGCCGTTGGCACCACTGATGGGCCCGACCCGCGAACGTGTCCGCGCCGCGATGGCCGAAGTCGGACTGCTGAACTGAACGCAGCCGCCGCATGGCCGAGGCAAAGAAGAAGGGTCTGATCTCGCACGGCATCGCTGCGCAAAATCGCAAAGCCCGCTTCGATTACACCATCAAGGAGATGGTCGAGGCGGGCCTTGTGCTGAAAGGCGCCGAAGTAAAATCCCTGCGCCTCGGCCGCGCCACCCTGACCGACGCCTGGGCCGGCGAGCGCGACGGCGAGATGTGGATCTTCAATCTCTACATCCCGGAATATCAGGGCGGCGTGCTGTCGAAGTTCGAACCGAAGGCGCCGCGGAAATTATTGCTGAAGCACAAACAAATAACATCGCTGCTCGGCCAGGTCGCGCGCAAGGGCGTGTCGCTGGTGCCGCTCGACATTCATTTCAACGAGCGGGGACGGGCAAAAGTGCTTCTCGGCGTAGGCGAGGGCCGGCAGAAGCAGGACAAGCGCGCCGCGATCGCCGACCGGGACTGGAAGCGCGACAAAGATCGGCTGATGCGCGCGCGCGGCTGATGTCGCCCGTGCCGTTCAGTTTTCGAAATGATCCCGCGGTGCCGGCGGTCCTGGCATCTGATCGCCGAAGGTGAGGATGGGCCGTACATCCCGTCGATGGCGGTTGCTGCGTTGCTCCTCAGGCTGCTTTCTGGGCGGGCGCCGCGCTATGGCGCGCGGGCCGCCACGCGCGATCTGGAGGTCGGCGACTACCAGCCTTTGTTTGCCGGACGGGCGATCGTAACCGGCGTCAGAGACGAATCTCCCGGGCCCATCGCTCCGCTTTATGCGCTGGTACTGGGCTCGGCGTGGGACCGCTTGCCGGCTGAAATTCGTGCCATGCACGACGTCCGCGACCACGCATCGGCGTCGGGGCGGGCCAGTGTGGAACGCGGGCGTGGGCTGTTGGCGCGTTTGATCGCTGCCGTGATCGGCTTTCCGGAGCCGGCCCCCGACACACCGGTCAACGTTCGGTTTACTGCCGCGAACGGGCAGGAAACCTGGACGCGCACGTTCGGCGGCAAATCGTTCACCAGCCGCCAACTTCTCGGCCAAGGCAAACAGCAATTCCTGCTCTGCGAGCGTTTTGGGCCATTGACCTTCGCCATGGCCCTCGTTTTGCAAGATGCCCGCCTGGTCCTGATGCCACGACGCTGGAGTTGCCTTGGCCTGGCGCTGCCGATGTGGCTCGGACCTCGGGTATTTGCTTATGAAGCAGTGGAATCCGGCAAATTCCGTTTCCATGTTGAAATCAGCAATCGGTTGACGGGGCTGATCATTCGCTACCGCGGCTGGCTGCAGCCCAACCGGCAATCCGGGCTGGCGGTTGCCGCCGGTGCTGCAGTAACACCAGTGCCGGGTTGAAGATAATGAGGTAACCACTGCAATGGCTCACGACGACGTGACGGTTTCCGGCGGCATCCGCGACAAACTGATCGAGCAGAAGCAGCAATGGGCCCGTGACGGCCGCCTGCTGACCGGCACCTCGGCCGATCCGACGCGTGTGCGTCTGCCGCCGGGCCAACGTCTGGTGCGGGACTGGCCGGTGCTGGACCTCGGTGCCGAGCCGAATGTGACAGCGGAGAAATTTCGTCTCGACATCGATGGCGCGGTGGCGAACCGGCTCAGTCTCCGCCTGGACGAGTTCATGGCGTTGCCGCAGACCCAAACCACCTGCGACATTCATTGCGTCACGCAATGGTCGCGTTATGACAATCATTGGAAGGGCGTCGCCGCCCATGACATCCTGGCGCTGGTGCAGCCGGCGCCCGAGGTGAAACACGTCATCTTCACGTCGTTCGATGGCTATACCACGAATATTCGGCTCGATCAGTTCGACCAGCCCGACGTGTTCCTGGTGCATGAGTGGGAAGCCAAACCGCTAACCCGCGCGCACGGCGGTCCGGTGCGGATGCTGGTGCCGCGGTTGTATCTGTGGAAATCGGCAAAATGGTTGCGCCGCATCCAGTTCACCATCAGTGATCATCCCGGGTTCTGGGAAGTCCGCGGCTATCACAACAACGGCGATCCATGGACCGAGGAACGTTACTCGTAACCCGGTGCCGCCAGCCAATCATTACCTGAAAGAAACTCAGGACATCCGTGCGACGAGTGCGCCTACGGCGTCGTGGAACATCGCCTCGGTCAGCCGGCCGGTGTTGGTGTTCAATCGGGACACGTGATAGCTGTCGGCCAGCAACAATCCATCCGGCAGCTCGTGGATCGCGCCGTGCCGGAACACGGCCACGCTCGCCCGCAAACCCTTGGCTCGCAGCACTGCCTTGTGCGCCACCAGACCAAGCGCCAGCACGGCACGAAGCCCCGGCATCGCTGCCATCTCGGCGGCGAGAAACGGATTGCAGGCGTTGACCTCGGCCGTGGTCGGCAGGTTGCCGGGCGGCACACAGCGAACCGCATTGGTGATGCGGCAGGACCGCGGGCTCAGACCGTCATCCGGCGTGGCGCCATAAACGCCGCTGGCGAGATCGAACCGTGGCAAGGTCTGATACAGCAGCGCCCCCGCGAAATCGCCGGTGAACGGCCGCCCGGTACGATTGGCGCCGCGGACGCCAGGTGCCAGGCCAACGACCAACAGCCGGGCGTCGAGGTCGCCAAAGCTCGGGACCGGCGCATTATGCCACTCGGGATGCGCCGCGCGATTCACTGTGCGGTATTCCTGTAGCCGTGGACACAGTCCGCAATCCCGATCCGGCGATCGGGGTGGCGCAATCACGCGGCGTCGGTCGGATCGGCGAACGGCTCGGCGGGGGTGTGCCGCACCGGTGAGATCGGCCGCGGCCGCAGCTCGGTTTGCCGGCGGGTGAATTCCGGCGCGATGTCGGCCAGTTCCAGGAACTGATCCGCCTGCCGGCGCAACTCGTCGGCCACCATCGGCGGGCTGGAACGGATCGAAGACACCACGGACACCCGCACCCCACGCCGCTGCATCGCTTCCACCAGCCGGCGAAAATCCGAGTCACCGCTGAACAACACGGCGTGATCGAGCCGCGGGGCGAGTTCCAACATGTCCACCGCGACTTCGATATCCATGTTGCCCTTGACCCGGCGGCGGCCCATCGAGTCGGTGAATTCCTTTGCCGGTTTTGTAACCAGCGTGTAACCGTTATACGCCAGCCAGTCGGTGAGTGGTTTAAGTGGCGAGTATTCCTCCGTCTCCAACACCGCCGAGTAGTAGTAAGCCCGTATCACGTGGGTCTTTTTGCGGAAAAACTCCAGCAAATTGCGATAGTCGACGTCAAAGCCCAGATTGCGTGACGCTGAATAGAGATTCGCGCCATCAATGAACAGAGCGGTCCGCTCGGTCGGAAGGAAATGCATGGATGTGACCTTTGTAAGCGAGTGGTATTGCTGTTGCCCGCGCGTGCCAGTTAATCCGCGGACAACGTACGGTCGAACTGCCATGATGTACCATATGAAGCGGAGATGAAACACCTGACCCGAAACAACCTCGCATGATCCTGGTGGCGATCGGCAGCAATCTGCCCGGTCCCGGCGGCGCGACACCGTTGCAAACCTGTGTTGAAGCCGTGCATGCGTTGGCAGAACTACCGGGATTGCATCTGCACTCAATGTCTCGCTGGTACGAGACCGAGCCGGTGCCGCGTTCAGATCAGCCGAATTACGTCAACGGCGTGGCGCGTCTGCAACGAATGAACGTCGCCTCAATCAGCCCGGAAGCCCTGCTGGCATCGCTGCAGGCGATCGAGACCCGGTTTGGCCGCCGGCGCAGCGAACCAAACGCCGCGCGGACGTTGGATCTGGACCTGATCGATCTGGATGGGCTGGTGCGCAACACGCCCGATCCGATCCTGCCGCACCCGAGAACCCACCAACGCGCATTCGTGTTGTTGCCCTTGCTTGATGTGGCACCCGATTGGGTCCACCCGGCGAACGGCCGTAGCGGGCGGGCGCTGCTGGACGCAGTGGACCAGTTGGGCGTGCGCTTACTCGGCGAATGATTGCTGGCCCGGCGCCGGCTCAAGGGTCTATCATTAGGATGATATACCCCAACCGCTCGCACTTATCCCGGCGCTTCGAGGTCGTCGCCGGAGCAGGCACGCCAACGAAATCCCGTTATAGTCAAACAACGGACACGCATTCCTGCGGGCCGCCCAGATCGGGCGAACGTCCCGGTCGCATCAAGATAGGGTTAACAGCTTTGCCAAACCTGACGCTGCGCGATTGCGGTCGCGAGCTTCGAGCCGTTGCGACGCCGCACCCGGTCTCGGTCGCCAGATGGAGCAACGCTCATCAATCGCATTTTGGCGTTGACGCGAAGTGCCGTCAGAGAAAAAAAACCTATGACAAACACAACATGGGCTCATTTTCCATGACCACACACGTCCAACCGCTGCCCGCAAACCTCGTCCAGGAAATGCTGCAACTCGTGGCCCGCGCGATTTGCGACCGGTCTGGCGAGAACACCGCCCTACGCGAAACCCGCACCAACCAAATAGTGCACGCCACGTTGGGCTTTGCGCCGCGGGACGGGTTGGAATTGATGCTCGCCAGCCTCGCGACCGGCCATACTGCGGCCCGATAGCACCGTCCCGGACCTCGCGCTGCCGGCAGCGCAGCAGGCTGTCTCAACTGCAAACCATTCGCCCGCCGGCGACTCCTCGGACCCCGATCTTCCAGAGTGCACCGACGAAGACGAGGCCGCCCTTACTGCGCGTATCGCGGCAAACGAGGCACTCCTGGCAGCCATAAACGAAACCATCGAAGAAGCGCGGCGACTTCGCAGGGCGGAAGAGGTGGCCGCCGCCGCGGACTGACATTGCGGTCGGCCGGCCGGGCCCCAACCGGACGGTTCCGGCGCAACCTCACGGCCTGGTGCGGCGCCTGCCACAAAGCCAACCCGATCTGCCACCACCGATCTACCAATCCGTCGTTTCCTGCACTGCCGCGGCGTCGCCCGGCTCCGGCACTGCCCCGAGCCCAGAGGTGCCCACCCTGGTCAGCAAAAGCAAATGACCACCATCTGACACGCCGCGAACGGACAGTCTGAGCGGCTCGCCATCGCGTCCGGTTTGCGTCAGCGGCTCGGCCGATCCAGTCGTGGCGTGCAACAGCGTAAGCCGGGTCGCAATCGCCGGTTCCGACCCCGCCGCATCGCCCAATAATCCGGCCGCTGCCTGACGCCGAAACAGATCCTCGGCCGGTGTGCCGCCATCCAACCCCACGCCGGCACGTTCGGCGAAGCGCTCGTTCCACATCTGCAATCGCAACGCCGCATCGAGGCGGGCGACCCCGTCCGTCGCGCTGCCAATCAGCGCGCTGGCTTCCGGTTCGCTCAACAGGGCCCGAGCCCGCGCCACCGCCAGTTCCTGGCGCGCATTCATAACATCGATTTCGCTGCGCTCCTGGGCTCGTCGGCGCTGTCTGGCGGCGCCAGTCGTTGCGATCGTCCACAGCAAAATCCCGGCAATGGTCAGCACGACCAACGATCCCAACGCGGCAAGCCCACGCGCCGTCGTCGCGAGTCCTACCAACGGCTCGTTCGCGGCAGCCCGCGAGACACCGACCAGGACGCTCATGTCGCGGTTCGGAATGTGCTGATAAGCAAAGACGCGGGAGATATTGTCGATCGGCGAAACACCAGCCCAGATGCCGACGTCGTTTTTGCGCATCTGGTCGATCAGTTCGGACGCGGCGATGTCCATGTTGGCGAATTGCGCTGACGGTCCGGAGATCGCCTGCAGACCGCCGCGTTTGAGAGCGACAAGTGCGATAAGTCCGCTTTGCCCCAGTCTGGCACCGGCGAGCAGTTTGGTGATGCCTTCGGACCGATAGGATGCACCGATCATCCAGCCGGCCGGCTTCGCCAGGGGGCGCACGATATATGTCAGGAACTGTCGCGCCTGGACCCCGCCCGCGCCGGGCAGTTTGCCGTTAGGGTTGGTCGTGCCATCCGGATCGAAGGTCTCCAGACTGCCGTTCGGATAGGTCACGTAGGCCGACCCAAATCCTTGGCCGATCGACTGCGGCAGTGTGCCCTGAATGATGATGCCATGCTCGTTGGCGATGAAGATATCGTTGGCAACCTCGGTCAGCGCCAGCGACTGCTTGCGCCACGCAGCGAGATCGACCGCGCCGGCGTCCTTAACCCAGGCATTCTGAATGATCGCGAGGCTCTGATCGACCAACTGCAGCTCATCCTGGATTTCGCGCGCCAGAACGAAGGCCACCGACCTGATTTGCTGATCGGTACGAGCCCGGAGATCCATCGCCTCCTCACCAATGGCGCGCGTATTCAGGGTCCAGATCAGCGCGATCAAGGTGACGCTGATCAGCCCGATGGCAGTGAACGCCAGCCATTGCAGCGGATCGATTTTGTCTCGGCCGGCAGACCGGTTATGGACATGTTCGGCTTGCAGGTTCCGCGCGCCGCCCGACGACCGGCGTTTGGATCGCCCGCGCTGTTGCTGTGGCGCAGGCCTGGTTGCCTGGTCGCGCGATGGGGTCGCTATGATGGGCATGGGGCCAATTTTCCTCGCAGCCACACACGCGGGTTTGCGCCCCTGACACTGCATAACCTGAACCGTCGGGACGGAGCAATGCAAACGCTTATCCTGCGCGGGCTCGATGCAAGCACCGGTCGCGGGACAGGGTCGCAAACGACGGGCTTGACCAGGCTGGTATACAGTATTCTTAATACCGCGGGCCCTTGCCCCCCGCGGAGAGAATTCGTCCAGCCATGAGCCCATCGAGCCCGGAGCCTGTCAGGAAACTGGCCATTGCACCGCTGCACGCCAGCATTGGCCTGCGTGCCCAGGCGTGTGAGGCGATCAGGGCGGCGATCATGCGGATGGATATTTATGGCCAGGCGGAGGAAATCCGGCTCGACGAACGTCAGTTGTGTCAGGATCTCGGCGTTAGCCGCACCCCGATCCGGGAGGCGCTGTCGGTACTGGAACAAGAGGGATTTGTCCGATCGGTGCCTCGCCGCGGTATTTTCGTGGTGCGCAAGTCGAAGCGCGAGATCGTCGAGATGATCACCGTCTGGGCTGCGATCGAGAGCATGGCCGCACGTCTTGCCGCCACTCGCGCAGGCAGCGAGGAAATTGCCGGGTTGCGTCAGGTGCTGGCCGCGTTCGACGATGGCCGAAACGACGGGGACCCGAGCGGGCAGATCAGCGAATACTCCGACGCCAACATGGCATTTCACAAAGCGATCATTCGAATGGGCGGGATCGAACTGATGGCCAGCCTGACCGACACGTTGTTCATCCATATGCGGGCAGTGCGCGCGGTCACCATGACGCAGGACAACCGGGCGCGGCGCTCGGTAGCCGACCATCGCGCCATTATCGCTGCGTTGGAGGCACGCGACGCCTCTCGCGCCGAACGTCTGGTGCGGGAGCACACCATGGGGCTTGCCGCGCATGTCGAACGGCATGGCGATTTTCTTGACGCCAGGCCGGCTGAGCCGAACCAGGCCGAACCAACGGCCGAGGCTCGGCGACAATACGCTTAAGAGCGTTTCCAGGAGGAACCCAGTTCATGTCCACAACAACGGCAGAACGCCACCGGAGGGTCTGATGTCCGCAACACTGGCGCAAACTGCCGAGGCAGCCGAAGCCGAACTGACCGACGGGTTTCATCTCGTCATCGACGCGCTGAAGCTGAACGGCATCAAAACGATTTATAACGTTCCGGGGATCCCGATCACGGATCTTGGCCGTCTGGCGCAGGCCGAAGGGATACGGGTGATCTCGTTCCGGCACGAGCAGAACGCCGGCAATGCGGCGGCAATTGCGGGGTGGCTGACGAAGTCACCGGGTGTGTGCCTGACGGTCTCGGCGCCGGGATTTCTCAATGGGCTGGTGGCGCTGGCCAATGCGACGACGAACTGCTTTCCGATGATCCTGATCAGCGGCTCATCGGAGCGCGAGATCGTCGACCTGCAGCAGGGCGACTATGAGGAGATGGATCAACTCGCCATTGCGCGGCCGCTGTGCAAGGCGGCGTACCGCGTGCTGCATGCGGCGGATATCGGCATTGGCGTGGCGCGGGCGATCCGCGCTGCGGTGTCGGGCCGGCCGGGCGGGGTGTATCTCGATCTGCCAGCGAAACTTTTTGGCCAGGTGATGGAGGCCGAGGCCGGTCGGCGCTCGTTGATGAAAGTGATCGATCCGGCTCCGGCACAGATCCCGGCGCCTTCCGCGGTCGAGCGGGCCTTGGATGTGCTGCGCGGCGCTTCCCGGCCACTGATCATTCTGGGCAAGGGCGCGGCGTATGCACAGGCCGACGACGACATCCGCGCGTTGGTTGAGAAGAGCGGCATTCCCTACATCCCGATGAGCATGGCCAAGGGGCTGCTGCCCGACCTGCATCCGCAATGCGCCGCCGCTGCACGCTCGACGGTGCTGTTGGAAAGCGATGTCGTGATGCTGATCGGCGCTCGGCTCAACTGGTTGCTCAGTCATGGCAAGGGCCGGCAGTGGGGACCGCCGGGCAGCAAGAAGTTCATCCATATCGACATCGATCCGCGCGAGATGGACAGCAATGTGGAGATTGCCGCGCCGCTGGTGGGTGACATCGGCTCCTGCGTGGCGGCTTTGCTGCGCGGTATGGGCGACGATTGGACGCCGCCACCTGCGGCCTGGACCGGGTCGATCCGGGAAAAGAAGGAATCCAACATCGCCAGGATGGCGACGCGGCTTGGCAAGAACTCGATGCCGATGGATTACCACACCGCGTTGCGCGTGCTGCGCGATGTGATCAAGGAGCGGCCGGACGCGATCCTGGTGAATGAGGGTGCGAACACGCTCGACCAGGCGCGCGGCGTGATCGACATGTATCAGCCGCGTAAACGTCTCGATGTCGGCACCTGGGGGGTGATGGGCATCGGCATGGGGTTCGCCATTGCCGCAACGGTCGAGACCGGCAAGCCGGTGCTGGCCATCGAAGGCGACAGTGCGTTCGGCTTCTCCGGCATGGAAGTGGAGACAATCTGCCGCTACAACCTGCCGGTTTGCATCGTCGTATTCAACAATGACGGTATTTACCGTGGAGACGGTGTCAATCCGGGTGGCGGTGCCGATCCGGCCACGACCGCGTTCGTCAGGGGCGCTCGTTACGACACCATGATTGAGGGGTTTGGCGGGGTTGGCGTCAACGTGACCACGCCGGACGACCTGAAACGTGCCGTCGACGTTGCCATGGACTCCGGCCGGCCGACGCTGATCAATGCCGTGATCGACCCGGCGGCGGGCAGCGAGAGCGGCAATATCGGCAATCTCAATCCGAAAAGTGCATTGTCGAAGAAAGGAGCAGCGTAAGATGTCGAAGGCGCTCGATGGTATCAGAATTCTCGATTTTACTCATGTGCAGTCGGGGCCGACCTGCACGCAACTGCTGGCCTGGTTCGGCGCCGATGTGATCAAGGTGGAGCGGCCTGGCACCGGTGACATCACACGTGGTCAGTTGCGCGACATTCCCGATGTCGACAGCCTGTATTTCACGATGTTGAATCATAACAAACGCTCGATCACCATCGATGCGCGCAATGCTGACGGCAAGCACGTGCTGGAAGAGCTGGTGAAGTCCTGCGACGTGATGGTGGAGAATTTTGCGCCCGGCGCATTGGACCGCATGGGCTTCACGTGGGAGCGGATTCAGGCGCTGAACCCGCGGATGATCCTGGCCTCGATCAAAGGTTTCGGGCCCGGACCCTACGCCGACTGCAAGGTATATGAGAATGTTGCGCAATGCGCTGGTGGTTCGGCGTCTACCACCGGGTTCGACGATGGGCCGCCATTGGTGACCGGCGCGCAGATAGGCGATTCCGGCACCGGGTTGCATCTGGCGTTGGGCATTGTTTGCGCGTTGCATCATCGTTACGCAACCGGGCGGGGGCAGAAGGTCGACGTGGCGATGCAGGACGGGGTGCTGAACCTGTGCCGGGTGAAGCTGCGCGATCAGCAACGCCTCGCGCACGGGCCGCTGACTGAATTTCCGCAATATCCGGACGGCACGTTCGGCGAGGCGGTGCCACGGTCCGGTAATGCGTCGGGTGGTGGGCAGCCGGGTTGGATTCTTAAGTGTAAAGGCTGGGAGACCGATCCCAACGCGTATATTTACTTCATTGCACAGGCGCCGGTATGGGAAGCGATTTGCGATGTGATTGGCAAACCGGAATGGAAGACCGATCCGAATTATGCAAAGCCGCCGGCGCGGTTGCCCCGGTTGCGGCAGATCTGGGACACCATCGAAGCCTGGACCATGACCAAAACCAAGTTCGAGGCCATGGATATCCTGAACAAATACGATATCCCCTGCGGCCCGATCCTGTCGATGAAGGAGATCGCCGAGGAACCGTCATTGCGTGCCACCGGCACAGTGGTTGAGGTCGATCATCCGACCCGCGGCAAGTTCCTGACGGTCGGCAATCCGATCAAAATGTCGGAACATGTGAGCGAAGTGAAACGCTCGCCATTGTTGGGTGAGCATAACGAAGAAGTGCTGCGGGATGTGTTGCAATTTGACGATGCCAAAGTGCAACGCATGTTGGCCTCGCCCGGACTGGGCGGCACGGTAAAGGCCGCGGCGGAATGATTTAACCGGGCTTCCGGCGCATCGGTTCAGGCCATGCGTCGGCCTGGCATTCCAAAGTGCCTGAGGCGAGCAACTGCGCGAGACCGCCGGCCGCCAACTGGCGGCGCCATGCGGCATCGCGGATCAGCCGGCTCAACGCCTCGTACCACGCGACCGTGCTGTTCGGCACCAGAATGCCTCCTGGTCCGTCAGCGAGGGATCCCTGGTACGCTGTGACGTCTGACGCCAGCGACGCGAGACCCAACGCGGCATGATCGAGCACTTTGATGGCAGACTTGCAGGTGTTGAACGGGGTATCGGCCAGCGGTGCGAGGCCGATGTCCCATCTCCCGGCCGATCGGAGCCAGTGGACAAAGCCGGCGTAGGACCGTCCGGCGTGCGGGGTCGGCGCCAGCCGCCTGATCCAGCCCGGCACTTCGCCTCCCGAAACAAACCCGATCAGATCGAACCGGAGCTGATCGCCGAACCGTTGATGGATTTCGGTCAGCGCAGGCAGCAGCAGCGCGAAGTCGGCGTCGTGGGTCATGGTGCCCATGCACAGGATACCGACACCACCGTAACGATCAACCGGCTCCCGCGGTCCTGGCAGCCAGATCCGCTCGTCCAATGCATTGCCAGCCACCAGTACCTCACGGGCGAGCGGTGCGATCCGTGCCGCCAATGCCGAAGTCGACGTCCGCACGCTGTCGGCCTGGCGAACCAAAAACTCCACGACTGCGGCTTTCGGAACCAGGTCGGCTGCTTCGGGATGCTCCGGCGGGATGCTCAGCAGATCGTCGTCAAGGTCGAAAATCAGTGCGGCACCGGTCCGCCTGGCGTGGTCCACCAGGGCTTCGGCCGCGGCAATGGACGGCACCGCATGGCGCTGGGTTATGATGACGTCGGCGTGGTAGCGGGACGCACTGGCGGTGTCGGCGACGGTGCTCGCCAGGCCGCTTCCGGTCACCGGATGATCCAACGGCCGCAACAGCCTGATATGGGCACAGGGTGTGTAGGATCCGGGGTTCGTCTGGTCATACGCCTCGGGAATGACCAGTACCGCCGTCAACCCGGAGCGGCGCAGATCGACCGGTCCGCGCCGGCGCGAGCGACTGCTGGCCGGTGCCGTCGGACCCTCCGTCCCTGGGCGTATCGGCCCATCGCGCCCATGGGCCTTCGCCGTCCGGATCGTTACTGCGATACGATCGAACAGCGTCAGCCACGTCGCCGGATCGAGGGTTGGCGGGATCTGCCAGGTCAGCGGGCGGCCGGCGAGACGTTCGGTAAATGCACCGATCTCGCTGGCCACGATCGGCAGTCCGGCCTCGATCGCGGCGGAGAGGGTAAAACTGTAGGTCTCCGGCCAGGGTGCGGGGAACCATATCAGGTGCGGGCGGTATTTCGCCAGCAGGGCCGGCAGCTCGCCTTCCTGGTACCGGCCGTGGATGGTGATCCGGGTCCGCGCGGCGGCGGGGAAGCCGTCGTCCACATCGCCGATCACCTGAATTTCCAGCGTGGCCGGATCTGCCGCCATCGCCACCGAGGCAACCAAATGGGCACCCTTGTGGGTGGCCAGCATACCCAGTACCGCGACCCGCAAGCGTTTGCCTGGTCGGCCCGGCCTGGAAATCGGCCATCGACCACGCGTTACGGCTTCATGCGGTGCCAGCACCGCGCGTTCCCCTAGCCCATGCCGCTGCAAACGTTCCAGCGCATCCAGGCTTGGCACGAATATCCGGTCTGCCTCATGGAATTGCCACGCCCACAGCAGGCGCCAGGACAAAATATCGGTGGCGCCGTGCGACGGCCGTTGCGCGATGCAGGCGTCGCAGCCCGCCGGACCCGGTTCGCCACAGTAAAGACCAGCCTCCCATGGCAGTAACGTCACCTGCGGGCAGATCGCGAAATAATCGTGCAGCGTGACGTCGAATTTCACCGCAAGTTCGAAAATCAACGCCCGCGCGTCGAGGTCCAACCCCATCAGATGATGGATATGCACACGTGTAACCCCGGCCGAACGTGCCACCGCCGCGACATCGCGCCACCGTTCCGCGGCGAGGACGAGCTTCGGAAGTCCAGGAAGCAAAGGCACGGTCAGCACGACGCCTCGGGAGGCCGGTTCCAGCACCAGATAATTGGCGCGTCCGGCATCGCGTTGCACGGTGTCATGCACATGCCGCCGCACGCCGCCGTCGAGCTGATGCGACAGCACCAGGATCGTCGGCAGTCCCGACTTTCGGAACAACGCCATCGTGACGGCGAAACGAAACGGCTCAGTATCGCCCGCATCCACAAACTGGGCTATACGCAAGGCGTAATCGGGGAAGCGCTCGGTCAGGATCGCGTAGGCACGGCTGATCCCGGTGCCGGCGTCTGCACCAAAGCTCGCAGCGCCTGCGTGCTGCACGAAGGTATCGCAGGCGATATGGTGGCGCCAACCCAAGGCCGAAGCGCGCAGACAGAAATCGTTTTCTTCGCCGTAACCTTTGCCGAAGGTCTCGGCATCGAACAAACCGACTGCATCGAGGGCGGCACGCCTGATATACATGCAGAATCCGACCGTCGTCGGGGCATC
>Ga0187867_10002381_pt1 | contig 15633 bp, 14 predicted proteins | sample June2016WEW_13_1_FD_132976 | JGI IMG/M metagenome (GOLD analysis project Ga0187867, IMG submission 132976) | Peatland microbial communities from SPRUCE experiment site at the Marcell Experimental Forest, Minnesota, USA - June2016WEW_13_10 | ecosystem: Environmental > Terrestrial > Soil >...
GATTGTAGAAGGGCGGGGTACCTGACTACTTTGGTGTCATGAAACAGCTAAGCGGAATTACCGGCGCGCTTGATGTCCAACAACGTCCGGCGACAGCCAACGATTTGAGGGGGCAGAAGTGGGGGCATCCTCAAGGACCGAGAAATCAAGTAGCTGTGAAATCAGGGGCTTAGACCGGAAGTTCGGTGGTCTGCCGTTCCCAATTGGTGCTCGCATTGAGCCATCGAATGGATGCAAAAGAGGCACGGCGCGTCGTGCGACGAGAAGCTCGAAATGGTTGCCGGACGATGCCCGCTCAAAGGAAGTTTCCGACCGGAGACGCGCATCCCAAAGGCGCTTTTGCGGAACGGGGCAGTCGCTCACGACCGTGAGGGTGAGCCTTGCGGCGTCCTTGGTGACAGAGGTAAGCGGCATAATCATTTTCCTTTCGGTAGAAGAACATCGTCGAGCTGCGCCATGCGCTGGCGCCAAATCGATTCGAAGCATTCGAGGACCTCGCCAGCGCGCTGGAGCCGCGCGTAGTTGGTGGAGACCAGTTGCTCGCGGCCGTTTGCACGCTTCTGAATGAGACAAGCGCGCTCGAGCATGGCGACGTGCTTTTGCACGGCGGCGAAGCTCATATCGTACCGCGCAGCAAGATCGGACACCGACGGCGTTTCCGTGAGCGTCCTAAGCAAGCGAGTGATAACACGCCTTGTCCGTTTGGTTCGAGTCCCGCGCCAGCGCCGATGCTTGCGGTGAATCTTGTTCCAATTCGGTCGCAACTCGCGGTCGTGCCCTCGGCGCCAACTCTACGAGTTGCGTATTTCAAAGTTACTTCCCGCGCACAGTCCCCGCGCGGTCCTCCCGCCCTCATCTAGTTCGACAGACTGCCTTCGGAAGTTGCCGCAAATTTGAGCGACCTTTCGTGCTTTGTCGTGGCCTCTATTATCTCAGTCGCCGGCAATCTTCCCGGGCTTTCGCGGTATTGGTCGAAGAATTGCGTTATCGCCGCTAGGATTGCTTGCGACGACTTGTCCGCGTTTTAAACAGACCAGTCGGTACCCGTTTCCAAGCGTTTTTAGCGTTGCGTCGCCACAGTTAAGGTATGCGGTGCCGGTTTGTGCAGCCGCCTCAGCGGCTCCCGCTGTTTCGCTTTTGCTGGTAAAATTAGCGTCCAAGAATATTCCGCCCTGGGAGATGCGCTTGAGCTCCGGCAAGCGAAGTACACGAACGCTCATGGCCAGCATCATGCTGGTCGCGTTTGCGTCGCGCATGCTCATTCCGCCAGGATTCATGCCGGCAAGCGGCCGGCCGTTCTTGATGGAGATCTGCTGGGAGGACCTTTCCACCGACATGCTCACGCATGTCGAGCCTCCAGACGCAGACTCCGTGTCCATGGAGTCCATGGGCATGGACCCCATGCCCGCGCACTTCACGTCCCAGCGCGGTCCCCTGCAGGCAGCGCACCACCACTCCGGAAGTCCCTTACAAAGCGAACATTGCGTGTTCGGCACCGCCTGCGGTGCCGGGCCGATCCCTCACCTGCCGCTGCCGAGCGATTTCTCATCCGCCCCGCAGCTTCGCGCGGTCGCCTTCGCGTTGATCGCGGTCCCTGTCCGCGTCGTTCATCTCCCACCGCCCCGAGCACCGCCGGTTCGGCTGATCTGACCTCCATCGGCTGAGCTCGTGCCAGCCACAATCTCGAGCGCGCACCGCAAATGGCGTGCGCTCGTCCATACGTTTGCAGGGCTTCGCCCAGAAGGCGGACCCGAGGAGTTTTCACGTGATGGATCGCATCAAAGCGCTGGCAGCGCGCGCGCGCCGCCGGCCCCGAACTTATCTGGTCACCTTCGGGGCGGCAGTCCTCGTGCTTCTCATGTTCCTCCTTCCGGCGCGTGGTTGGGCCGCGGCCTACGGCAGCGTGAGCGGCATCGTCCGGGACGACGGCGACCGGCCGGTTGCGGGAGCGAAGGTGGTGCTCGAGTCCGCCACGCACGCGATCGTGGAGCGACAGACGGACTCGACCGGCCGCTTCGATTTTCCGAACATGGCGATTGGCCAGTACATGCTCACCATCTCGCAGCGCGACTTCGCCTCTGTCAGCCAGGCGGTCACGGTGAAGGCGGGATATTTTCCGTTCGCGAACATCGTGCTGACACCTCCTTCGGAACTCGCTGAGGTGAGGGTGACAGCGAGGCGGCTGCCGGTCGTCGCCTCGATCACCCCGATTACGATGGTGAGCCAGGAGGACGTCGAGAACACCCCGGGAGCGACCAACGTCAACAGCCTCGCCATGATTACCGATTACGTTCCCGGGGCCTACCAAGCCCATGACATGCTGCACATACGTGGCGGCCATCAGACGAACTGGCTGATCGACGGGGTCGAGATTCCGAACACCAACATCGCGGAGAATCTCGGCCCTGCATTGAATCCTCAGGACGTGCAGACTCTGGGCATCGAGCGGGGTGGTTACCTGGCGGACGAGGGTGACCGCACCTACGGCATCTTCAACGTGATCCCGAAGAGCGGCTTCAGCAGCGAAACCCAAGCCACGCTCGACGTCACGGCGGGAAACTTCGGCCAGACCAACGACTACTTCAGCGTCGCGAGCCATACGGACGATTTCGCGTACTATGCGAGCGTCGAGGGCAATCGCAGCGATCTCGGCTTGCAGACCCCCGTCTCTCAGGTGATCCATGACGCGACGCACGGGTACGGTGCGTTCACCAACCTCCAGTACAAGCCGAGCGAGCAAGATACGGTGAGCCTCGTCGCCCAGTTGCGGCAGGACGTTTACCAGATACCGGACTGCACCGCTCCGCTCCCCGACGACCCGGGCTGCGTCGGGCAGTTCGGCGATGTGCAGGGTGAGGCGGATAATTTCGCGGAGCTGTCCTGGGCGCACACCTTCACGAACAACGCGGTACTCACGAGCTCGCTTCTCTATCACTTCGACCGGGCGGATTATGACGGAGGCGCCGGCGACTATCCGACCATCACCACCTATCACCACAGCTCGCAGTACGAGGGCGCCGAAGAGCAGCTGAAGTGGGACATCAGCCGCAATCATCTGGATATCGGTGTCTTCGGCTTCGCCCAGCAGGATCAGGCTGACTTCAATCTGGCATTCACCGACAACAGCTCGCCAACGCTCAGCGAGTTGGAGAGCCCCACCGGCAAGCTCATCACCGCCTGGCTGCAGGATACCTTCGAACTCACACACTGGCTCAATCTGTCCGCGGGCGTGCGCCAGTCACACTTCCAGAGCAGTTTCACCGAGAACGCGACCGACCCGCGGCTCGGCGCGACCATCCAACTGCCGCGGCTGGACTGGGTGCTGAGCGCCTTCTGGGGCAAGTACTACCAGGCCCCGCCGCTCGAGACGCTCTCGGGGCCCTTGGTCGCCTATGCGACCGTGAATGACACCGCCTTCCTGCCGCTGCACGGAGAGCGCGACACGGAGCGCCTGTTCGGCGTGACAATCCCCGTGAAGGGCTGGAGTATCGAGGCGGACTACTTCGTCACCGAGTCGACCAACTTCTTCGATCACAACCCGCTCGGCGAATCCGACATCTACCTGCCGATCACGGACCAGGGGGCACTCATCGAGGGGCGCGAGCTCACCGTGCGCTCACCCGCCTTCTGGCCGTACGGACAGGTGCACCTCGCCTACTCGAACCAGACGGCGGAGTGCTTCGGGTCGATCACCGGAGGTCTCGTGGTCCCCGGCACGGAATGCGGCAGTCCCCCCATCGGGCTCGACCACGATCAGCGCAATACGCTCAATCTTGGATACAACGGGAAGCTGCCGCTTGGGTTCTTCGTCGGTTCCAACCTGTCGGTCAATTCGGGACTGTCCAACGGCTTCGCACCGCCGACGCATCTGACGAGCTACACTGTGCTCGACCTGACCGCGGGCCGCAACATCAGCCGTGATCTGTCGGTGTCGATCACGGCTCTGAACCTCGCCAACAAGCACCTACTCACCGACAACAGCCTGACCTTCGGCGGCGTCCACTGGAACAATCCGTTCCAGATCTACGCCGAGCTGTGCTACAGGTTTCACTATTAGCAATCTTCGCGGAGCTGAAGTCTCAGACCCAAATGGACTACATCCCCAGCAGACGTAGCAACGGCGGCCTGGTTGGTGGGCCGCCGGCACTAAGTCACTTTGTTTGCGGTCGATGCGACCATGGCGGGACTGCGGTTGAAAGATTAAAGATAGGGATTTACATCGGTTAGTTCGAATGGCGATAGGCTGCGAATCCGGTGCCCTACGCAACTCGGCAAGCTCGCAGTCTCGCCGTTCTAGCAAACGACGTGACTCTTGGTGTGCGCAATTATAATGATCTGCGAGCGCCGCGAGCTTGGCTGGCTGCTTCGGTTCGACAACGGGCACCCCGTGCAAGTTATCTCTAACAGTGCGAACTGCCCGGCCAGACTGAGATAAGCATCGGGACTGAACGAAGAGGAAGCCGAAGAGGTAGAGGGAAGCGGTGAGGGACGGCGTATCGAAGATGTGTCATGACCACGCAGTGTCGAAAGTTTAGACAATCGCCGCCAAACACACGTCTCTGGCACAATTCGCTCAACCCAAATTCAGCACAGGCGTGGCATTCGTGTGGGCATTAGACTTGGATAAGACACAATCCGAACCAGGCCACTGATGAAAGAGGGGCGCAGATGATCTGGATTGTTATTATTATCGGAGTGGTCATAGCGTTTCTGGCCGGTTCGTTCTACCAGAGTGGCGCGCTAAGCCAAGGGCCCGGCGCGCTCATCACGATCGTCGGGATGGTTGTGTTTGATCTTGCGATCTACCTGGCCGAACGCGTCGCCCAGACGACTGGCCCGGCTCGGGGAGGCGCTCGATGAGGGGACTGCGAGGCTTCGCATCGGGCTGTTTACTCGGCGGCGTGTCGAAGGCTATTTTCGCGGACGCGCGGCTAGGCTCATGCTTGAATCGGCAGGCAAAGGACAACCTGCCAGCGTCGTCGCTCAACTGGCCTGCTCGTCGACGTTCCGTTTCAGGTTTTACGGAACAACAGCGGCTATCCGGATCGGCACAGCGAGAAACAGTTTTCAGCTCGACGACGCACAAATTGATCGCGAGTTTATTTTTTGTCAGTCAGGATCCGGATCGTGCCAGAAACTGGTTGCTCAAACCGGAAAACAAGGAAAAGGTTTTGACGATGCTGGGCCGAGGGCGGGGGAGTAGTCCCGTATTGAGACAGGGGTTTCTTACGTGGAACATCAGCAGGTTTTTTAACGCATTGAGTTACCGCGAGTTTGATTCCGGACACCGTTTCAAGAAGAAAGACACATCGAGGATTGCGGAACTGGAGCGCACCGCAGCCCGCGAAGCCCTGGATGGCCTGACTCAACTTGTGGCATCGTTGGAAAAGGGCGCCTGAGTCAAGTGCTGGCGTCAACAAGAGGCATGAAGCGAAGCCGCATTAACGGCGTACGAAGTTGAGTTCGAAAACCGTTTCCTTCCCGTTCTCGGTCTTGGTCCATGTTTCAGAGTAGTGATCGTGGTCGGATATCGTCATGATCACGTGCCGCATATGGGCCGCTGCTTTGCTGTGCAGGTTGGTTGCGCTCGCGAAGCCGAAATCGAGTTTATCCGGCACTGCGACGAGTCGTGGCGTCTGAAGCCGCACCTGGTGGCCGTCGGGAGTCATCGCGCAGAAATGCGTCAACAGAATGGTATCGGCATTTAACGTGTAAACAGACAGTTCATTGTCCGTCGGCGTGCCGATGGTTTCTTCGATCGCCGCGCCGTTGGAAACTACGCGGACACTACTGGTCAGTTTTCCGAAACCAGGGAGATCGGCATCCCACTCGCCGGCGAGCGACTTCAGTCGCTTGTAAACCTCGGGGGCGCCGGCAAACGAGGTCGCCGGGTGTGCTACCAGCGCTGCCAGGACGAAGACGATCGCTATCCGCATGCTAACAGCCTACCAAAAGACCGCGCCCGAGTCGTTCCGAACGTGAACTGCAGCAGATCCAAAATAATGAGTGGCAAGGGGAATCGGTTTGCGACGGTAAGCATTGCGTTGGATCGGGCCTCGGCACGAAAGGGCGGGCGCCGCTTCCGCGGCGCGGCGCGTTCGCGCCAAGAGAGCTTGTCCGTGGGCATGGATTTGTCCACTCTAAGACCGGCACCGCGATTCTTGGAGCGGTGACGAGACTCCCTAGAGCAGCCCTCTTTCTGCGAAGCTCCTCGTGTCGCCGCCGGCGACGATTACGTGACCGAGTACTCCGATGTCGACGAGACTCAGCGCAGCTTTGACGCGCTGGGTAATTAGTTCGTCGGCGTGGCTGGGTTCTGCGACGCCGCTCCGGTGCTTGTGGGCCAGTATGACGGCTGCGGCGTTGTGCTTAAGTGCTTCTTTGACGACTTCGCACGGGTGGACGATGGCGCCGTCGATGGCCCATGCGGGGTGGAAGACGCCGGCGAGTGCCACCCGGCGACGCTTCGTAAGAGGTTGCGCCTCGGAGGGCTCAATAATTCTCGAGGCCATGTCGGCATCTGCGTACTCTTGCGCGGAATCGGCGTCGTTTCTACAAAACCTCTTCTCATCGGAATGAGTCGGCACTCGGGCGTCACGACGTGCTTTATGAATGCTCGCGGAGGTTTGATGCACCTATCCCGACGAGAGGTTCTATAATTTGAGTTGACGCGTGACGATCGGCGGCCCTTTGTGATATCGGGTATTGAAATTGTGCTCGCAGTTGCTTTAAACGCGGGGATCGTCCTAGAAACGGTGGAAGTAAGAGCTATGATCGGCTGAAATCTTGCTTGCGTCGCCGCGCTGAATCCGGGACTTTCGGCATGAATTGCACTGGAAGACCGCCTAGGAGCACGCCCATATGGTATGCAGAATCTGCTGGGTGAGTGGGCGAGTGCAAGGCGTCTTCTACCGTGGCAGCGCGCAGCGACGGGCCCGCGAGCTCGGGGTCACCGGGTACGCCTACAATCTCGCCGACGGCCGCGTCGAGGTACTTGTCTGCGGCGAAGCGTCTCAAGTCGAGACTTTCATCGCTTGGCTCTGGATCGGGCCCGCGGCCGCTTCTGTCACCGGAGTGGAAATCGCAGAGCACGAACCCGCGGAGAGGCCATCCGCGTTCAGAATCGCCTAGCGCTCCCGGCGCCATCAAAAGCAAAACGACAGCGGCCGCCGGCAGCGGCTAATCGACGCTGTAACCACGTCCTTCCAGACAGGAGGCCATGGCCCGCTGGTAGTCGGGTCCGTTGGATCCGAGACCCACTTCATCGGACGCCCACTTCTCGCACTCGAGCTTGTCGGTACGTTGATGTTCCGCGCTCTGCCCGTGGCTCGGGTATATGAACATGCGATTGCCTTGCGAACTCATGGGCGCCGGCGAATTTGTGGCCGTGTCCTGAGGGGGCTGCGGGGCACCCGCATAGGCGCTGGGGGCAACATTCGCGGGGGGCGCGTCGGGTCCCGCTGCGGCACCGCTCGGATCCGCGACGGGCGGGGGATCGCTGGCTACGTAGCCGTTGTAATCGGGACTCCAGGTGTAATACAGGTCATTGGCGTAGTAATACGGAATCCCCGCATACCAGTATGTGGCATAGGCCAGCGGCAGCACCGGTAAGAACCAGGCAAAACCTGCGCCATAGTAGGCGCGCGGCCACCAGCCGCCGCGCCGATAACCGCCGCCCCAGTAAGCGCCCGTCGAATGGAAGTGGAAGGCTCCGTCGGCGCCACGAGATCCGCCGACATGCCCCGCATAGGCGGACGCATAACCTCCATATCCGCGCGCCGCGCCACCGTAGCCCCGGGCCGCCCCTCCATACCGACGTGCGCCCCCGGAATAATGAGCCGCCGAGGCAAAATGACCGCCGCCACTCGGGCGTCCGGCCGAGGCATGACCCACGCCCCCGACATGCGCGCCGGCGGCGTGCCCAGCCCCGGCGTGAGCGCCGCCGCCGTGTCCGCCGCCGCCCGCCCGCGCCTGCGCCGCCCAAGGCGCCGCCGCGAGCATGCACCCGAAGACCGCGACCGCAACAGACAATGCTCTCTTCACGCCTCTATTCTACTCCAAGGAGGCCAAGTGCCATGAATGTCAGATCAATTGACGCCATAGAGAGAGCGTCTGACTAACTATGATCGGCGGGATGGCGAAGTGGTGGCGGATGAGGTGGAAAGGATTCTAATTTGAGAAGGGATCGCTTTGCCTACTACACCTTTATGGTTAGCGGTCGGTCTGGCAATTCAATTGACATCCTCAAATGTTGCGCCCAGACACCCCGTGCCTTCCATGACTTCTCTGACAACCTGGGATACAACCATGACAACCGCCCATCCTCGAAGCCTAAAGACATGCGACTCTTCAGGAATCTTTGATTGATCAATTGTTAGCCTCGTTACCATTCGGTATTGTCCAGTCCTTTCGGGCTGTTGATCGAGGCCAGTCCACTTGACGTACTCCGATCTCTTCTCGTCAAGACAGTCGACGCTTCGAAGACAGTGAGGAATTGCGAAGGCACGATTCGAAGGCGCGCCGTCAATCTTGATCGGAAGCATCTGGATATCACGCCCCGTCACCAATGCTAATGCGGTTTCCAATTCGTCATTGAGCGAGAGCTATTGATGCTGAAGTTGACGACTTTGTCGGGCGCCTCGTGTAGCAGGAACCCTAGAAACCAGGGTGAGTCGTTCGGCGCCAGGTAATCGTTAAAAATCTCACTGTGGGTCCCGCATCGAACGGGCATCAGTTTCGATTCGGAGATTGGCTGTCCTACATGCGCGCTCAGGCTTGGGGCAATCCGAATGTCTCGACCGATCCAGTATTGTCTGTATTTTTTGTACTCCTCGGCGTCTACTCGAAAGAACTCGTCTCGCAATATGGTTGCGGTCGATGGGTTCACACACAGGAGCATGACGGCAGCGCCAGACACCAGGTCCGCAATTCCCAACATTGCATTGCGCCACGCTGTCGGATCTAAAACGCCGGCGTAAAGATCGTCAATAATCGGTGGAATTCTGGCGTCGGCGTACATCGCTTCCACTATTTTGGATTCAATGGCCTCCGGGCGGAGCCGCCTGCATCACCTAATTATAGCCGCGCCGCAATTGCTGCCAAGAATATTCTGTTACGGCCGCTTCGGTCGTTTTGGCCCCTATTTCCGTCCGGATGCCAGGTGGTCCCTTGATGATGCTCTGATTTACAAAGACCATGCAGTGTTACTCCGGCTTCAATGCGCGCGAGGATTCGGTGAGCATCCGGGGTAGGTTGATAAATCGGCTCTATGGGGAAATCGTGAAGCGACTGGTAAATGATGAGCCGTGCGCGCTCCTCCCGGCTCTCGGCCCACCCCAGGTTCAATGCAAAGGTCACATCAGGGATCTCGAGCGTCTGCGTGGAGCTAGCCCGGTTGGGAAACGTGGCCGGCGCCGACGTGAGGCCGGGCACGCTGGGTTTGTCGGTCTCTTAGAAATCAACGGCAGCCCTTCGCGGCCTCAGGCTTCCTCTTTGAGTGCGAGAAAGCGGGCGATAAATCTTCGTCGTGTTGGAAGCGCGCGATGCCCTGCGGGTCTGCGCCGCCTCGTTTGACTCTCATGCCGCGATACCGAGGAGACTCCGGCCGATGGGTCAATCGCGCGGCGGTTGAAGCGGTCGTCTACTGGGCAATGGCAGGGCCGACGACCGGGCCGGTAGGCGGCGTATTGACGAAATACATCGCGTGCCATTCGCTCAACGACGTCTGCCCCGATGGGTCCAGCGCCCAAATTCGCAGTCGGTAGGGCTGCGCGTTAACCCGGAACGGCGCCTCGATCCGATAACTTGGTTGGTCGCCCGGAACCGCGCTAAAAGACAAGTAGCTGTCCGTTAAATCACGGGGATCGATCGGCGGTGGCGCCTGGCTGTGCTCGACATTCATTTGCATCTCGATCAGGAATGATGCTTTGGCTCCGGTCACCATGGTCCAGGCGAGCTGCGGTGCGCGCGATACCGGCAACGCGAGCTTGGCATTATTGGCCGGTTCGGCCAAGACAGGTGCGGGCAGCGACGGGAGTGCCGCATCGCTCGTCATGCGTTCGTCGAACGCGTGAAATAGGGCGTCGGCCCGGGCGATTGTCGTGTTGCGATCAAGCTGGAGAATGCGCCACCCATCGCCGTGATTTCGGAAAATGAACGACATGTATCGCAGCCCATAGAACTCTTGACTGCTTCCGGACACCTCGATGAGGGTGAATGCAAGATGGGAATTGCCGAACGTCTGCAGCGGTTTGGCCGACGTCACTTTCAAGCCGGGGTAGGTCCGATCCTCGTTGGCACGAGCACCATCCGGATCAAACAGCAACTCTGCAGCATATCGCTTGCCGGCCCTCAGGGCGGCCACGGCGGTTAGTGCATTCAATTCGATCGTCTTCATGTCCTGCACGGCGAGTCCGTCATTTTGGATCGCCATGGGGCGCCAACGCGGAGAGGCTGCGAGCCAGCGCACAAAGCTGCGGGCCGATTCCAGATGCGGGCTGCGTCTGAAAATCACCCACCAGCCGTTCGATTCGAATCGGTCGCTGCCCCAATTCTCCCAGACGGCATTCTTCTTCAACAACGGTCTCAGCTCAGTGATGTTGTCGATGAACGCGACGTCGGGCTTGGCATCGTCCGATTCGTCTTGCCAAGCCGGGGTAAAGGAGCCTTTTGGGATGGCTCGGTCGTTGATATGAAACGTCGGAAAGTCCCGATGGAAGGCATCCACGATAGCCCGTTGTCGCTCGGTGCCATTCGTTGAGGTTGAAAACCAGATATTCAACTCGCCGGAGTACAAGGCCGAGAAATCCAGCGGATCGTTGCTCGACGCCGCCACGATTGTCGGTGACCTGCCGGTCCTCTTCGCAACGTCCTTCGCAATCTGTGGATCGGCTGCCACGGCCGCGCCGGCCATCACCAGCCAGATGGTCAGCGCCTTCCCGAGTAAATCCCGATGCTGGATCACGCTAGCTCACCTCATATGAATGAAACGATGATTGACCCATTATCCCCATGATTCGGGGGAAGGAAGCGGAAAACTAATGCGGGCGCCGCTGATAGAAATAACCGGATTGAAGTGTCCGGCCTCTCGTCGGCATTCGCCAAGAGTGCTCTCCGTAGCAGGGCGAATTGTGCGCCCGTGTAGGCGCGATGATGAAGCAGATTCGAGCCGGCCAAGCTGCGGGAGGCCCCGGATCTCATACTCGTTTCGGGCCGGTTGGATGAGCGGATATCTCGACGATTGTGTGGGCTCCCACAGAGGAACGCGGAATCGACGACCCAATCCCGGCATTTAGGTGAAAAATGTCTCGACACCGTTCATCCGAATCAATTTTGGGTGTTGGCACAATGCTTACCGTACGCGCATTGCGGGCTTACCTTCTCCGGTCCTGCCGAACGCCTAATCTGAGTGTCAATCACACGATTGTTCACAAACCCGCTGATACTCGGACCCACATGAGCCCTAAAAGGCACGCCAAATTGATGAGCGGCGTAGGACGGAGCCGCGACGATGAGCGCAGCAGCAAGTAGGATCATCGGTTTATTCATGACACGTTACCTCGAGTTGTACGGTTGGTTGAGCACGCTTTCCGACACCTGAAAGCAATCGCCGTACCGGTTACATGGGAATACGAATCGTCGAGGCGAAACCGGACACGCCTGCCAAGAATATTTTGGTTTTGTTTAAGCGCGCGGACGGCCGACGCGTCATCCGGCGACAATCGAGAGAATCGTCGCGGGATTACCCTAGTGCGACCCCAAGCAGCATGCGCGTCTTGCGCCAATCGCGCTCGACGGTGCGCTCCGTAACCCCAAGCAGCTCCGCAATCTCGTTCTCGTTGAGGCCGCGAAATAGCGCATTTCCACGACTTGCACGAGCCGCGGCTCGGTTTGGCTCAGTTCTTCGAGTGGCTCATTGATGCGAATCAGCCGCTCTTCCGAGGTGCTTGCTCCATCGGCGACTTGCGTATCAAGCATGACTTGCAGCATCCCGCCCCGAATGCCGCTCGGCACCGTGTGCGCGGGCAAGGTCAATGATGATCGAGCGCATGACGCGCGAGGCGTACGCCATGAAATGCCCCCGATCGTTGATGCGTAAGCTTCCTGCAGTGAGAAACCGCAAATGCGACTCGTGCACGAGCCCGGTGGTTTCCAGCGTTTGGCCACGTGCCGAGGCGTTCAGCCGTCGGCTGCGCTGGTGGGTGAGCCCCGCTGAGGGCGGACTCGTTCATTTTCCGAACTTATAGCTCGCTCCGACGTAGAAACTTCGGCCGTACGGGTTGTAGTTCAGCGAGTTGTAGGGCTGATTGACGGTACCGGGCGTGCTGTCGTCATGCGGGGGCATGGTGTTGAATAGATTATCGATGTTCGCGTAAACCTGAAGACCCGGAATCACGTTGTATTTGGCGCTCAAACTCACGAGCGTCCAGGTACCGAGCGTGCCGCCGAACGGCACATCGTAGCCGAGCGCCGTTTGCTGTGCCGCGTAGTTCGGCGATTGGCCGTAGTGCTCGACATAGAGCGTAGTGCTGAGCTTTGCGTAGTTCCACGTGACGGAAATGTTCTCCTTGCTCTTGAATTCCGTGCTGTAGAACGGGTTCGTGAGCAGGTCGATCGTCGGATCACCCGGATACATGATCATCGTGTGTTTGAGGATGTCGGTGTACTGGCCTTCGAGCACGAATTCACCGAAGCCATTGGTCGGAATCTTGTATTCGAGGCCGACATTCAAGACAGAGAGCGTTTCGAGTGCCTGATTCACTTTCGGCGTCGAGATGCTCGTGATCTCGCCTTGTGAATTGCGCTGCACCTGAGAGAGGGCGGCGACACAAGTCGGCGACGTGACGTCGAGCTGGCCCAGCAAGCACGATGAATCGGTGCTCACGACCAACTGGGAGTTTTGTTCCGTGACCTCGTTGCTGATCTTCCAGTGCAGCACGTCGACCGTGAACGCGGATCGGTCCGTAGGTGACCAGGCAAGGCCGATGTCGGACACGTCGGCCGTGATGGGCTTGAGACGGGTATTGCCCGAAGTGGTGCCGAACACGCTCTCACCGGCTTGGGGGCAGTTGCTGAGCGTCGCATTCGTGTAGCCCTCCTTGGTGCAGAGGTAGTAATCGTTGACCGACGTGTAAAAGCCGCTCGTGCCTTGATACTCATCCGCAAGCGTGGGCGCCTTGAACGCCGTGCCGTAGCGGCCGCGGATCAAGAGCTGCCGCACGGGCCGGAACTCCACGCCGATGTTGTAAGTCGCTTTATCGACATTGGAACCCGCCACGTTGTAGTTGTCGTAGCGTCCAGACGCATCCACGGTCAGCATCTGGACGATCGGCAGCTTGATTTCCGTCGTGCCCGAATAACGCGAGCGATGTCCGGATCCGGAAGTCGCGGTATAGAGATAAGTACCGCCGTCGAGGTAGGCCGGATCGGGAGCATAGACCCACCCCTGGTCACCACCGTCGAGCACCACGGCGAGGCCGGCATTGCCGCCTGGCAATGGGAACAACTTGGCGTTCAGGATCTCGAGCCGGGCCAGACTCTCCTCGGTGCGGGAGTAGGACGTTGCGGTGCCTGAGAAACTGTTGTACTGCGCCGGCGTGACGGGCTGGTAGAACTGCGACCAATTGATGTTGTAGAGGTTGGCGCCGAGATTGGGATCGAATCCCTGGTTCGGCCCGTAGATCGACGAGAAGAAGTTGTTGATCGGCTGTTCGAAAGCGAGTTGCGTCCGCTCGGTGAGCTTGTTTTCCGTATAGGTCATGTCCGCCGCGAGCGTCCAGTCGGACCACAGCGTGCCGGTGATGCCCACCGTGGCCCTGATGCCGGCGAGCGTGTTCTTGTCGATCGTGTTGCCGAGGCCGCCGGCCTCCTCGGGTGAAAAGATTCGCTGCGTGTTGATGTAGTCGGTCGTCGTCACCGCGGGGTCTTCGATGTAAGTATAAGGCGACGACGAGTCGTCCGCGGTCGACCAAAAATTCGTCCCGGTGCTGAACCGTGTAACGTCATGATCCAGCATGACGTCGCTGAAGGCCTTCCAGTCGCCGTTGAACGCGTAATCGAGATGCAGATAACCTTGCGTCTCTTCGGTGCCGTTCGCAATGGTGTAATAACCGGCGCTGTAGGTACCGCAGTACTGCCCGCGATCCGCCCGCGTGCGCAAGGCCACCGTGCCGTAGAACTGACTCGCGACATTGGCACAGTCGGCGGGATCCTCCTGATAATACAAGTCGCCGTTGGGCTGACCGTAGTAGCCGACTGCCAACCAATCCCGTTCAGCCGTCTGCGGCGATGCTCCATCGGCGTAGTACTGGCTTGTTAGACCTCGCTGATAGCCCCAAATGGGCGTCACGTTTTCATATTGCCCGCCCACGACGACGTTGAGGCCGCCGGCCTGGAAGCCATCCGCCAGCGAGAAACGCTTTTCGTTGTCGCCGCCATGCGAGGTCGCGCCGATACGCACGTCGGCCGACGGCCCGTCCAGGGTCTTCTTCATGACGATGTTGACGACGCCGGCTATTGCGTCCGAGCCGTAAATCGACGATTGGCCGCCCGGTAGAATGTCGATGTGATCGACGAGCACCGTCGGGATGCCCTCGATGCTCACGAAGTTGTCGGTGCCGTTGTAAAGGGCGGGATAGTCGGCGATCGGCCGGCCATCGATCAAAAACTTCGTATAGCTCTCCGAGAGACCGAACAAGCTCAAAGTCTTCGCGCCCTGCGTAAAGCCGCCGCTGAAGCCGCCACCCTGAATGCTGCCCGTCGCGAAACTCATGTGCTGCAACGCATCCGCGACGTCGGCGAAACCCTTGTTCTGGATGTCTTCGGACGTGATCACCAAGAGGGGCGTGGAGGTCTCCTGCTTGATTCGCGGAATCAGCGAACCGGTGACGACGATCTCTTCCAGATCGTCATCCTTGTCTTTCGTCGTGGAGTTGCTGTTCGTGGTGGTGGCCGGCGTATCCGCGGCGTCGGCGGCTTGCGCGCGATTGGCGCCGGGAATGCTGGTCGTGAGGACCATGAGAGCCGCGATCAGGACGCCGGCAGGGGTGGCTGCTCCGCTGAAGGCTTCGGGGAAAATTTCGGAAATGGAAAATCGTCGCGAGACATCACGAGGGGTTTTCACTTGATTTCATCCCGTCTTTACTTATTCGAAGGCGATTCGAACATCGCCGCTGAAACATCATTTAAACAAATTGACGCCGCTTGCTCAACACTGACGAAGCCGCGCATCGGTCGAGAGCAACCAGGTCACGCAGGCGTGGCGCGAGCCATCGTCTGCGGCGCGATGATGGTCATGATCTCGGCACGGGCGGTCGTTGTGAACTGCTATTTTTCGCGGGTCTCATGCGTTTTGCGTATGCGCGGGGGAGCCCCGGCGAGCGTCGGCGCAGGATTCGACCGCTGCGCCGCCGGGACCGGCTCGGGCGCCGGCAGCGCAAGCGCAAGACTCAAGGCAGTGAAGACGGAACTGACCGATGCATTGCAGCCGGCGGATATCGAGATCGTCGACCCCGGCGCTGGTCTCGCTGCTTCCTCTACTTGAACCGAACGTTCAAGTCGATACCGGCCGTGCGCGGCTGGTTGACTGCTATGCGATTCCAGTCCGCCACATTGGTCGCATCCTGAGTAACGTTA
>Ga0187867_10002396_pt1 | contig 15571 bp, 16 predicted proteins | sample June2016WEW_13_1_FD_132976 | JGI IMG/M metagenome (GOLD analysis project Ga0187867, IMG submission 132976) | Peatland microbial communities from SPRUCE experiment site at the Marcell Experimental Forest, Minnesota, USA - June2016WEW_13_10 | ecosystem: Environmental > Terrestrial > Soil >...
GTGGTGTCCTTCTTCACACCGAGCGGGAAGACGGGCACCATGTTGTCCCGCACCCATTCCTCAGCGGCTTCTGGCTCGAGACCGAGATGGACCGGACACTCGGAGAGGACCTCGATGAAGGCGAAGCCGGTGCCGGCCACCTGGAGCTCCAACGCCTTTTTGATGGCGCGCTTCGCGTGGGTGCGGCGCCTGTTGTCGTACAGCGCCACCCGCTCGACGTAGACAGGGCCGTCCAGGCCTGAGATCAGCTCCGCCATCTTCATGGGCTGGCCGGCGAGAAGGCCACGACCTGTGGGCGTGGTCGTCGTCCGCTGGCCGATGAGGGTTGTAGGCGCCATCTGACCCCCGGTCATCCCGTAGATGGCGTTGTTGATGAAGATGACCGTGATCGGGATCCCGAGCTGCGCGGTGCTCACGATCTCGGCGAGACCGATTGAGGCGAGGTCGCCGTCTCCCTGGTAGCAGACCACTATCGAGTCAGGGTTCGCCGTCTTGTGGCCCATGGCTACCGCCGGCGCCCGCCCGTGCGGGGCCTGTGAGTTGCCGACGTCGAAGTAGTAGTACATGAAGACGGCGCAGCCGACCGGACCAACCAGCACCGTCCGGTCCTGGACGCCGAGCTCGTCGATGGCTTCGGCCAGGTACTTCTGGGCTAGGCCGTGACCGCAACCTGGGCAGTAGGTAGTCGAGTGGGCGTTGACACCCTTGCCATCGCCGTGACGCTCGAATTCGCGGTAGAAGACAGAGGTCGGCATCAGCGCACCTCCTCGAGGCTCGCCACGTGCTCGAGGATCTCGCCCTGAGAGGGAAGGATCCCGCCCATGCGCCGGACATGGGTGATCGGCGGCGGCGCATGGACCTCCGCGTGGCTCAGTGCCAGCCGCATCTCGTCTTCCAGTTGGCCGCTGCTCGCCTCCACGACGACGAGGCGCTTGAGTTGTGGAAGCAGTCCGCATAGGGCGTCGATCGGGAAGGGCCACAAGGTGATAGGGCGGAAGAGGCCCACCTTCAGGCCTTTGTCACGCAACTCCTTGATGGCGCCCTTGGCCAGCTGCGAGGGAGTGTTGCACGCTACGACGGCGATGTCGGCATCGTCGCACCTGTAGAGGTCGGAGCGCTGCTCATGGGCTGCCATCTCTTCGTATTTCTCGTTGAGGTGCATGTTGTGCCGTTCGAGTCCGATCTCGGAGAGGTCGATCGAGCAGATCAGGTTGCCCCGGTGCGACCGGTCGCCGTAGACGGCCCATTCAGGGATCCCCGGTTCGACTATCTCGGCCGGCAGCCGCACCTTCCCGGTCATCTGACCCAAGTAACCGTCACCGACGATCACGACGGGATTGCGGTACTTGAAGGCGAGCTCGAAGGCCACCATGGCGATGTCAAGCATCTCTTGGGGAGTCGCCGGGGCGAGCACCAGGGCGTGGGTGTTGCCGTGGCCGAGTCCGCGGCAGACCAGCTTGATGTCCGCCTGCTCAGGCCCGATGTTGCCCAGCCCAGGCCCCCCGCGCATGATGTTGACGAACACCGCCGGGACCTCTGCACCCACCATGTACGAGATCCCCTCCAGCATCAAGCTGAAGCCGGGCGAGCTGGTAAAGGTCATGCATCGCTTCCCGGCACCGCCGGCGCCGTACATCATGTTGACCGTCGCCACTTCGCTGACCGCTTGCACGAAGATGCCGTCGAGCTTGGGGAGCACCTTGGCCATCAGCTCGGCACCCTCGGTCGACGGGGTGATGGGGTATCCGAAGACGTGGCGGCAACCGGCGAGAACGGCGCCCACGGCCGCCGCGTAGGTCCCCTTCACCACGAGCGGCTCCCGCTCGGGCAGAGCCACCTTGGCGTCGGGCCGCGCTTCGGGCCGTGGCGCGTCGACGGTGCGCGGCCCGTGAACCGTGGCGGGGTCCAAGAGCTCGAAGTCGGCAGCTTCGCCTTCGGGCCGGAGACCGTATGGCTCCGGGCAGGCATCCATGCACAGATCGCAGCCGTTGCACAAAGTGAGGTCGAGGACGATCGGGACGAGCCCGGTCACGGGGTTGATCTCGGTACCCATCGAGATGCAGCCCTTCGGGCACGAACTGATGCACCGCCCGCAGCCCTTGCAATACTCCGGTACCACGAAGGGCCTGGGTCGCTCGGCCACCCTGGTCATGGCGTCACCTCCTGCAGGGGCTGGCAACGTGCCTCGCAGGTGCATCCAGCACCGAGGCGGGACAAAACGCTGTCACCAGGTCCATCTTCAACCCGCCGACACGGACCTGCTAGGCCCGAAAGACCCTTTCGGCGACCTCTCGCAGGCCTGAAGAGCTTCCGTATCTTGTCCGAGTGACGTTCGACCCTAGAGGCCCGGGGCCGACTGCAGGAGACTGGGACGATGGAAAGCCTGCACAAAAAAGCGCTGGAGGCGTTCTTACACCCGCAGGCGATCGCGGTCGTCGGGGCCAGCTCCGATCCGAACACCATCGCGGGCCTGCTCTTCTCCAACCTCCTCGAGAGCCACTTCGAGGGGACCGTGTTGCCGGTCAACAAGAAACATGCTGTTGTGCAAGGCGTCGTCTCGTACCCGGACCTGGCCTCGTGCCCTGTCGTGCCTGACCTCGTCATCGTCTGCGTTCCCGCCCCGGCCACGCCTGCAGTGGTCGCCGAGGCCGGCGGTCTCGGTGTGAAGGCCGTGTGCGTCATCTCGGCCGGCTTCGCCGAGATGGGCGCGAACGGGACGCTGCTTCAGGCGAGCTTGGTCAAACAGGCCGGCGACAGCAATGTGAGACTCGTCGGCCCTAACTGCACGGGGATTCTGGGCGGCCGCGGCCGCTCAAGGTTCAACGCGACCTTCAGCCGGACCGTCCCGGCGCCGGGAGGGACGTCTTTGCTCAGCCAGTCGGGCGCCGTAGGGCTCGCCGTGCTCGAGGCGGCGGAGGTCCGAGGACTCGGGATCGGCGAGTTCGTCTCGGTGGGCAATAGCGCCGATATCGCCAACAACGAGCTACTGCTGCACTGGGGCCGGGACCCCGCCACCGACCTCATCCTGCTCTACCTCGAATCGATTCAGGACCCGCGGTGGTTCATCCAGATCGCCCGCCGGGTCTCAAGACGCCTCCCCGTCGTAGCGGTGAAGGCGGGACGGACCGAAGCCGGTCGTCGCGGGGCGGCGTCACATACCGCAGCCCTCGCCACGGGCGACGTGGCCGTGGACGCCCTGTTGCACCAGGCGGGAGTCATCCGCGCCGAGTCGATCGAGGAGATGCTCGACCTTGCCACCGTGTTGAGCTCGCAACAGTCCTTCCGGGGCCGCAGGGTTGCCATCTTGACCAACGGCGGCGGACCGGGCGTTCTCGCGGCGGACGCCTGCGAGGCCAACGGGCTCGTCGTGCCGAAGCTCACTGAGCCCACCGCGGCGCTGCTCAGGTCCCTGCTCGCCGCGGAGGCGAGCGTGTCTAATCCTGTCGACATGATCGCCAGCGCCACGGCAGAGCAGTACGGCCAAGCAGTCCGCATTCTCGGGGCGGCGCCGGAGGTCGACGCCCTCATCGTCATGTTCAACACGCCTTTGCTGACCCGCTCCACCGACGTCGCCGCCGAGCTCGTCGCCGCCCGGCCCGAGCTCGGCTCGGACATGGCGCTGCTGGCGGTGTTCATGAACCGGGAGGGCCCGCCACCTGCCCTGCGGGAGGCGGGCATCGCCTCGTTTAGCTTCCCGGAGAACGCGGCACGGGCGCTCGGCCGGAGCATCACATGGCAAGAGTGGCGGCGCCGGCCGGCGGGAAGGGTGCTCCGGCCCGAGGTAGATCAGGGCCGGGCCGCTCAGATCGCGGCTGCTGGCGGCCTTCGCTCCCGCGACGGCTGGCTGGCCGAGGCAGATGCCGAGGCGTTGCTAGGCGCCTACGGCATCGCGGTGGCTCGCGCCCGGCGCGTGCAAAGCGCGACCGAGGCCGCGACGGCCCAAGCCGAGCTCGGGGGCAAGGTCGTCGTCAAGGTCGCCGCCGCCATCCACAAGAGCGATGTCGGCGGGGTCCGGGTTGGGCTGGCGACACCGGCGGCGGCCGCGGAGGCGGTACGCGAGATCCGCTCCGACCTGGAGTCGGCCGGGATGAAGGGGGTCGGGGACGAGTTCTTGGTGCAAGAACAACTCGAGTCGGGCCAGGAGATGATCGTTGGTTTCAGCCGCGACCCTATGCTCGGACCGGTCGTCATGGTCGGCCTCGGTGGCAAGCTCGTCGAAGTGCTGGGGGACATAGCCGTCCGCGTCGCCCCGCTTACCGACTCCGACATCGATGACATGGTCCGCTCACTGCGGTCCTACCGGCTCTTGACCGGCTACCGGGGAGCGCCGGCACTCGACCTCGACGCGCTCGGGCAGGTGCTCGGCCGGGTTTCGGCACTCGCCTGCGACCGGCCGGAGATAGCCGAGATGGACTTGAACCCGCTGTTCGTCCTCGAAAAGGGCGCAGTCGTGGCCGACGTACGCGTCCGCCTCGCCCACACATCTCCTCGAGATGAAACGGTGTAGCAGCCTGGGCCCTAAGGACCGATCTTCAGCCTGGCGGTGAGGGTCGACACGCCATTCGGGCTGTCTCCCCCGCCGACGAGGATGGCTGTGCCCGTCACCGTTTGGCCACCGACGCTTCCCTTGAACGGCAAGGTCCACTCTGTCGCCGTGAGCACGCCGCCCACCGTCCTGCCGCTCATTGCAAAGGCACCGATCTTCCCCGTCATCCGGAACGACATCTTGGCTACGGCCGGGGAGGTGACGACACAACCGCTGAAGGTGTACGGCGTACCGGCGTACTTGCCCACGTAGGTGAAGGTCGTCCCGGCGTCATTTGCGCCGTCCGAGGGACAGAGCTTCTTCGTCATCGACGAGTCTGTGCTCTCGAACTGGCCCTGCAAGGGCTTGCCGACAAAGGTTCCCGAGAAAGAGGAGCTGCCTCCACTTCGGTACTGCACCTTCAATGTCACCGTGCGAGCACCGGTCGGCAACAGACGTGCCACAAGAGCCTGGGCGACGCCGGTGCCGAAAAAGCTCACGACGACCAGCGCCCAAGTGAGCAGAGCTCCCCAGCGCCAGCTGGCGCTCAGGCGAGGTGTCCGGTCACCCCGCTTGTCCGCAAGAAACAATTTCTTCCGCCTTTCGCAATCCCCGCCTGAATCACTATCTCGGACGATACCGGCCCTGGATGGAGCCCTGTGACAACGCCACGATGGAGCAGACCTGCGCCGAGGCGTTCACCCCACCTGCCCGGCGCCCACCGCGCGCGCCGATACCGTCTCGGTTCAGTTATGAGCCCGCCCGCGAACCTCCGCCATTAGCAATGGAACTCACGATATTCGGCGCCATCGCCGTCAGCTTCATGATGGTCATGTACGCCCTCGAGTCGCGTAGCCAGCATTTCATCGCCGCTTTCGCGCTCGGTTGTGCTCTGTCGAGCACCTACGGGTTCCTGGCGGGAACCTGGCCTTTCGGTGTCGTCGAGGCCGTCTGGAGCCTCGTGGCGCTCCGCCGCTACCACTTGCGCTCTGGCATCTGCGACACTTCTGTGTCACCGGCGGGTCCGAGCGGGAATCCCGGGGTGGTCCTTGGAGTTGGACACTTGTTGAAGGTCAGGCCGAAAAACAGGGGGGACGACAAGCGGTGAATGTTTATTTCGTGCCCGGCTCAACCGCCGGGGAAAAGCCGGAGCCCGGCCGTGTCTGACGATCACGAATTCGCGATCATCGCCGCCTCCCTGCGAAACGGGGCCTTTGGGAAAAAAGTGATCCTCTTCGACAAGCTGAGGCGCGGCTTGTGGCTCACCGCCGCCTGCATCGGCCTGTTGGCGATGGCGGTGCTCTTGGCGCTAACCGACACGATCTCGATCGTGATCACGCTCGTCGTCGTCGGCTTGGTCCTTTTCGAAGTGGCGCGACTAGGGCTACGCGAGCACAGGCAAGAGGCCGTCTAGCGCTCCGCCGACGGGCTCCCGAGCGTCAGGGCCCCGCCGGTGCGATGCCTCGACAGCTGAAGATGACTCTTTGCCAGAGACGAGAATGACGACTAGGCGCCCGCAGGCTGCTCGGTCGGCTCCGGTGCCGGTCCTTTGGCAGGCGGGGGCGCCGTACTGGCGAACAGTTCCGGCTGCCCGTTGTGGAAGACGCCGTACTTGCTGATCCAACGCATGAGCTGGTAGGCGATTATGACGCCAAAAGAGCCCATTGCGATGCCATTGAACGACACGTTGCCGTGGTCGAAGATGAGCGTGTAGTTCCCGGCACCGGCGATGAGGCCGATGGCACAGGGCATGAGGTTGACCGGGTTGGAGAAGTTGACCCGGTTCTCGACCCAGATGCGCCCACCGAGCACGGCGATGAGGCCGTAAAGGATGGTCCCAGCGCCACCGAGGACGCCTGCGGGCAAGGTGGAGATCAACGCTCCGAACTTCGGGATGCAGCCGAAGGCGATGGCCACGACGGCAGCGACGTAGTAGGCGGAAGTCGAGTACACCTTGGTGGCGGCCATGACACCGATGTTCTCGGCATAGGTGGTGGTGCCGCTTCCTCCGCCGAGGCCAGCGAGCATCGTCGCAAGGCCGTCGGCCATGTAGCCGCGCCCCAGCGAGCGGTCGAGGTTGCGGCCGGTCATCGAGGCCACGGCCTTTATGTGACCTGTGTTCTCGGCGATGAGGACGATTACGACCGGGACGATCAGGAATATCGGCCGCATGCTGAAGTGCGGCGAAGTGAACTTCGGCAAACCGACCCACGCTGCGCTCTTTACCGGCGTGAAGCTGATCTGGCCCTGTGCGCAGCCGATCAGGTAGCCGAAGGCGACGCCGACGAGGATCGAGAGACGGCCGATGAAGCCACGGAACAGCACCGTCACGAGAACGACACCGCAAAGGGTCGCGAAAGCGGTCCAGGGCTGCTTGTCGAAGTTGGTGAAGGCGCTCGAGGCGAGGTTGAGGCCGATAAGGGCTACGACGGCACCGGTGACGACAGGCGGCATCAGCCACTCGATGAAGGCGGAGCCCCACTTGTTCACGATCAAGCCGATGACGAAGAAGACCGCACCGGCGACGAAGATGCCGGCGAGGGCTGACGGGATGCCTCCGCGCTGTTCGGCCACGAGCACCGGAGAGATGAAAGCGAAGCTGCTCCCGAGGTAGCTCGGCAGCCCCAGGCGTTGTCCGCGCCCGATCGTGATGAGAAGGAAGATCAGGGTGCCGATGCCCGAGAAGAAGATCGTGGTGTTCGGTGGGAAGCCGATCAGCACAGGCACGATGAATGTCGCGCCGAACATCGCCAACACGTGCTGGAAGCCCAGACCTATTGTCTGGGGCCAAGCCAGCCGTTCGTCAGGCGCCACCACCTCGGTGGGGGGTATGTGCTTCCCATCGCCGTGTACCGTCCATAAGCCCTGCAGGCTCATCTGGCACCCCTTTCTTTTCGCGGCCTAGCTGACAGACCGGGGGCCACGGCAACGGTTCCGCGGCCTCACCGGCCACTGGCACACTGTTCCCTCCTCCGCACCGTACGGTCGCATTGGGGGAATCACTAGGGTCCAATGTCACATTGGCGCCAAATGGCCCGGCCCCGACGCGAGCGGTGCAGTAGCCTCGCACTGTCGCGGTCGGCGACGTCGAGCTGAACCTCTCAGTCCGGTCACGATCCGCGACAGTGGTGGCCTGGACTCCTTTGGGCCCTACGGCGGTGGTGGTTATGGCACGTAACGGAATCGACTGGCCAGCGCGACGACGTCGTAACGCTCACGCGGGCCGCGTTGCACACCGGACACAGGTCCCGTGTCAGCGAAACTGACCCACTGGTTCGGCCAACCCGAGCTGGACACGACGGGGTTGCGGTGGTCGCGTCCGGCCAGTCACATGCAGCATGGCGTGGCCCGAAGCGGCCTGCTCTACATGAGCGAGCAGAGGATCGGGTTCGAGCCGAGGCGTGTCGACGCCCTGTTCGGCGCCAGGGCCGTATCGTGGGACCTTTCCTCGCTGACCGACATCGAACTCAAGCCGACGCTTCGCAAGTTGCACGTCACTGTCGTCTCCGAGACCGGCCGCGACCGTTTCATCGTGTCCGATGCGTTGGTGCCCTACCACGACCTGCAGCGGTGGCGACGCCGATAGGTTGGCCGTGCCCGGTTAGACCCGGGCCGCGCCGACAGAGAAGAGGTGCGCCGTCGTGATAGCGCTCGTGATCGTGCTCGTCGTCGCGGCATTCATCCTCGTGATGTACGACGCTCGCCGGGGCCCGCGTGGCTCGGCGAAGCGCCCTCCCGACGACAGATGAGACAAGTCCCCTCGGGGCGAGATGAAACCCGGAGCGATGATTTGAAACTGCCCTAGCCGATCTACACGACCTGGCGGCGCGGCCCTAGTGTGATCCGATGCTTATCGACCCAGACACCGTCGCGGCGGCTTTCGCAGACACCGCCCAACACATGTTCAGCACAGCTTCCGACGGCTGGTTGTACCGGGGGGCAGGTGTTCTGGCCGGAGCGACAGGGGCGCCGCTCGCCATGCTCAATGGGATATGGGCCGAGTCGTCGGATCCCGATCCCGGCACGGTCGCCGAGATGCTCGACCGCCTCGCCGACTCCGGACTGCCCCACTGCATGCAGCTTCGGCCCGGGTCTTCGGACGAGATCGCCCTTAAGGCGCGTTCGAGGGCTATGGCCCAACAGGAGAAGATCCCGCTCATGGTCCTCGAGGACCCGACGCGGCTGTCAACTGCCTCGCAACTCGACGGGCTGACCATCCGCGAACTGAGCCCGGCGGAGGGAGCGCTACACGTCAGGATCGCCGCAGGCGCCTTTGGCATGCCCGAGGAATTGTTCGCCCGGGTGGTGACGCCAGAGCTGCTCAGCCTGGCGGGAGTGCACTGCTACATCGGTGAGGTCGACGGCGAGTCTGTCACGACTGGCATGGGCGTGACCCTCGCGCAGTGCGTGGGCATCTTCAACATCGCGACATCCTCGGCACATCGAGGCCGTGGTTACGGCACTGCGATGACGGCGCGCGTCGCCTCCGACGGCCTGGCAGAGGGGGTCGGGTGGGCATGGTTGCAGTCCAGTCCCGCCGGCTATGGCGTCTACGAGCGTCTCGGCTTTCGCACTATCGAACGGTGGGACTGCTGGGTCCGCGAGGTCTGACAGCGCCTGTCACTTCTCCCTCGCGCGGGCACCGTTGACAGATTTTAGACAATGTATAAATATTACGAGCGGTGGTAAAGACAGCCGAGGCAACCGACTGGCGTGAGACCCGGAGGCGATCAGCCCGCGACGTGATAATCGAGGCCGCTTGGGCACTCGTAGGAGAAGAGGGCCTCGCCGGTTTGTCGATGCGCGACCTTGCCAGTCGGGCGGGGATCACCACCCCGACCGTGTACGCCTACTTCGAGTCGAAGAACGCCATCTACGACGCCATGTTCGGCCAGGCTGCCGGTCGCTTCGCCGACCGTATGGCCGCGCCCTTCGAGTTCGATGATCCTCGCGAGCTGCTCGTGGCAGGCGTGCGGCGGTTTTTCGACTTCTGTACGAGCGAACCGGTTCGCTACCAGCTCCTCTTCCAGCGCAACATCCCGGGCTTCGAACCGTCGCCCGAGTCGTTCGCCCCGGCCGTGCGGGCCCTCGGCGAAGCCCGCAAGTGGCTCGCCTTGAACGGGGTGAGCGAGCAACGCCATGTCGACATGTTGACGGCGCTCGTCACCGGTCTCGTGAACCAGCAGGTCGCCAACGACCCCGGTGGTGAGCGCTGGACTCGCCTGCTCGACGAGGCGATCTCGATGTTTCTCGGTCATTGTCGCCAGTCCGCCACTGCGCCCAAGCCCCGGTCCCGCAGGAACCGAGCCAAAGGAGGTCGCCATGACCATGACAACGATTGACGTCACGACAATCGCTCCGCTGTCGCACCTCGAGGCCATGCGCCTGCAGGCCTACGAGCTGGACCGCACTCTCGAGCTGCTGCGGAGCTTGGACGAGCGAGCCTGGAAGGCTGCGACTGACTGTCCCGCCTGGGACGTCCGCGCCATATACCAACACGTCCTGGGAGCATGCGAAGCCGGCGCGTCGATGCGCGAGAACGTGCACCAGCTGCGAGCAGCCCGGGCGCTGCGAAGACGCCAGGGCGGCCCACTCGAAGCTGCCCTGTCCGCCGTGCAGGTGAGCGAGCGAGCCGAACTCAGCCCGAGCGCCCTTATCGAGCGGCTCAGTTCTGTCGCTCCAAGAACCGTGCGAGGCCGGACCCGATCGCCCGGACTAGTGCGCCGGCTGGCCAAGCTCAAGGTCGACGGGCCAGTGCACGAGACCTGGCGCCTCGGCTATCTGATCGACACCATCTACCTGCGTGACTTGTGGATGCACCGGATCGACCTCTGCCAGGCCGTCGGGCGGCAACCGGAACTGGCCGCCGATCATGACGGCCGCATCGTCGCCGACATCGTGTCGGAGTGGGGGCGGCGCCACGCCAAGGCCTTCGTGCTCGATCTCACCGGTACCGCCGGCGGCAGCTTCGTGCAGCGACCGGAGCGTCCCGAGGCTGACCATTTGTCCCTTGACGCCGTCGAGTTCTGTCGCACTCTCGCCGGTCGCAGGCCGGCCTCCGGCCTGCTAGCGACTGTCGTGCCCTTTTGACAAGGCCGTCGCCTCACGCTGTGCGGAAACGCAATGCCGACCAGACCCCGTCGACGGAGATCTGGCGGACGGGCCGCAACCCGTCGTCGGCGAGAGCGCGAGCTAGAAAGTCACGGTTAAGGTCCGTCCCGAGCTGACCGGCTTTCGGATACACCACCCAAACAAGAACGTCGCGGCGGGCAGCAACCGCGATGTCGGCCCGAACCGAATCCAGCGCCTGCCGGTCGGGCGCGATGGCGATCAATGCGTCCGCAAAGGCCAGGTCGGGTGCTCTTTCGAACTGGTCAAGATCGATGCCTGCGCCAGCGCGCCCTCCGAGGACCGCCAGGCGCTGGCCCGATTTGAGCTGCAACTTCGAAGCCAGGTCCATGGCGGCGATCCCACCACGGACAACTCCTCCCCGCAAGGTCCCTTCTCGGTCTTGTGTCGAGCGCCTTGGCTCGCCGAGACGGGAGACCGCCCCTCGTTTGATCTTTTTGAGAGCCCTCGGCTCTCGGGGGTGAAAGGTCAGCTCCGATGTGACACAGGCCGCGAGGCGAGCTCTGTCCTGGATCGTTGCGCGGCGCCGTTTCGGCCGACAGCGTTGCGAGCCACGCGAGAGGACCCGGCTCCGCTAAGCGCGCCATCTTCTGGCGAACAGATGCCATGATATGCAAGGACGCCAGTCCAAGAGCGCGCCCGTGACTTCTCGTGTATCGTGCGAAGTCTTGTGATGACAGGGGGGAAATCATGGTGGTATGCACGCGGTGGAAGGCCCGACCGCTCTCGCCCGAGCAGGCGAACCGGATGATGCTGGCGTGGGGCAAGCTCGAGGCGTCGCTGGCCGCAAACCCGAGCGCGGAACGGATCGGCTGGTACATATTCAGTGACGGGTCGGGCGGCATTACCTTGGAGAAGTACCTCGATGCCGACGCCGCCATCGCGGCGGAGCTCGAGACCCTCTTAGCGCTGGGCGAATTCTTCGAGTTCGAAACGCGTACGGTGCTCGATCTAGAGACGGCAATGCCCGCCATCTTGAAGAGTCTCGAGCACATCAACTCTTGACAAGGCTGTGCTGACCGGCCTTTGTCGACTGGCCGAGCCCGATGAGGCCGCCGTCCGGGTCGCTCACAAATGCGATGAGCTTGCCGGCTCTGCCACCGCCGGGACTGTTCTGAGCCGTCCGTTGCTGCGCGGCACCCGTAGCATCCCGCCGATATCGACCTAAGGCTCTCAGCGACGGCCGGGCCACTGGCTTCGAGCTCGATGACTTCTGAGCTTGTCGGCCGTCATGTCGTGCGGAGACGCAAGTCGCGCGAAGGAGGTTGGTCGCGGTGTCGCTCACCCAGCCCAGTGGGGAGCTCAGCAAGCAGTTCCGTGCCAAGCTGCAAAAGAGCCCTGACAAAGGAGGCTGGACGTACGTCGTCATGGCCGGTTCGGCCCACTTCTTCGGGACGAGGGGCCTCGTAAAGGTCCGGGGCACCGTGGACGGACATCCGTTTCGCATTTCATGGCGATGGGCGACGGCACCCACAAGTTGCCCATAAAGTCCGACATCCGCAAAGCCATCGGCAAGAACGAAGGCGACTCGGTGGTCGTTCGCCTCGACGAGCGCTTCTGAGAGTTCCTCGCCTCGCCCGGCGGGCGGGTGCGAACCGCCGTGTCAGGAAAAGGTCGCCTCTGCAACGGCAGGCGAGAGCGTCATGCCACGTCCGCCCACTCCGGTGACGACAACTGCTCCCGGCGCCACCTCCCGCCGTAGGTACAACTCGTCGTCAGAGACGTTCACAAGCTGGTGGTACACACCCACCCAGCGACGACGGATCTGCGGGAACGGGGTTCCGAGGGCCCCGATCGCCAGGCCTCGGACGAGCTCGGTGGCCTCATCGGACAGCTCGAAGGAGAAGGGCTCTTCGTACTCGTGCGTGTCGCCGAGCGTGAGTGCGCCGTCGACGCGCTGCTGACAGAGCAGCTGGATGCCAAAGCGCGAGAGCGCCTCGTCCCGGTGAGCCGGCAACAAGGCGGAGAATTCCTTGAAGGCGGGGTAGTAACGCAATGAGTTCCCGTCCGCGACCGAGGTCGTGAGCTGGCGTCCTAAAGGCTCGGTCTCTGCCATCTGCAGCCGCACCGCCTGCAGACCGACGCCCTCCAAGAGCGAACCCATGACACCACCGCTCGCCGCCCCGGGACAGAGCACCACGAGATCGCCCTCATAGCTGGCACCTGTCGCATCGGTGACCCCGTGGCTTGCGACCTCGACGACCTCACGTGGTGCGAGGAATTCGTACCGGCCGGATTTCTCCAGCCAGTCCCGCAAGGCGCCGAGGACGAGACGGGGTTCTACGGCGGCATCGAGCGAGCAGTGGAGACCTGCGAGGAACTCTCCTTGCAACCCGGGGTTCAGGGCGCGCACCTCCCCGGCGTCCAGCAAGGAGAACCCGCGCTCGGACGCGTCATTGCGCGCCACCGCCGCCTCGAGGACCTTGAGCTCGCTCTCGCTCGAGACGACCGTCACGGACCCGTTCTTGCGAAAGCCGGTGGCGGGCACGTCGTGGCCCACCTGCTCCCAAAGCTCGCGGGCGCGCAAGGCGAGGGCGAGCTCCGGCCCGGGCGAGCGCCCGCTCACCCAGACCAGGCCGAAATTCCTCACCGAGGCGCCCCTCGGCCGATCATGACGCTCGAGGTGGACGACGGTAGCGCCGAGACGGACGGCGAACACGGCGTGCATGGTGCCGAGGACGCCGCCTCCGACCGCGACGACACGCTGGTGCGCCATGCTCACCACGTCACTTCCTCCAGGCAGTCCGCGAGGATGTCCACGGCAAGCTCCAGCTCCTCGCGCTTAACCGTCAGCGGCGGGGAAAGCGTCAGCACGCTCCCCATCGTCGCCTTGAAGGACAAGCCGCGCTCCAGTGCGACGTAGAGGACCCGATCAGCCTCGTCGCTGGCGGGCGAGCCGTAGGCGGTGACCAGTTCCACTCCGACGAGCAGGCCCGCCCCTCGGACGTCCCCGACGACGGGCAAGTGCCCGACCCTCTCCCGCAGGGTTCTGACGAGGTAGTCCCCCAGCTCCGCGGCCCTCGACACGAGGCCTTCCTCCTTGATCACGCTCAAGGTGGCGAGGGCGGCCGCAGCCAACACAGGGTTCTTCTCGTGGGTGTAATGGCCGATGGCCTTGTCGGCCATCACGTCCAGCTCGGCACGTGCCAGCACCGCCGCCAAAGGCAGCATCCCGCCGCCGAGGGCCTTTCCCAGCACCAAGATGTCGGGCGAGACGCCTACGTGTTCGTGGGCACAGAATCGCCCCGTCTTTCCCAGTCCCGTCGGGATCTCGTCGAAAACGAGCAGTGCCCCGCTCCGCTCGCACGCCCGGCGCACCCGCTGCCAAAAGCCCGGGGGCGGCAGGTAGGGCACGGCCCGGATGGGCTCGGCCACGACGGCCGCCACGTCTTGTTCACGCTCTAGGACGTACTCGACCATGTGGGCACAGGTCATATGGCACCGGTCGAGGTCCGGAATCCCTCCAGGCGACTCGAATCCGTACGGGCAGCGGTAGCAGGAAAACGGCGCCACATGCTCTGTGCCGGCCAGTAGTGGGCCAATCCCGTCCGATCGGAACAAGGCCTCCCCCCCGACCGAGGCGGCAGCGAAACCGGCGCCATGAAACGAGTCCCAGAAGCTCACAGTCTTGAACCGACCCGTGGAGAGTCGGGCGATCTTGAGGGCTATCTCCACCGCTTCGGAACCACCGGGTGCGAAAAGCACCTTCCAGGGTCCACCCGGGACCAGCGCGCAGAGGGATTCCGCGAGCGTCACGGCGGGTTCGCAGGTGAACCGGCGCGGGGCGAAGGCAAGCTCGGCCATTTGTGACTGCACGGCTTGGATGACCTTGGGATGACCATGGCCGATGTGATGCACGGAATTGCCGTGGAAGTCGAGATAACGCCGGCCGTCGGTGTCCTCGAGCCACGAGCCCTCGGCTCTTACGACCGTGCTCAGACATGGCGTCGACAGCGACTGGCGTAAGAAGACGGCCTCGTCGCGCGCCAACAGGGCACGTGTCGCCGCGCGCGAGGCGCGCTCTTGCCACCTCGCGCGGTTCGGGCTTAGGTTGACATCTCCCTCGCGCTGGTCGGGGAGAGCCACGCGAATCGGTTCAGTCGCCGGCTGTCAGGGCTTCTCGCCTGCGGCCAATCGGACTTCGATCAGGTCGAGAACGGGTATGACCTCGGCGAGGCTGTCCACGACGTAATGCGCACCGGCCGCAGCCAGCTTTTCGGACGCCACCGCAGCGAGGCGACGCTGTTTGTCGGTCGGCAAGGCAGCGTACTCGGCGGCGCTCAAGCCGACCTCGTTGCCGGTTACGGCAACCCCCACCGACCACATGCCGCCGTTCAGGCCTTCTTCGATGTCCACCACCGTGTCGCCGATCTTGACGACCGCCTCGACAGGGCTGATGGAGAGCTTGATGAGCGCCTGCAGGGCCATGAACGGTCCCGGCCTGCCGGCCGGCGTGTCGCCCGCGCAGACGGTGACGTCGGGCTCGTAGCCCTGCTCCTTGGCGACTCGGAGGACGACGTCCATCACCTCTCGCGGGTAGCCAGTCGTCGAGGCGATGGCCATCCCGCGCCCCCTCAAGGCTGCAACTGCCTCGAGCACCCCGGGGATCACGTCGGAATGCTGCTCGACGGTCTGGACCTGCAAAGGCAAGAAGCGCTGGTAGAGCGTGTCGACGTCGGAGTTATCCGGGCACTTGCCGTGGACCGCCTCCCATCGCGCGCTAACCCCCTCGTCGCGCGTGATGGCCTGGATGTGCTGCCATTTCGGCATGCCCATAGGGGCGCGGGCCTCGGCGACGGTGATGGGAACTCCCGTCTCCTCGAAGGCTTGCATGAAGGTCGCGACCGGGGCCATGCAGCCGTAGTCGACGGTGGTGCCGGCCCAGTCGAGGACCGCTGCTTTGAGCGGCCCGACATA
>Ga0187867_10002397_pt1 | contig 15570 bp, 15 predicted proteins | sample June2016WEW_13_1_FD_132976 | JGI IMG/M metagenome (GOLD analysis project Ga0187867, IMG submission 132976) | Peatland microbial communities from SPRUCE experiment site at the Marcell Experimental Forest, Minnesota, USA - June2016WEW_13_10 | ecosystem: Environmental > Terrestrial > Soil >...
TACCGACCTTACCGTGGTCACCTACGGTGCCGTGGTTCCGAGAGCGCTGCAGGCTGCGCAAAAGCTCGAGCGCGATCATCGCGTCAGCGTCGAGTTGATCGATCTGCGCTGTCTGAATCCGTTCGACTGGGATGCGATCGCCGCTTCGGTGAAGAAAACCAACCGCGCGCTCATCGCCTACGAAGATTCCTTGAGCTGGGGATATGGAGCCGAGATCGCGGCCCGCATCGCCGACCAGCTCTTCCATCACCTGGACGCGCCCGTAAAACGAATCGCCGCAACAGACACGTTCATCGCCTATCAGCCGATTCTGGAAGACGCGATTCTGCCGCAAGCCAGCGATCTGTACCGGGCGATGAAGGAACTGGCAGAATTCTAGAAGAGCGGTTCTCAGTTCTCGGTTGTCAGTTCTGAGTTTCAGTTGTCGGTTTCGATCCCTGCTTTAATACTGCGATCCAACCCCGGGCGACACAATACAATCTCATGTACTTTCTCGCAGGCGGAGGTGAGCCTATGACATTTCCAGCACTTGAACAGCTGCTGCCGGCGGCGCTTTTGATGATGCGGTTGATGGTAGGCGCGATCTTCATCACCAGCGGATGGGCTCATCTGACCAAAGCGGAGGAGCGGGCAAAGAGCATCGGGATGAGCAAGAGCTTCACGCTCTTTCTTGGAGCCGCGGAACTGGCCGGCAGTCTGGGCGTGGTTTTTGGAGTCCTCACGCAACTGGCCGCGCTTGGGCTCATTCTGCTTATGGTGGGCGCGATCTACAAAAAGATCGCGGTGTGGCACACGGGCTTTTGGGGAGAAAAGGCATCCGGATGGCACTACGACCTGATGCTGGTGACGATGAATCTGGTAATTGCTGCCACGAATGGCGGAGCCTATGTGCTGATGAAGTAGCTGGGGAATTCCGAGTGTCCAAGACTGCAAGTCTTGCCCATTCAATTCACGCAACTCTTGCCCGGTTCACGCCGCAGTAAAAATTCTTCCTCCCGCGCAGTCGTGGAACTCATCTTTATTTGTTTTTCGGCGTTGTCGGCAGCATCGTGGCTTTGGCATAAAGCCTGCTTCCATCTAGTGACTTAGCGACTTCTGAAGTCGTACGGAAGAGGACGCGGCAATGCATATCCGTGGCGCTCAACTAAATCCCGCTCTTCAGTTCGATGCGGTATGCGCGGCGCAACGGGCAGAAGCGAAACGAGAGGCTGCGGCCACTCGCAGAAAGCTGACGGAAGCGGCCTCGAAGCTGCGCGGCGGCGGAGTCGAGAACATCTGGGATGTATGGGCGAGACAGGAAAATTCGGAAGACCACCCGAGCAAGAAAAAGAATCAGCAGACGTTCGGAGAGTTGCTGGCATCGTTCCTGATGCGGTAGTTTCAGCGCGAGACAACTGCGATTGTTCCGGCATGTCCGCCAACAGCTTTTCTCGTCCGCTAGCTTTTCGGTTTTCTCGCGCCGCCGCCGGAGCGGCCGAAGTTGAATCCCCACGGGCCGCCTCCGAAGCAGGCGAGGGCGAAGGCAATCGTTGCAACCGCCATCGGGAACTCGTAACCTCCCTGCCCCGTCAGTCCATTCTTGAAGTGGATTTTCCAGATCGCCACGCACATCTCGATCACGAATGCGACCGAGAAAAAGCGCGCGAACAGGCCGAGGACAATGGCGATGCCGCCAAAGAATTCCGTGCCGGTCGAAAGGTATGCCATCCAGCGCGGCAGGCCGAGCGAGCCGACCATATCCATGTGGTGATGAAATCCGCCAAAGACCTTGTGATAGCCATGCGCAATCAGGATTACGCCGAGGACGATACGCATGACGAGCAGTGCAAATGGCTGAAAGCGGTTCAAGAAATCGAGATTCATATGACGCCTCCGTAGCGGAAAGATTACGGTAGCAGAACCGCGAGCGGACGATGCCGTCGGGAATCTACGAAGACAAGAGCAATGCACGTAAGGCAGAGGTCCTTCGACTACGCGGCTCTGCAACCGCCGCTCCGCTCAGGATGACAAGAAAGAGAAATTCGGATCGCTGCTCACCACTCGTTATACGGCTTTCCGTTGCTGCCGGTACGGCTCGATCCGCTTTTCACGGCGAAGACGCCGCCTTCGGTCTGCCCGATCGCCATGATCGTGGTTTCGTCTTCCTCAACTTCCCACGTATTGGAGCCGGTGATATCGTCGGGAACTTTTTCGATATAGCCGGCCGCTTTCAGGTCGTCAAGAGACTTGGGAGCTTTCTGCTTGTCGAGCGTGTACTGATAGATGACGCGATTGAGCGTTTCCAGATTGGTGTGGAAATTATCTTCGCGCGCGCGCCGGATGCTGCCGCTGTAGATCGGCATTGCCATCCCCAGAAGGATGACCATTACGGTAATCGCGACCATCATTTCGATGAGCGTGAAACCGCGGCTGCCGTGTTGCATTCTGCGTTTCATTTCCCCGAGACCGGACCCGTCCCATAGCTGGAATATGCTTGGCCGTCGCTGCCGGGCTGGTCAGACCCGCTGTGGACCGAAATAATGCCCGGCTCGTTCGGATCGGTGGCCTTCTCGCTATCTTCCATTTCAGTCTGCCAGGTTGTCGCGCTGCCGGTAATGTCTTCGGGAAGGAACTTCAGATAGCCCGCGTCCACCAGATCCTGCAGTTGCTGCGGAGCCTTTTTCTTGTCGAGCGAATATTCCTGGATCAGCTTATTGAGCGTCACCACGTCGTTGCGCAGCTTGGCTTCCTTGGAGCGCGTGATGCTCTGGTTGTACATCGGGATGGCGAGCGCCATGAGCACGCCCATGATGACGATGACAATCATCATTTCCATCAGCGTGAACCCCCGCATCTTCCTTGCGGAGGACGCACGCGCTTTCGACTTGGACGTGATCTTCATTAGCTTGGCTGCGGTTCCCTACCAGTCCTTATATTTTGTGCCGTCCAGACCGGTGCCCAGCGACTTGCTATAGACGTCGAACACGTTCTGCTCGCCCCATGAATCGGAGTCCGGATCGTCCTGCATGGAGCGCAATCCCCATTCATCTTTTCCGGTCATGGGATCGACGGGAATCTTGCGCAGGAACTTCAGTTTCTTGCCGCCGACGTCAACGCCTTTGACGAGCGTATCGAGGTCGGGCGGATAACCTTCACTGCCGACTTTGATCTGGAATCCGCCCAGGTCGGCGGCCGCTTTATAACGGTCAATCGAGTCGCGCAAGGTCCACAATGCCTGACGAAGCTCGTGCTCGTTTTCTCTCCGGATGGTGACGCGGGCGAGCGGCACCGCCATTCCGGTCAGGATGATGAGGATGGTAGTGGCGACAATCAACTCGATCAGCGTAAAGCCGCGCTGGTTCGAGTTGCCTTGTGCTTTCCGTCGTTTTGCCGACCGGTTCATAAGGTCACGTCATTTCGATGCAGGCCGCGTCTCGACCTGCTATTTCTGAATCGTGATGGCGGCTTGCGCGCCATTCATCGAGATCGGCAGCATGTTGGGATCGTAGGCCCCGCCGCGCGTGATGGTCAGCGCCGACTGGCCCGATGCCTTGGCCATGAAGGTCAGCGTCACCACCGCTCCCTGACCGGAAATGCCACCCACACCCGGAGGGCGCGATGCCGTGACCTGCAACGTGCCGGTTTGCGGATCGTCGCGATGAACAAGGGCGACCGCCTGGCCGTCCTGCGAGAGGAATCCTCCATTAGAGACGTTCACCACCGACAACTGATTGGGATCGTAATTGAGCTGAACCGGGACCTCGTACACATTCTTGCCGCCCGTCATCATCACGTTCACCGTGAAGGTCGAGCCTTTCGCCAGGTTCAGCGTCGACGGATCAAACAGGAACGCTCCGCTTGCCGGGAGATTGGCCGCCGGCGAATTCGCTACCGGTAAAGACACATTCTGGGGCGCAAGACCATTCGGAGCCATAGCCGCCCGTTGCGGCGCCATATTTGGCGGGGCCGGAGCCTGCTGCATCATGCCCTGCGGATTTGTTTGTGGAGCAGGAGCGGGAGGCTGTGCGGCGGGCGTTGTCCCGGGCGTAGTGGCTGCCGGCGCGGTTCCCGGAGCAGCCAGCTTCGCGCTCGTATGGCGCAATGAAATCGCATTGGCCGTCCCTACATCGAGCAGATCGCCGCCATGTGGAAATTCCGGAGCGCGAATAATATGCGGAACCAGAACGAAGATGAGTTCCTGTTGCGAATGATCGGAAGTGTCCTGAGAGAACAGGTATTTCAGAATGGGAATGTTGGCGAGACCGGGAATACCCGTCAAGGATTTTGTCCGCGAATCTTCCATCATGCCGCCCAGCACGCTCACCTCACCATCTTTCAGGCGGATCTCGTGTTCGATCTTGCGCTGGCCGATGACCGGCTGGCTGATGCCGCCGATGCTCGCGTAGGAGTCCACTTCGGAGACATCCATCGTCAACTTCAAGGAAATTTCTCCACCCGCATGCACGCGTGGAGTGACGTCGATGTTCACGCCGACGTCGAGGTATTGAAACTGGGTATTGACCAGCGGGTTGATGCCAACGCCGCCGATGCCGGGCTGGAACGATCCGGTCGCCACCGGCACGCGTTCGCCGATCTTCAATGTGGCCTTCTGGCCATCCAGCGCGCGGATCTGCGGGTTCTGCAAAACTTTGGTGTCGCTATCCGCCATTAACGCCGTCGCTGTAGCCTGCGGGATGGTGACCTGGAAATCGGTTGCGTTTAGGTTGGCGAGCGAATTCAGGTTGATGCCGTTCGAGGACGTGCTCGAGGTGGTGCTCGTGGTCGTCGTACTCGTCGTGCCAGTCGTGTTGACGTTGGGCTGCAACTGCACGGAAATACTGGTCGGGGGGTTGATGCCGAGGGTATGTGACTTGTCGCGGCTGACCTGCATGACCGAAACGTCGATCATGACTTCCGGTTTCGCCTTGTCGAGATCGTCCACCAGTTTTTGCGCCAGAGCCACCTGGTCAGGTGTGCCACGCACCACGATCGCTCCTTGCGAGGGCAGTTGCTGAATCCTGCTCACCTCGAGGATGGTGCGCATCGCGTTGACGACGTCCTGCAATTCGGTCGGGAGCGAAAGATTGGAAAGATAAAAAGTTTTGATGACGTTTTGTTCCAGCTCTTTCCGTTTTGCAGGATTGTCTTGCGCGACAAAGATCGTGTTGGGCGTGACCGGGCGCCAGAAAGTCTTGGTCTCAAAGGAAATGACTTCGAGCGCTTCTTCCAGCGTGACTCCGTTCAACTCGATGCGCACTTGCTTGGGCGTGTAATCGGGATCGAACAGAACGTTGATGCCTGCCAGCTTGCCCACCGTCTCGTAGATGACGTTGGTTTTGTCGGTCGCCTTCAGAGTGATGGGAACATTCGAGATAGGAGCCAGTTCGACCGGTCCCTGCGCTGATTCCAGGCGCCTCCGCAAAGCGGTTGTGCCCGGCGAAAGGGCTTGCGGCTGCGGGTTCTGGGCCTCGTGGATCATCTGCTGCACGCGTCGCAGTTCCTGCTGCGCGATGAATGAGGAGGCATCGATCTGGACTGCTTTTTCAAACTCGGCTCTTGCGTCTTCCAGCTTGCCCGCGTCCCGCAAAAGCTGGCCATTATGGATGTGCGCCGCACCCGCCAGGAACCGGTTGCGCTCGAATGCCGTGCGATAGCGCAGATCTTTGGGCTTCAGATCATAAGCTTGCTTGAAATATTCGTAGGCTTTTTCGTAATCCTGCCGGGCCTGCGCATCAGCGCCTTTTTCGTAGAGGGCCTTGGCAGAGTCTTTGTCCTTTCCTACGGAATTCAGACATAACGACACCACCAGCAGCATGGATAGAGCCGGACGCATCAGGCGCATCATTGCACGGTCCTCAAAAAGAAATTCTCGGTCCGGTCGTCACCGGACATTGCACTCAACCAGCGCAAAAACCCCACGCGTCGCCCCTCCACCCGGAGTTCCGGGACAAAGCGGGACAAACGCGCTCTTTCTTCGCAAAAAGTACCGGAAAATCGGATTATAGCATCGCCTCAAGTGGCTCCCGAAGTGATTGGTAGTGTGATGTTTACACTCATTAGTACCTGTACTGAAGGTGCGAGAGCGGTCGCGGGTCATGCGTACCTGGTTGCCCCTAACGGCTGACCGCCGAAAGACCCCCATAAGCACTGACCTGTCACCCGTGACCAGTCCTTTGCGTCCAAATACGTGCTAACTTCATAAGTTACCAATGCCGAAGCAGAGCACCCACCAGACCCAGTCCAACCGTGAGAAGAACCCTCGCCGGCAACCCACCGCTGCCGGCGAACGAGACGCCGCCGTCAATAGGAACGCGAGCCATAACTATTTCTTGCTCGAAAAATTAGAGGCCGGAATCGCCCTGACGGGTACCGAAGTCAAGTCCATCCGCTCCGGCAAAGCCATCCTCAAGGACGCCTATGGCTTGGTCAAAGACAACGAGCTCTGGCTGCTCAACTGCCACATCAGTCCGTACGAGCATGGCAGCTATTCGAACCATGCCGCGGTACGCACCCGCAAATTGCTCGTGCACCGAGAAGAGATTCGCAAGCTGATCGGCAAAACCCAGCAAAAGGGACTGACCCTGATCCCCACCCGAATCTATTTCAAAGGCGGCAAAGTAAAGGTTGAACTTGCCCTGGCTAAAGGCAAGCAACAATGGGACAAACGCGAAACCGAACGCCGCCGCACGGCGGACAAGGAAGCGCGCGAAGCAATTGCCCGATCCCGCAAAGCGTAGGCTCGTGTGGTGCGACCAAGGCGAGCCGTTATCAGGATCAGCCCAGGCGGGAAATGTGGCCGCGAGGCAGCGCTCGCTTGCACAGTCCCTGCCACACCGTGGATACTGAACTCACTCTACCTATGAACATAACCCTGTCTGCTTCCGCTCCTGCTGAACTCGAAACTGATTGCCTCGTAGCCGTCGTCCTTGACCACGGCGATAAGAATTCCCCCGACAAGAAGCCCGTGGCCGAAGTTGCCCTTTCTGATAAAGGGCTGCGCGCCGCCGCCCAGGACGTCATCGCATCCGGCGAAGTGACCGGGAAGGTTTTCGAGACGACGCTGCTGCATCATCCTGCTGGACTCAAAGCCAAACGCCTGCTTCTGATTGGCGGCGGGAGATCCGAGACGTTCTCGGCGTCCGATCTGCGCAAGTTGGCGGGAGCGACCGTCCGCACGCTGAAAGCAAAAAGCGTCCGCAACTTTGCCTTCGTCGTGCCGGAGACTGCCGTTCCGGCGCCGGACGGCGCTCGCGCCATCGTCGAAGGAGCGATCGTTGGTACCTTCGAGCCCGGCTACTACAAGAGCGACCGCAAGAATGACGATGCGAAGATCGATTCCCTCACCATCCTCGCGCAGGGCGACTCCAGGGCGTTGCAAACTGCGCTGGACGCCGGACGAATCGTGGCGGAATCGCAGAACTTCACCCGCGATCTCGTCAACGAACCTTCCAACCTGATGACACCGACGATTCTCGCCGAGCGTGCCCGCAAGCTGGCGTCGGAGGTCGGGCTGGGTTGCGAAATTCTTGGTGCCGACAAAATCAGAGAATTGAAGATGGGCGCGTTCTGGGGAGTCGCGCAAGGCTCCGACGAGCCGCCTGCATTGATCGTGCTGCGCTACCACCCGGCGGGAGCGCCCGCGAATATTCACATCGGGCTGGTCGGCAAAGGAATTACGTTCGACACGGGCGGCATTTCGATCAAGCCCGCCGACGGCATGGAGAAGATGAAGTACGATATGGCCGGCGGCGCGACCATGATCGGCGCCATGCGCGCTATCGCCTTGCTGAAGCCGAAGGTCAAAGTCACGGCCGTTATTCTCGCTACGGAAAACATGCCTTCGGGCAAGGCCCAGAAGCCGGGCGACGTCCAGTTCGCCATGTCCGGCAAGTCAATCGAGATCATCAACACCGATGCCGAAGGACGACTGGTCCTCGCCGACGGCCTCTACTACGCGCGCCAGCTTGGCTGCACGCATCTCGTTGACGCCGCCACGCTGACCGGCGCCGTAGTCGTCGCGCTCGGCTATGTGAATGCCGGAATCTTCGCCAGCGACGACCAGATGTACGACCGTTTCGCGCAAGCCCTGAATCAGGCCGGCGAAAAAATGTGGCGCATGCCGCTCGACGACGAATATAAAGACCTGATCAAATCGAACATTGCCGACATGGCGAACGCCGGCGCCCGCTACGGAGGCGCCATCTTCGCGGCTATGTTCCTCAAGGAATTTGTCGAAGATACTCCGTGGATTCACCTCGACATCGCCGGCACCGCGTGGATGGAAGAGCAGAAACCGTGGATCGCGAAAGGCCCGTCGGGGATCGCGCTCCGCAGTTTGGTGGAGTTTGTGAAGGGATGGGGCGCGTAGTTTTTCGCGACCGCAATATCTCTATCAACGCCCTTATCGTAGAGACGCAGCTTGCTGCGTCTCGTTTTTCTTCTTGCGCTGAGCGGATGTTTTTCGGCCCTCGCCATTGGGGCCTGTTTCATAACCGCGCCGTGACGAAAGATCTGGCGGGCCCGAAATCGAGCCTGCGAGTCGCATAAACTTCTTCTGCGGCTTCTCTCTTCTCGCCTTCATTGCTGTGCACCCTTCCTTGCTTAGGTTTTATGATAAGGATATCGGCATTTTTCGATGGATCTTCCGGCAAAAATCCGTTCCCTGCCCACCTCCCCCGGCGTGTACCTCTACAAGAACGCCGAAGGCGAAGTCATCTACGTGGGCAAGGCGAAGAACCTGCGCTCGCGCGTCTCCTCTTATTTTCATCAGGGACGATGGGAGGACGCCAAGACCGGGACGCTGGTGCGCGAGGCCGTGGATGTCGATTACATCGTCGTCGCCAATAATCAGGAAGCGCTCGCGCTCGAAAACCACCTCATCAAGCAGAAGAAGCCGCGCTTCAACATTCTGCTGCGCGACGACAAAACTTATCCTTACATCAAGCTCACGCTCGGCGAGCGCTCTCCGCGCGTCTACGTCACCCGCCGTCTGCGCAAGGATGGCAGTGCATATTACGGGCCGTACTTCCCTGCCAATCTCGCCTATCGCATTGTCGACCTAATTCATCGTCATTTCTGCATCCCATCGTGCAAGGTCGATCTCACGCGCTTCCATCCGCGGCCCTGTCTGCAGTACTACATCAAGCGCTGTCTCGGGCCCTGTGTGAAGGACCTGACTACTCCAGAGATTTATGCCGAAGCGGTACGGGACGTGAAGCTTTTTCTCGAAGGCCGCCAGACCGATCTGGTGAAATCCTTGCGCGAGCGGATGGCGGAAGCCTCGGCCGTGGAGGAGTTCGAGCGCGCCGCCAAGTATCGCGATCTGATTTCGACCGTCGAGCAGTTGCAGGAAAAGCAGCGCATCGCCGCCACCGAGGGCGACGATGCCGACGTCTTCGGCTATCACTACGAAAACGAGATGCTGGCCGTCAATCTGTTCCACATGCGAGGGGGGCGCGTTCTCGACCGGCGAGAGTTTTTCTGGGAAGACCTGCCGGAGCTGGATTCCACCCAGGATGTGTGGGCTCGGGGCTCGGCCCCGAGCAGGGCGGGGCAGAGCCCTGCCACCACACGAGAGGAGGAGTTTCATCCCGGCGAATTTTTTTCCTCGTTGCTCAGCCAGCTCTATCTGGGACAGCCTTACGTCCCCCGCAACATCTACCTCCCGGTCGATTTCGAAGACCGTGCCGAACTCGAAGACGCCCTCAGCGAACAACTCGCGGGCGAGGGCGGACGCGCCACACGCGTTCACATTATGGTTCCGCAGCGCGGTGACAAACGCGAACTGATCGACCTCGCCGGGAATAACGCGAAGCAATCCTACGACCAGCGCTTCCGCGTTCTGAAACCCAATGGGCGCGCAATTGCCGAGGCTCTCCAGGATGCCCTCGCATTGCCCGAGCTGCCCAAGCGCATCGAGTGCTTCGACATCTCTCACATTCAAGGAGCGGAGACGGTTGCTTCGATGGTCGTGTGGGAAGACGGCAAGATGAAGAAGTCGGACTATCGCAAGTTCATCATCAAGACCGTCGAGGGAGTGGACGATTTCGCGTCCATGCGCGAAGTCGTAACGCGCCGCTACAAGCGGCTGTGCGAAGAAAAAAAACCACTGCCCAGTCTCATCCTGATTGACGGCGGACTCGGCCAGCTGCACGCGGCCGCCGAAGCGCTGGAAGCGCTGGAGATCATCAACCAGCCGCTCGCCTCAATCGCCAAACGCGAAGAGATCATTTACGTCTACGGACAGGAAGACGACCCGGTCGTGCTCGATCATCACTCGCCCGTGCTGCATCTAGTGCAACTCATCCGCGACGAGGCGCACCGTTTCGCCGTGACCTTCCATCGCAAACGCCGCCAGATTCGCGACCGCGCCACCGAACTCCGAGAAATTCCCGGCGTCGGCGAGTCGACCACGCGCCGCCTCCTTGAACATTTCGGCAGCCTGCAGGCCGTGAAGCAAGCCGATGTGGCCGCCTTGTCGGCGGTCGTAACGAAGTCCCAAGCGGAAGCCATCCTCGGCCACTTCGGCAAGATGGTTTGAGAAGTTTCGTGTTGCAGACAAAACCAAACCGGCGGGGTCGGTCGGAATTTACTCTGAACACTGTATACGCAATATGTAAATTCCGAGTGAATGTCCGCCCTTACGCAAGTTGAGGGGTTGACAGTCAGGGCGACAGCGGTAAACTCATTGCGCCGGAACTGAACACTGGACAATGGGTTCGGATCCCCGGCAAATCCCCCCTGATGGAGGCCTTTCAATGACACAACTCCGTTTGTTCACCGTCCTCGCATTAATTATCGCTGTCTGCGGTTTCGGACAGCCAATGTTCGCGCAAGCGACGCCTCACTTCACTGTGAAAGCCGTGCCGAATGCTCAACCCGGACAGTCCAAGGTGAACCCGCAAGCCATCACACCGAACCTCTACCCGACTTGGGCAGCGTTTGCCTTTACCGACTACCCGACCCTGAATAGCGACAGCACGGACATATGGCCCTGCTTCGGCGACTCAAGCAGTCCCAACCCCGATTGCCCGACGATCGGTAATCCTTCGATTACCTTCCCCACCGGTGGCGTGGCGGTGGGCAGCCCCTCGTACACCTGGTCGCTCTCCAACTGCGATGCCACCAGCACTTCGACCCTGCCATGCGGCCAGACGGAGAGCTGGTACGAAGACGATTCGAACGACTCTACCGACTTCCTCATTTACTCGATCACAGCGCAGCAAGGCACCAGCTACATTGCTGACTCAGGCACTGTGGTTTTTGGTCCCAACACTTTCGGAGGTCTGTCTCCGGCCGCCAACGTGATCATCTACGGTGATCAGAACTTCGGCACCATGGGCCAGACCGGCAAGAACAACGGCAATTGCACGGCCGACATTAACTATCCTCTCGCTTCTAACTCATACCCGGGAGTGTATGTGATCGCGGCGGGCAAGACCTGTGTGGCTCCGGTCGCGGGCGTGGTTAATTTCACGGCGCTGACGGAAGTCGCTACACCCAAATACACCAAGTCGACCTCACCCACCGTATGCGGATCGGTTGGTCCGCCGTGCTACACAGTCAAATTCACCAAGAAATTTAGCACGACGCAAAAGTGGAGCATCAACCTGCAGTAGGCATCTGAAACACAGCTTCACCGGGCGTCCCAGACTTGCACTCAAGTCTGGGACGTTTTTCTTGGATTCAGCTTGCGATGATCGTTGGCAATCCACGAGCAATTCCGCCTGAGATCTGCGCCCGTAGACACTCCACTCGCGGCATTCGGCGTCAAGGACAAACTGCGGTTTCGGCGCTACAATTCCACCAACAGCTCGTGATCGCAATCGAGCGGGAGGCCCCCATGCCCGTGTATGACTACGTTTGCCACGATTGTCACAAAACCTTCGAATTGATTCTCACTCTCAGGGAACATGAAGCGGACGCGAAGTGTCCTAAGTGCGGCAGCAAGAATGTCGAACAGGAAGCGACTGCTTTTTATGCAGTGACCGGAAAGAAAAGTTAGACCAGGGTCTACCAAAAGCACTCTAGTCGCAAAACCAAGCACCGAAGCGTGCGGAACCGAACCCCCGTTTGGCACAGGACGTAGGCTTGGTGCGCACCACGGATGCGGCCTGGGATTTGCTTTGCGCATCGGAGTCTGTCTCCCAACTAAGAGAATTGGGATCTACGGCTTGGATCCAGGTTTGGTCAGCAGGAACGACTTCACCACAATCTGATTGGGTGCCATGCCGACCGGAATGATGGTCAGCAGCGAATACTCCGACGGCTCGAATTTCTTCTTCGGCGTACGTTTCTGGATGACGGCCAGGTCCGACGAGCCGGAGTCGAGCACCAGCAGATAGCCCTGACTTTGCGAGAGCGCCAGCGCGTCCGGATGCGTTCCCACCGGCAAGTACGCGATGATCTTGCCGAGATCGATGTCGTAGACCGCGATGTTATTCGAGCCGAAATTCGAAATATAAAGCCGCGAGTTGTCGGCCGAGATCACGCCGCGCGTGGGCTGCTCGCCGACCAGATAGCTTCCCGACACCTCGTTGGGCGTCGTCTCGATGATCGAAATGCTGCCCGCGTCGAAATTGAAAGCCACCAGTTCCCCGCCGTCGGGCTTCAATGCCAGGCTCACCGGAGATTTTCCGACATCCAGCAGCGCGAGCAGGCCGTCGTTCTTAATCTCGTTCTTGACGTCATTCTTAGCGATGCTCGCCATCTGGTTCTTGACGTCGTTTCTCTTCAGTTCGATGCTCGCGACCTGGCCCGATCCCGAGCAGGCGACAAATGCTTTCGAGGAATCCGGCAAAATCACGATGTCTTCCGGCTGAATGCAGATCGTGATGGCCGCCCGAACAGCCAAGCGCACGGCGTCAATGATCGAGACCGTATTGTCGGCGCGATTACTGACCACGACGGTCGAACCATCGGGCGTAATACGCGCCAGGCCGGGACTTGCTCCAACCCGAAGCGTGGCAGCGACGGCACGCCGGTCCAGATCAATGACCGATACGTTGTTCGAGCCCGAATTGGCCACCCAGGCGCGGCGTCCGTCAGGCGAGACATCAATGAAGTAGGGACGGCCGCCGACTCCAATCGTCGCGACGACCTTATTCTGCTCGGCATCGATGACACTCACATTCGACGAGCCCGTGTTGACGACGTACACCTCGTTGCGTTGCGGATTGGCGGCAACGCCCGTCGGCTCGGAACCGGCCGTCAGTGTCCGTACCGGGGAAAAACTTCGCAGGTCGATGACCGTGACGGTACCGCTCTTGCCGTTCGTGATGTAAGCGTACTCGCGGTAGAGGGGGCGATAGGCGGGCAGAGCGCGCTCGCGAAAGTAATACCACCCGGCGGCCAGGACGAGAGGGACAACGACGGCGATGAGAAGGATTTTTCGCACGATCGAACGCGACTTGCTGAACGCAAGAGATTATCAGAAATGATAACCCTTCGTAGAGTGTAACCGTGGTGAGCTCATGGCTGGGTAGTGCCTAACTTGAGTTTCATGACAAATTCCTTTCGTCGGTTCTGATGGATTAGAAACTTGGTTTATCTTTATCTAGCGCCGAGCGATAGCGAATCGCCCGGCAGCTACGATTTGCGCTCACCCTGTAAAGTGACGTTGGGGGACGGATCCCCCCATGACCGTGACAATTTTTTGCGGAGAAAAGGCAGGAAGAAACTACCAGGGCTCAGGCTGGTTAACGCTGAAGAGCCAGTTCTGAACTTGGCGTCGGCGGCTCAGGGTCCTTTGTCATATTCGGGGTCGGGATCCTACCGTAGCGCGAGGAGCTGTCACTCCTTGGCCGGTGCAACAGACTGGCTTGTCATCCTCGGCAGTCAGTCTGCGGATGTGGTGGCTTCCGTTGCAACAAAACTCGACGTGCGGACATTCCGTCCCAGCACCGCCGCGATCTGCCTCACCTGCGTCATCAGCGCGTCGAACTGGTCCGGATAGAGCGACTGCATGCCGTCCGACAACGCGCGGTCGGGATCGTTATGCACTTCAATCATGAGCCCGTCGGCTCCCACGGCAACGGCGGCACGCGAAAGCGGCGTGACCTTATTGCGCTTGCCCGTTCCGTGACTGGGGTCAACGATGATCGGCAGGTGGCTCAAGCGTTGGACGGCTGGCACAACGCTTAAGTCGAGCGTATTGCGCGTGTGGTCGGCGAAAGTCCTCACTCCGCGCTCGCACAATACAATGTTGTAATTGCCCTCGCTCATGATGTATTCGGCGGCCATCAAAAATTCTTCGAGCGTCGCCGAAATGCCGCGCTTCAGCAGCACCGGCTTGCGGGCGCGTCCGGCGCGTTTCAGCAATGAGAAATTTTGCATGTTGCGCGCGCCGATCTGGATCATGTCGGCATACTGATCAACCAGGTCGAGCGATTCGTAATCAACCGCCTCGGTCACGATAAGCAAGCCAAAGCGGTCGCGAATCTCGGCCATGATCTTGAGCCCGTCTTCTCCCATGCCCTGAAAAGAATAAGGAGAGGTGCGCGGCTTGTAGGCCCCGCCGCGAAAAAATTGCGCTCCGGCGCGCGACACGCGCTCGGCGATGGCAAAGGCTTGCTCACGGCTTTCGATACCACACGGGCCCGCCATGATCACGAGATCGGTACTGCCGATGGTGACCGGCGCGGCCTTCGAATTTGGAGCGGGAAATTTGAGGATTGTGTTGTCGGGCTTGGTGTCGCGGCTGACCAGCTTGTAGGGCTTGGAGACGACGATAACTTCCTGCACGCCCGGCATTTCATCGAGCGCGCCGGGTTCAACTTCCGCTTTGTTTCCGGTAATACCGATGGCAGTGCGCTGCGCGCCGGGAATAGAGTGGGCGCGGTATCCAAGCGATTCGATCTTCTGGCAAACGGCGCGCACCTGCTCTTCGGTGGCCTGCGCCTGCATGACAACGAGCATAAAGCCCTCGACCTAAGAGTGTAGCTGCGTGGCGCAGGAAGGGCAACGGCAGCGAGTTTTAGAGGTGTGTAAGCCGCCGGATTCTCGGCGCCAGGGCACGAAAATAAGCCCAGCCTAGTGGATTCCAGCTATGGACAGTGAGTCCCGCCACACGTTACAAGCGTACATTCGTCTTCGGCATTACCAGAAATGTGTGCTGGCGCACTTTGCGCCGGGTGGGGGAATTCATGGTTGGAAATGGAGTCCGAAAGTGGCTGGTTAAAGTGTGCGCCATCCTGGCCATCGTCCCCGCATGCAGCCTTGCGGCCATGGCGCAGGCCAACGGGTTCTTCTCGAACTGGGAAGACCGTGTGCGCGACACGCTGGCACAGCAGCCTCAGTGGCCGATCCCGCTGGTAACGGCTTCGTCAGGGTTGTTGCAGGTCGCGCGCACTGATTTTGTGCGCCAGATCGCGCCCGCCGGCACCGATACATGGATCTATGACAACAGCAAGGGCGTCAGTCTGGTACCGTGGTACAAAGTTGAGTTCGATGTGCTGGCGCTCCCCTACATCCAGCACAATTCCGCGGCTAGGGATGGCGCGGGCGACTTCTCCATGCTGCTGAAGTATCGTCTGGCCGCGGGCCATGAAAAGCACGGCAACTATTCGGTCAGTTTCTCGGTCGCGGGAAGCA
>Ga0187867_10002402_pt1 | contig 15557 bp, 12 predicted proteins | sample June2016WEW_13_1_FD_132976 | JGI IMG/M metagenome (GOLD analysis project Ga0187867, IMG submission 132976) | Peatland microbial communities from SPRUCE experiment site at the Marcell Experimental Forest, Minnesota, USA - June2016WEW_13_10 | ecosystem: Environmental > Terrestrial > Soil >...
ATGATGTGGCCAAAGAATACCCGGACGTGCAGACCGACTACGCCCATGTTGACGCCATCTGCATGTGGATGATCAAAAACCCCGAATGGTTCGACGTCATCGTAACAGACAATATGTTCGGAGATATCATAACCGATCTCGGCGCGATGATTCAGGGCGGAATGGGAATCGCCGCAGGAGGCAACATAAACCCGAACGGGGTTTCCATGTTCGAGCCGATAGGTGGGTCTGCCCCAAAATACACCGGCCTCAACATAATCAATCCTGTTGCAGCGATCGCGGCGGCTCAGATGATGTTGGAACACCTGGGCGAGACAGGTGGCGCCGGTCTTATCGAGAACGCCATAAAAAGGGTGGTGTCAAGGGACCTCAAGAGCCTTTCAGCGGGCTGCATGGGTTATTCGACAACAGAGGTGGGCGACCTGGTAGTCAAGTATATAAATCATGTGGTATAAATAGACTTGAGCATTTGTGCTCTATTTAGATCTTCCAGATAAACGAGGTCCCAAACGTAATGGAACGGAATGGATTCAAAGTGGCGGTCGTTGGGGCGACCGGAGCAGTTGGCAATTTGATGGTCAAAGTCCTGGAGGAAAGGGCTTTTCCTGTAAGCGGGCTCACACTTCTGGCGTCGGCGCGTTCCATCGGAAAAACGCTCGGTTTTCGCGGCAGTCAAATCGCGGTTAAAGAGCTTGTGGAAGATTCATTTGAGGGCATTCAGTTGGCCCTCTTTTCCGCTGGAGGCAGCATCAGCAAGAAATTTGCACCGATTGCGGCCCGGGCCGGCGCAGTGGTCATCGACAACTCGAACGCCTGGCGCATGGACCCGAAGGTCCCCCTGGTGGTGCCCGAAGTGAACCCGGATGCCGCGTTGTCGCATTCCGGCATCATTGCCAACCCGAACTGTTCCACGATCCAGATGGTTGTAGCGCTCAAGCCCATATACGATGCGGTGGGGATCAGGCGAATCGTGGTCACCACTTTTCAGGCGGTTTCCGGTACGGGGAAAAGGGCGATTGAGGAACTGCGCACTCAGGTTTTGGATATCATGCACGGGCGTGAGGCGGTTCGGCAGATATATCCGCATCAGATCGCCTTCAACTGCTTTCCGCATATCGGCCCTTTTCTGGAAAACGGCTTTAGCGAAGAAGAGATGAAGATGGTGAACGAGACTCGGAAAATGTTCGATGACTCCAAAATCAGGATTTGTGCGACCACCGTTCGTGTTCCGGTTATCTATGGCCATTCCGAGTCGATAAACATAGAAACCGAAAAGCCTATTTCTCCCGAAGAAGCGCGCAGGCTGCTCAATGCCGCCCCGGGAGTCAGAGTGATAGACGATCCTCCCAACGCAGGCTATCCCGTCCCCTTGAGCGCTGCGGGCACGGATGATACCCTTGTTGGAAGAATTCGCAGAGACCCTTCGGTTGAAAACGGCCTGGCCATGTGGGTGGTTGCAGACAATATCCGCAAAGGAGCTGCTACCAACGCCGTTCAAATTGCGGAAATCCTGCTTGGCCGCGGCCGGCTGTAGCTGAATATGCGAATCATTGCGGGCGCTTTTCGGGGAAGGCGCCTGCATGCCCCAAAGAGCAACAGGATTCGCCCGACCATCGACAAGGTTCGGGAAGCGGTCTTCAACATGATTGCCCGGGAAGTTCAGGGGGCGAAGGTGCTCGACCTGTTTGCCGGGACCGGCGCAATGGGCCTGGAAGCACTGAGCCGCGGGGCGCATTTTTGTTTCTTTGTGGACAAGGGCTCCGAAGCCGTGAGTCTAATACGTGAAAATGTCCAATTATGCGCCTCGCAGGACAGGTCGCGCATAATTCAAGGGCCGGTCGCCTCGGTAATCCGGCGCCTGGGCTCAGAAAACGAGCTTTTCGACCTTATTTTCATGGACCCTCCATACGCGAAAGGATACATCGAGAAAACACTCGAAATTGTTGGCGCAGTTGCCCGTAACGACGCGCTGGTCATTGCCGAGCACCACATAAAAGATAAACCGCCGCTGGTTCCGGTTCTAGTATGGCAAAAAGACCGCGAGCGAAGATACGGAGACACTTTGATCTCGGTCTACTCGAGGTCTTAGTCCATCAGTAACCCGACAGGAGGAACAATGTACAGCATTGCGGTATATCCAGGCTCCTTTGACCCTATTACCAACGGACACATCGACCTGCTCGAGCGCGCCCTCAAACTCTTCCACAACATCATCATCGCTGTTGCCGCAAACCCCGGGAAGCAGCCCCTGTTCTCTACTGAGGAGCGCCTCGAGATGATAAAGGATTCCTTGGCCGACCATCCCTTGAAAGACCGGGTGAAGGTGGACCTTTTCCAGGGACTGCTCGTCGACTACGTACATTCGGTTCCGACCAGAGCCATAGTAAGAGGCCTTCGGGCAATCAGCGACTTCGAATACGAATTCCAGATGGCGCTTATGAACCGCACACTGAACGCAGATATCGAAACAGCCTTCATAATGACGGGAATGCGCTGGATTTACATTAGCTCCAGGATCATCAAGGAAGTGATGCGGTCCGGCGGAGATGTATCGGGCCTGGTCCCGGATAACGTCGAAAAGAAGCTGACGGAAAAACTGGCCGGCTTGAGCAAAAACAGCCTGTGTTAGCCCATTATCGACCCAAAACCCTGCCCAGCGCCGCCCGGAGATCTTCGAGATCGTAGGGTTTTTTCAAAACATCGCAAAAGCCGTAATTGGTGTAATCGTTCATTATCGGATCGCTGGCGTTCCCGCTCGATACGATTACCCTGAGTTTCGGATTGAGGTAAAGGAGCTTCCGGACGGCTTCTCTTCCGTCCATTCCGACCTTTACCGTCAGGTCGAGAATGACCGCATCGAAATCCCGGTCTGCTTCGAGCGCCTCGGAGTAAAGTTCGACGGCGCCTTCACCATCCAGGGCGGCATTCACCTCATAGCCCAGGTGCTCGAGCATCGTTTGAATCAGGTCGCGCAGCATCTCTTCGTCCTCCATCACCAGTATCCGTTTCCTGGAAACGCGGGCATGGGGCCGACCTGCCGCAGGCGCGCCGCCTTTTTGCGCCGATGCGGGAATGAGTACGGAAACGATGGTCCCTTTACCGGGAATCGACTCAACTTTGATGTGGCCGTTGTGCTTCTTTATGACAGAATGGGCGATGGTCAGTCCGAACCCCATTCCTTTCCGGCTGCCGCGATATTTAGTGGAAAAATATGGATCGAATATGTTCGGCATGTTTTCTTCCGGAATCCCCATCCCTTCGTCCGAGATGACCACCTTTACGTAACGTCCCACATTCGGACCGATCCCTTCGGCGCCGATTTCGCTGATTTCGACATTTTCGGCGCTGATCGAGATTACGCCGCCCCTGGACATGGCTTCCCCGGCGTTTTCCAGCAAGCTGGTGAAGACCAGGCGCATCTGGTTCTCATCTACTTCCACTTCCCACAGGTCCGTGGGCGCTTTGATCTCGCTGGTTGTGATCGAGCCGCTCAGCACCAGGCTGGCAACGCTGGACACCAACTCCCGCATTGAGACGTGGCGTTTGAGCGGACTGCCGCCCGAAGAAAATGTTATGAACTTCTGGGTGAGATCTTTGGCGCGCAGGCAGGCCTTCTCGGCTTCAATCAGATGCCTCTGTGCCTGGTGGTCCTCCTCGATCTTCAGTTGCGCCATGTTGATATTGCCCATTATGACAAATAGCATGTTGTTGAAATCATGAGCGATCCCGCCCGCCAGAACTCCTATCGCCTCGAGATTCTTGGCGCTGAGCAGTTCATCCTCAAACTTTTTTCGTTCCTCGTCCTTCATTTCATCCTGTCCGCAGTGGTTTGGCGTTAAATATCTTCTTTTATCCGTTCGATCGTTGACTCGATCAGATCGCGGATCTCACCCAGCCGGTCCAGGGTTTGGGCTTCAAAGCGCAAGACCACAACGGGCTGCGTATTCGATGCTCGCACGAGGCCCCAGCCGTCAGGGAAAGTGATACGGGCGCCGTCAATATCGATTACCTTCAGGTTCTTCTCTTTGAACTCCCGCTTCGCCCTGTCGACGACTTCGAACTTAATCTCGTCCGGACACTCGATCCGTATCTCGGGTGTCGCATGCACGGCAGGGACCCCGTCGAGAAGTTCGGGTATGCTTTGCCCCCTCCTGGAGAGTACTTCGAGCAGTCTGCACGAAGCGTATATCCCATCGTCAAATCCGAAATACCGGTCCTTGAAGAAAATATGGCCGCTCATCTCGCCGGCGAGTTGTGCATCCACTTCTTTCATTTTTGCCTTTATGAGTGAATGGCCGGTTTTCCACATGATGGCGAGGCCCCCCCGCAGCTCGATGTCGTCAAAGAGCGTCTTCGAGCACTTGACCTCGGCGATGAAAACCGACCCGGGCCGCCTGGATAGAATCTCCCTGGCGAAAATGATCATGAGCTTGTCGCCGAAGACGACCTCGCCTCGGTGATCGAGCACCCCCAGCCTGTCGGCGTCACCGTCGTATGCGACACCGATGTCGAGCTGCTCCCGGAGAATCAGGTTGCGCAGGTCCACCAGGTTTTCCATGACCGTAGGGTCCGGCTCATGATTCGGGAAAGTGCCGTCCATGTCGCAGTAGATCGGGTAGATTTCGCAGCCCAGCCGCTTTAGAATGGCCACAGCAACCGGACCGCCCGTTGCATTGCCGCCGTCGACACCGACTCTCAGCCTGCCTTCGAGCCGGATATTTCCAGTAACAAAATCAACGTATGGAGAGATTATGTCGAAGTGATCGAGCCTTCCTTCCGCTGAGCTAAAGTCCCCTGACCGAGCGATGTGAGCGAGCTTTTGAATCTCAGCGCCCGCGATGGTGTCAAATCCGTTGCATACTTTGAAACCGTTATACTCGGGAGGATTATGGCTGGCGGTAATCATCATTCCGCCTTCACGGTCCAGATGCCTTATAGCGAAGTAGAAGAGCGGCGTCGGGCAGACCCCGATGTCGACTACGTCCATGCCGGACTCGAGCAGCCCTCCCAGGAGCAGGTCGCGATACCGGTCAGAAGACAGACGGCAGTCTCTGCCCACCACAATCCGCCTCTTACCCTGCCGGGCCATGTATGTTCCGAACGCCCTGCCAAGCGTCGATACATCCGGATCTGTAATTTCGGACCCGGCAATTCCACGTATGTCGTATTCTCTAAAAACTTTTTGAAGCATGACTTCTTGCTCGATGAAGGAATTCTAGTGAAAAGCCGCTGCGGATTCAGGAGAGAAAACAAAAAACGAAGGTCCGGATAACCCATCCGAAAAGACCCTCGCTTGAAGAAATCGAGATGAGATTTACCCGCGCCACTTCAATGATGCGAGCCGCCTTCACCTGATTTGAGACGCTTGACGGTCAGAATGACAGCCGCAATCAGGCCGATCCCGATTACGGACAGAGCGCCATACAGGGCGGCAAAAAATACAACGTGACTCGGATCGTACCAGGGTATATCCCATGGCAGCATGCTGCTCAAACTACGCTTAAGGCCTTCACATAAAAACTCGCTTGCTCCTGACATTGACTCGCCTCCGCAGCTCGAATGTTCGAATGGGGTACTGGATTCCTATGACCGAAACGAATTTAGCACACAACTGAAACGGGGTCAATTGGAAATACGGAGGATAGAGGACAGAGTGAAGAGTGAAGAGTGAAGAGTGAAAAATCCGGTTAATCACCCTGACTGAGGGCGAATTTGCAGGAATGGTCGGGAAATAGTGGCGGGTATTACCATGGCAATGAATTTTGCACAATCAGATCAGTGAAAGGAACTCGTAAAGCCTCGCGATTAGCCGATTTGCTTCAAATTGTCCAGTTTCCGAGGTGTCGTTCGGCCCTCAAAGCTAACCACAATGCGGGGCTGGTTTTCATAAGTTGTTTCATGGGAAGCAAAACGCGGCGCATTGAGCCGCAATAGGGGCACGGTGAGCGGTCCCCGGACGGCAGGTCGAGCAAAACATCCAACGCTGCACTGAATTCGCTACATTTGACGGATTCAGTCATTTGGCACCTGAGACGCAATCTTGGTACGCTAACGACAGCATCAGGCGCGCAGCCAAGGAGCTATGATCGGAACGTTCATCATGCTCCCCGCGCGCCGCTTGCATGCATTTGTTATGTGAAATAGCACTTTTGGCACAGTCCCATGGCCAGGTCTTCCGGTACATCGGGAAATAGACCTCTGATGCCGACGGGCTCCGCTTTGCCCAGCGAACCAAAATGATTCCTTATGCTCTTCGTCGTTTCGTAAAGCTCTCCTGGAAGCTGCAGTACAAGTTCCCAAGCTTTCTTGTAGTGGTTGTCATCCGGTTCCATCGCGTGAGTTGTTTTTGTTCTCGACATTTCCACGGAAAACGCCACAGCAACACCTTCTTCCAAGTAGTTGGTGTAGCCAACTACAGGATTTAGAAGATGAATTGTTTCATGGGCAAGTTCATATAGAGTGGTTGGCCAATAACCTGCAGCGTTTTGGCTCAGGGATGCAAAGGCTCCGTCACAACTTGGTGTGTTGATAATATGTGGTCTACCGTTTTTGAAAATTGGCTGATAGAGTTTTTTTGTACGATCCATTGGGCCAAGCCTCGACTCAGCCTCTGCCAAAAGGAATTGCTGAAGCCGCCAGACCTCAGAAGCTGAATTTCGAGGTGAAACTTGTGCAAACTGGTATATGTTGATTTCTCCCCAAAGTGATTCACCGATTTCTGGCTGTCTCACCAATTGTCACGATGGCAGGAAAGCCTAATTTCAAGAATATGGACAATACGGGATTTTGTCCAGTTATTTTGACAATCCCCGATGCACGCGGAGTGAATTTTAATTGCTCATTCGCCCTTATGAAATGCTGGTCATATTTCCTCTCTGGGCCGATGCTCAATCTCTTCCGTGTTGGGCCGGTTCTGACGAAATGGAGGCAGTGGAAGTTTGACCGCTTCTCATCCAGGCTTCCTGTTAGTGGAAATCTAAAATTTTCAAAAAGTCACACAATGTGGTAACTTACGACTAGATGCCTCCGCTGACACTCATACGGAAGGAAAGATATGGCTGAGAAACGGACCAACTTTTTCCGTGATAAACAGGAGATACTTCTCCGATCATTCTGGTTTGCTTACAAAGTCTACATTGCTGCCTTAGAGAATTTCTCTCTTACTGCGATAAGCTTTTGGATTCCCGATACCGGATTTAGGGAACACGATCAACGACTGTTCGCTGAAATTCTCGGATACACTTTCTCATTTGCACTAAGTAGATTAAGCGATGATATACAAGATGCGCATGGAGTGACCAATGAATCCAATATCCTGATCCTCGATTACCAAGTGTGCATAGGTGTAGCTTTATGTAGAGCGAGCGGTCTTGGAGAGGAGCGTGGATCTGAATCGATTGATCTACTTCAAGATTATTATAGTCCTGATTATGATGAGGGATATGACGCATTTTGGGAGACAGATCAAATTGCAAAACTTATGAAATGTGATAGGGGCCACATTCCTGATTTAGACGAGTTCTTCCAGATAATGGACAAGGTAGAAGAGGTGCTTACGCGGAGTGATGAGGAGACTGAGGAGGAGCGGGAAAGAAGATATACTAAGACATATAATATAGATAGATATTATGCCTACCGGCTGAGTAAATGCTTCAACGTAGTTGATCGAGATAAGGCAATCGAAAGTGTTAAAGGACTTTACTCACACCTGGCTTTATCATTTTACAGTGATGCCTTTTTCAATCTTGATACAGATACAATGAAATCTGAATTGGGCGAGATGATGTATTATGAAAAGTATGAATGAAAATATGAAAAGTTTGAAAAGGGATCAAGTCTCCGTTTGATATTTTAGACCGATTTTGATCAGGGTCAAGGAAACTTAAGCCAATCCCAAGCCGCTTATGCCTACCGGCGATGTTTCGAAGGTCTCCCCCTTCTCTTCAAGGGAAAGGGTATCCCCGATCATTGGAAGGCCATTCGGAACAGGACATCAAGAAAGACCGGAACCCCTGATATGCCATTGACCCCTTTAATGCACGCCTGAACTACCTCTATGCAGTCCTTGAAAGCCGGATAAAGTACTTTTGCGTAACTCACAGAATAGACCACGACTTCGGGATTATCCATGCCGATCACCAAAACAGAGCTTCCCTCGTCCTCGATCTGATGGGGCCCATACGCACGAAGGTTGACCGGCTTATCTATCAATGGATTCGATGCCGGAATTTAGCCCCGAAAGATTTCTTCTAAACAAGATGAACTCTGCCTAAAACATATCCTGCAGGTTCATGGCGTCTTTGATTTCTATGGCAGGCTCGCCTTTGAGCTTTTTACCGCCTTGATCGTCCAAATATTTGGCCATCTCCAGTTCCACTTTCATCGGCGCCTCAGCGCCCGCCATGGCCAGTATCTGTCTTAGAAAAGCCTCGGACTTGACGGCAAAAGCGATGGAGTCGCCAAGCACGCGCATAGCCTCGGAGGGGTTGTGGAACCGATTTCCAATCGGACTGAAATACCTCTGATATTGACGACTTAAACCGGCCGTGGTATTCAAGAATCAAGTTCCCTAGAAAAGCAGCTCTTATTCCACCGTTGTTTCACTGTCCGCTCTATAGGCGTCAGGCTTGTTCACGATTGCGGCGCATGCCGCCACGGTTGATGGAGCCAATTCCATGAGCGCCAGGAAGCTAAAGAAAGTTCGTCCACCGCGCGTCTTCATTAGTTACAGCCACGGCCCACGCGAACACAATGACAGGGTGCTCGAATTAGCTCAGCAGCTTCGCCGTGACGGTATCGACGCTGAGTTGGATCAGTTCCACCAACACGAATTGGCGCACTGGCCGCGCTGGTGCGAAGAACAACTGCGACCGGAAAATTCGGATTTCGTCCTCTGCATCTGTACCCTGGAATACAAGCGCCGCATCGAAGGGCAGGAAGAGGTCGATGTTGGAAAGGGGGTCTTCTGGGAAGGCACCCTCATCTATAACTATCTATATAACGACAAGACAAACCGGCGCTTTGTCCCGATTCTTCTCGACAGAGCTGCCGAGTCTGCCATTCCGTCTCTCCTCGGCGGATATACCCGTTTCTATCTGAACGTATTCGATCTCAGCGATCCGGAATCCGATTACGCCTGGTTATATCGCATGCTGACGGGACAGGGCGGGGTGCAAGGGGCTGACCTGGGAGGAATCATAAAGCTGCTGCCACTTGCCGGGGGGCTGAGGCAAACGGATTTCACGGAGCTGGTCGAGAAAATCCTCACCGGAATCGCCCAAGTAAAAGAGGAGACTCTGAAAATCCACGATGGAATGAATGACTTAAAAAATGAGACTGAGGATATTCTTTCCATCCTTAAAGACCGTGTCCCAATGCCCTCTACCCCGGACCGCCCGCACAATCTTCCCCCTTGGATGGACCCCGCGCACTTCATCGGACGCGACAAAGAGTTGATGACCCTGCGGGATGGCCTGACGGCTCCGGGAGGCCGCGCGATGGCGGTGGTGCAGCCGCACGTCCTTCGCGGCGGGGGCGGTGTCGGCAAGACGCGCCTCGCTATTCAGGCAGTGTGGGTCCTGTACCTTCAGGACGGCTGCGACATGGCCTTCCACGTCTCCGCGTCATCCCTCAATGAACTGGCCATGCAACTCGCCGCCCTGGACGAAAGTTCCCTGCTCAACCTGTACGGGCAAGGCGAAACTCCAACCGGCCTCGAAACGCGCCGCGACAATGTCGTTCATGCCCTCCGCCGGAGAGCCGGACGCTGGGTGCTGGTGATCGACGGGGCGGACTCGGTTGAGACGCGCGACGCCACAAACAAACTGATCTCGGAACTCGCCGGCGGCCGCTTTGTCATTACCAGCCGGCGCGACGACTGGCCCATCGGTATCGTTCGCAGGCTGCCGCTGGACCTTTTCACGCCCGAAGAAGCGCGCGCCTGTCTTGTTTCCCGCTACTGGAAAGAGAAACCATCTCCCCGCGAGCTTGCCGATTTCGACCGCGTGGCCGAAGAACTGGGCCGGCTGCCCCTGGCGCTGGCCCTTGCGGCCAGCTACATGGAATCGCGCAGGATCGCTCCCGGCCGATACCTCGCCGAGTGGAAAGAGAAGCGCGAAAAGCTTCTCGATTTTTCCGCCGCGGATGTCGATTACCCCCGTTCACTGCTGACCGCTTTCAAGATAAGTTTCGATCGGCTCGGTCCGCCTGCTTCCGCTTTGCTGAGCCGGCTTGCCTGGCTCGCCCCGGAGCCGTTTCCACGCGCCATAATGGAGGATTCGGAGGAGGTACAGGCTATTTTGTCCGCCGCCTCGGGAGGCCCGGACCAAGCCGATGCCGGTGAAGCCCTGGCTGAATTGCAGACGCTCTCCCTTGTCGAACTCGATGAAGACTCGCTCCAGCTCCACAAACTGGTGCTCGAATGCTCGCGGGAGGTTTTGCCGCAAAAGGCGCGCCGCGAATCGCTGAAGCTTGCGTTGTCCTGGCTTTGTTCAAAACTGCCCACCCCTGAATACGACAAAGCCGGTTGGGACATCTGGACCCGCCTTTCCCCCCATCTGGATGCGATTGTGGAGGCGGCGAAGGAAGGCGGCCTTCAAGACGAAACCCTGGGGCGGTTGTGTAATAATTATGGCCTTTGGCTGTACTACCAGGCGCGGCATATTTCCGCCGAGCCGATGATGCGGCGCGCTCTGCAAATCTATGAACAGAGCTTCGGCCCGGATCACCCGAAGGTCGCCACAATCCTCAACAACCTGGCGCAATTATTGAAAGCTACCAACCGGCTTTCCGAGGCAGAGCCGATGATGCAGCGCGCTCTGAAAATCGATGAACAGAGCTTCGGCCCGGATCATCCCGAGGTCGCCACAGACCTCAACAACCTGGCGCAATTATTGACTGCCACGAATCGGCTTTCCGAGGCAGAGCCGATGATGCGGCGCACACTGAGAATCGACGAGCTGAGCTTCGGCCCGGATCACCCAGAGGTCGCCTCAGCTCTCAACAACCTGGCGCAATTATTGAAAGCCACGAACCGGCTTTCTGAGGCAGAGCCGATGATGCGGCGCGCGCTGAAAATCGATGAGAAAAGCTTCGGTCCGGATCACCCAGAGGTCGCCACAGCCCTCAACAACCTGGCGCTATTATTGAAAGCTACGAACCGGCTTGCCGAGGCAGAGCCCATGATGCGGCGCGCGCTGAAAATCGTTGAGAAAATCTTCGGACAGGATCACCCTCAGGTCGCCATCCGCCTCAATAGCCTGGCGCAATTATTGAAAGCCACGAACCGGCTTTCCGAGGCCGAGCCGATGATGCGGCGCGCGCTGACAATCGCTGAGCAGAGCTTCGGCCCGGATCACCCGAATGTCGCCATCTGCCTCAACAACCTGGCGCAATTATTGAGTGTCACGAACCGGCTTTCCGAGGCCGAGCCGATGATGTGGCGCGCCCTGCAAATCGATGAGCAGAGCTTCGGCCCTGATCACCCGAAGGTCGCCACAGACCTCAACAACCTGGCGCAATTATTCAGTTACACAAACCGGCTTCCCGAGGCAGAGCCGATCATGCGGCGCGCGCTGAAAATCTGTGAACAGAGCTTCGGCCAGGATCACCCGAAGGTCGCCACAGCCATCAACAACCTGGCGCAATTATTGACTGCTACGAACCGGTTTTCCGAGGCAGAGCCGATGATGCGGCGCGCTCTGAAAATCGCTGAGAAAAGCTTCGGTCCGGACCACCCTGAGGTCGCCAGAGACCTCAACAACCTGGCATCTCTATTGTTGTACACGAATCGGCTTTCCGAGGCAGAGCCGATGATGCGGCGCGCTCTGAAAATCGCTGAGAAAAGCTTCGGCCCAGATCACCCCGAGGTCGCCACAGACCTCAATAACCTGGCGCAATTATTGAAAGACACGAACCGGCTTTCCGAGGCAGAGCCGATCATGCGGCGGGCGCTGAAAATCTATGAAGAGAGCTTCGGCCCGGATCACCCGAATGTGGCCGCAGCCCTCAACAACCTGGCGCAATTATTGAGCGCCACGAACCGGCTTTCCGAGGCCGAGCCCATGATGCGGCGCGCGCTCCAAATCGATGAGCTGAGCTTCGGCCCGGATCACCCGAATGTCGCCATCCGTCTCAACAACCTGGCGCAATTATTGAAAGACACGAACCGGCTTTCCGAGGCAGAGCCGATGATGCGGCGCGCTCTGAAAATCACTGAACAGAGCTTCGGCCCAAATCACCCTGAGGTCGCCAAAGCCCTCAACAACCTGGCGCAATTATTGGAAGCCAAGGGCCGCCCGGCCGATAACTTTGGCAACCGTGGCGGAACTTGATTTATTGGGTGAATGGGTGAGTGAGTGAATCGGTGAGTGGGTGAATGTAAACCTGCGCCGGAGATTGAGGCATCCCCCCGGAAATCCTTATTTTTATGTAACCCCTTCGGGTAAGGATCGGTTTGGTTTTGTCGACCCAGGGTGGCACATCGCGGAGCGTAGGGACCGTGGGCTATTATATGCAGCCCTTCGGGGCAAAGCCCTTTCAGGGCAGGAGAAACTCAAAGCCGAATTAACAGCGGACAGATACTGCCTTTACTCGACCTGCTGATACGCGTTTGCGCGATGAACCTGAAAAATGCGGGCGCGATCATCCTGGCTGGTGTCCATTCGAAAACACCGATCAACGTAGGAAAATTTCACCGATCCGAATTCCACGTCCCGCGGGGCTTCCGATTCGGATTTTTTGACCCAAAAGAAAGGTATTTTTCGTTCCGGCAAGGAAATAGAGCACTTACCTCGCGGAACATAGAAATCCTCTGCCGCATCGCGGGTGGGTGGATGGGCTGTCGAGATTCTGGCTGGCGGTCCCACCGCCCCGAAGGTTGATAAACCTTTCGGGCTGAAACCCCTTCGTGCTCTGAGTGTTAAGAACACAAATTACTTTTTGGATAATTTCCTCAGTTCTAGTGTAAGCCGTCTCAGGTGTTCCTGTTCCTCCTTTACGAGACTTTTTATGAGTTCCTGGTCTTTTTTGGCGCTCATGGCTTCCTCGATGCCAAGAAAGAAAAGCACCGAGTCCTTTTCGAATTCTATGGCCAGCTTGAGTGCGTCCGCTGCGTCCCTGATTCGGGCGACCTGGTCTTTGACACTGGCGCTCGATACAAAAACATGATTGTCTGCCATCATCTTGACGTACTGATCGATTTCGTTTTCCGGGTCCCACACCGTGGGGGCCGTCGATTCAGGGGGAAGCTGCGCCTGGAGGGTTTCGAACTTCCTCTTATGCCCGATCTCCTGCAGCGCAAGGTCGGCAAATAGAGCCCTGATTTCAGCGCTTTCTATGTTTTTCTGGCTTTCTTCGTAGAACTTCCTGCCATTTTCCTCGATCTGAATAGCGACCTTGAAAACTTCTCCCGCATTGAAGCCGTAACCCATCTGGGAATCCCCTTTCTCCGCCGGGTTTGACAGAAGTTCCCGATTATTTCTCTTTTTCGAAATCTTCCTTGGGCGCGCCGCAGACCGGGCAAACCCAATCATCAGGCAGGTCCTCGAATTTGGTTCCCGCAACGACTCCATTGTCAGGATCTCCCATAGCCGGGTCATAAACGAAGCCGCAGACCGTACATACGTATCGATCCATTTCTCCTCCTTGTAAGTATGGGCAGTGTCATTAGCGAAACAAGCAGGGGCATAATATAAAAGGTCATTTGAAAGAATGCAATCGGAGGCGAACGCATCTTGTGGCGATTTGGATGCAATTACTCATTTTTCGGCAAGCGCTTCCTCCAGATTCGCCTCAGACGCAGAGCGTTGGACACGACCGAAACAGAGCTCAAGGCCATTGCAGCGGCAGCGAACATCGGATTGAGCAGAATGCCGAAAAAGGGATAGAGCGCCCCGGCGGCGATTGGAATGCCGGCCGAATTGTAGAAGAAGGCCCAGAAGAGGTTCTGTTTGATGATCCGCATGGTTAGGGAAGAAAGCTCTATAGCGGAAGCAACCAGCCGGAGATCGTCCCGGATGAGAGTGATGTCGCTTGCCTCGATTGCAATGTCGGCGCCGGCCCCGATTGCTATTCCAACGTCCGCCGCCGCAAGGGCTGGAGCATCATTTATGCCGTCTCCCACCATGGCCGCGATCCTTCCCTCCGACTGGAGCCGTCGAATTTCCCCGGCCTTGTCCCCCGGCCGGACCTCGGAGAGGACACGCTCAATTCCGGCCTGGCGGGCGATTGCCTCCGCCGTCTGCCGCCTGTCGCCGGTTAGCATCACGACCTCAAGGCCCATTTTCTTGAGAAGGGATACGGCCTCCGAGGCCGAGGGCCTGATCGTATCGGCAAGCGCGATGATTCCGGCAGGCTTTCCATCTTTTGCCGCAAATACACATGTTTTTGCGGATTTCTCAAGGATTGCGGCGCTTTGGTCCAGTATTTGTGTGTCTATCCCCTGGGACTCGATAAATGTCCGGCTGCCGATAATGATATTGCTCTCGCCCACCCTGGCGCGCGAGCCCAATCCTGAGACGGATTCGAAGTCGAGGGCAGTACTTGTGCCCGTCTCCCGGCCGATTTTTCCGCCACGCTTCACTATCGCCTTTGCCAGGGGATGTTCGGACAAGCTCTCGACGGAAGCGGCCATGCTCAGAAGATCGGCCTCCGAAAACCCCGGCGCCGCCACGATATCGGTTACTTGAGGTTCTCCACTGGTTATGGTGCCGGTCTTATCAAATACGATCGTGTCAAGGTTGTGCGCGCGCTCGAGGCTTTCGCCGCCTTTTATGAGAATTCCGTTTTCCGCCCCTAGGCCCGTGCCGACCATCACGGCAGTGGGCGTGGCCAGCCCCATTGCGCACGGGCATGAGATTATCAACACCGATACGAAATTCAGGACGGCGCGGCTAAGGATGTGCCCCGGCACGGCGAAATACCAGATGATGAAAGTAACTAGAGCGATCGCAATAACCGCCGGGACAAAAATGGAGGCTACTTTGTCTGCGAAACGCTGTATGGGGGCTTTGGACCCCTGGGCCTCCTCGACGAGGCGGATTATCCGGGCAAGGGCCGTTTCAGCCCCGACCCTGGTGGCTTTGAAAATGAAACTCCCGCTCTGATTGATGGTCCCGGCAAACACATCATGGGCCGGCTTCTTGGAAACCGGCATACTCTCGCCGGTGAGCATGGATTCATTTACCGAAGACTCCCCGGACACGACGGTTCCGTCAGTGGGTATTCGGTCCCCGGGCCGAACCACAATAAGATCGCCGCCAAGCACTTCCTCGACGGGGACGTCCATCTCCACGCCCTCCCGGATTACGCGCGCCGTTTTCGGCGTGAGCTTCATCAGCTTTTTTATCGCTTCGGAAGTCCTGCCCCTGGCCTTGAGCTCAAGAAGCCTGCCCAGCAGGACAAGCGTTACGATCATGGCCGCCCCATCAAAATAGACGGGCGGCTCGAGGCCGGAAACAGAAAAGAAATGTGGGAAAATGGTCGCGAGGGCTGAATAGATGAACGAGGAAAGAGAGCCTACGGCCACCAGGGTGTCCATGTCCGCCGTTTTGTGGAGG
>Ga0187867_10002405_pt1 | contig 15544 bp, 14 predicted proteins | sample June2016WEW_13_1_FD_132976 | JGI IMG/M metagenome (GOLD analysis project Ga0187867, IMG submission 132976) | Peatland microbial communities from SPRUCE experiment site at the Marcell Experimental Forest, Minnesota, USA - June2016WEW_13_10 | ecosystem: Environmental > Terrestrial > Soil >...
GCGTGCAGCGCCCCCAGCTCCCCCGCTAGCCAGGGCACCAGCTCCCCGACGGTCGCCAGTCTGCCGACGAGTACCACCTTGGGGAGCGGCAGCGGTCACAGCGGCAGGAACACCGCGACCACGGCCCCCAAGGCCAGCAATGCGACCGCGCTCGTGGACGAGTGGGCCACCTGCATGCGCCGCCACGGCGATCCCGACCAGACCGACCCCATGATCGATTCGCACGGAGGGATCAACATCACCGTCCCGAGCGGGGACGCCAGCCACGCGTTCGGCGAGGCTCTCCACAACGTCACCGGCACGTGCAGCCAGTACCTGGCCGCGGCCCAGAGAGTGCTGCGGGCCGAAATCCCCTACACCCCCTTCAATCCCGACACGGCTTTGATCGTCCAGTACGCCAACTGCATACGGGCGAATGGGATCCCCAACTACCCCTATCCCGTAGGGGACAAGACGGATTTCAATGGTACCGGCATCAACCTGAACAGCCCGGTCTTCCTGAGCGCCAACAACGTGTGCGGCAAACAGATCGGCGCACCAGCTTGGTGGATCAACGGCTGGGGTCCACCGGGAGACATCAGTTCTACGAGCGGACCGACCGGCGGCGTCCCGCACGGCGATCCGGTGCCGGTCACGGGCTGAACCCGCCGAGCGGTCGTGACCGTCGCCCACATCATCCGTCCCTCTCACCACACGAACCGGGTCGCGGTCACAACTGTGACCGGGTTGTGACGGTCCGTTTCGTACAACTGCGTCCAACCCGCTTCGACTATGGAGACAGACCAGATGAATGGAAATGGCAAACGCTGCGGCAGGCCCGATGATGCCGCTCGGGTGAGGCGGCGACACATGAAGAGGACCTACCGGCGATCGGGCAGGCCCGCGGCCCTCCTCGCGGCGGCAGCTATCGGGCTGGCCGCGTGCAGTGCTTCCGGTCCCCCGAACGGCGCCGGCTCCCCGTCCGCCAACCAGGGGACCAGCTCACCGACCGTCGCCAGCCTGGCGACGACCACGACCAGCACCAGCGCGAGTTCGACGACCACGGGTATCGGGAGCACCACGACCACGGGGCCCGTGGGTGACCCGATCCGGTTGCTGGACCAGTGGGCCGACTGCATGCGCAGCCACGGGGATCCCGACCAGGTCGACCCCACCGTGGATACCACCAAGGTGATTCAGATCACATTGGGCGCCGGATACGCCGGCGGGTTACGCGGCGTGAGTGGCGCGTGCGGCGCGTACCTGAGCGCGGCCGAGACGGCGCTAGGAGGTGGCACGCCGCCGGCGGCGTCGAGCGAGGCGACCGCGCTGAAGTTCGCTCAGTGCATGCGGGCCAACGAAGTCCCCGACTATCCCGACCCGACGGGCAACGGTCAGGTCATCCGCTCAACCAGTGAGAGTGACTTGAATCCGGCCGCCCCGACATTTCAGGCCGCCGCCACCCTGTGTACCAAGAAGACCGGCTTCGTTTCCAAGTTCAGCACCGGCGCCCCCCAGCCCGGATCGATCAACGTCAACATGGCGGGTGGGTTTGGGGGCAAACCGTGAACCGGCGGCAATGGCATAGAAGGCGCAGAGATATGTCAACGACCCACCGGCGATGGTGCGGGCTCGCGGCCCTTCTCGCGGGGACAGCCATCGTGCTCGCCGCATGCAGTGGTTCCGGCGACCCGAGCGCAACCAGCCCCCCTACCATCGCCAGCCTGGCGACGACCACGACCACAGTCAGCGGAATCGCCACGAGCACTGGCGCCCGGGGCTCCACGACCACGACCGGGGGCGGCACCTCCTCGACCACGGTGCCCAAGGGTGGCAACGCGACCAAGCTGGTGGACGAGTGGGCTACCTGCATGCGCAGCAACGGCGATCCCAACCAGGCCGACCCGATCATCGACGCCTATGGGGTGATCAACATCACCATCCCTGCCGGCGTCTCACAAACGCTGTCTAGCCAGGTCAGCGGAGGCACTGGTTCGCAAAGCGGTCAGTGCAGCGAGTACTTAGCCGCGGCCCAAAGCGCGTTGCGGGCCGCCAACCCTGTCGCCCCCCCCGCCGGACGACAGCGAGTACCTGAAGTACGTCGAGTGCATGCGGGCGAACGGGGTCCCCAACTTCCCCTACCCTATAGGGGACAAAACCGATTTCCAGGGCACTGGCGTGGACCCAACCAGCCCGTTCGTCGAGAAGGTCAATGGGGTCTGTGGCAAGAAGATAGGTGCGCCAGCTTGGTGGACTGCCGGCACAGGCTCGCCGGGAGATGTCAGCGTTTCCAACGTCGGTCCCAACGGCGTTCCCAACGGCGTTCCCCCGCCCTGCTTCTATACGAAAGAGGGGTGCCCGCGCGTGCCGACGGGTAGCAATGGCTGAGGTCTCCGCAAGACGAGTCGTGGCCATCGCGGCTATCGCCGGCGCCTTGGTCGGAGGGGTGGTGGCTGGCGGGGTGGCCGTCGCGTCTCACAGCGCCAGCCCCGACAGCCCGGCCTCCTCGTCGGGCAACAGCAACTCGATCGCCACGGCCGCGGTGGTACGGACCACCCTCACGAATACCGTGCAGGTAGGCGGCGCGATCGGCTACGACGGCTCTTTCACCGTCGCCACTCCATCGGGGACAAGTGTCCAGCAGGTCGCCCAGGCCCAACAGACTGTGACCCAAGATGAACAGACACTGGCCGCAGACGAGCAGGTCGAATCCGACGTGTCGCGCGCCGACGGTCAGGCGATAGCAGTCGACTGGGCCAATATCAAAGCCGACAGGTCCACTCTCAGCTCGGACAAGGCGAAGAAGACCCGGAATTGCGCTGGGAAGGGAGCGTCCAGCCAGGCATGCAGCCAGGACGCCCAACAGGTGAGCCAGGACCGGACCCAGCTGACCCAGGCCATCCAGCAGGTGGTTCCCGCCAAGCTGAGCGCAACCAATGACCTAGACCAAAACCAGGCCAAGGTCGCCTCCGATAAGACAAAGCTGGGAGACGATCAGGCCTACCTGGTGTCACTGCGAGCAACAACGGTGAACCCCGGCACGACGTACACCTTCCTGCCCCAGGTAGGCGACGTCATCAAGGAGGACCAGAACGTCTACTCGCTCAACAACGAACCGGTGCCACTCTTGTACGGTTCCATCGCCGCTTATCGGGCGTTTTACGTCGGCATGTCCGACGGTGCAGATGTGAACGAACTCACCCACGATCTCATGGCTCTCGGTTGCGGAGCCGGGCTAACCGGGACTAACCACTACTCGTCCGCCACCGCGATGGCCGTCGAGCGTTGGCAGCGCTCGCTCGGCTTGCCCTCGACGGGCGAGATACTGCTCGGCGAGGTTGTGTTCGAGCCCGGTCCAATCCGGGTCACGTCGGTCGCACCAACGGTGGGTGCGTCCGTCGGGGGCGGGGGCGGCGGGGACGGCGGCATCGTGCTGACGGCCACGGCCACCACACCTATCGTCACCGTCGACCTCGACGTCACCCAGGAATACCTCGTGAAGCCGGGCGACACGGTGTCGATCGTGCTGCCCGACGGCACCTCGACCGTCGGCGGGCGCATCGAGACGGTCGGCAGCGTGGCCACCTGCTCGGGTGGGGGCGGCATGGGCACCGGCTCCAGCACGTCCGGCCAGTCGCCCTGCTCGGCGGTCGGGAGCAACAGCAACGCCACCCCGACTGTCACGGTGATCATCAGTTTGGACAGCATCCCGCAGCTGGCCACATTGGACCAGGCGCCGGTGAACGTCAACATCACCTCCCAACGCGCCGACAACGTCCTGGCTGCGCCGGTGAACGCTCTTTTGGCCCTCGCGGGCGGCGGGTTTGGCGTGGACGTGGTGACCGACGGAACCATGCATCTGGTCGGTGTCACCACCGGCCTTTACAGCAACACCTTGGTCCAAATAAGCGGGTCGGGCATCGCCGCCGGCACCCGGGTCGAGATACCGTCGTCGTGACGACGACCGTCCCGGTCCCTCTGGACGAGGCCGCCCCGCCCGGGCCGGTCTTAGAGCTCTTCGACGTGGTCAAGGAGTACCCCGGCGACCCACCCGTCGTGGCCCTCGGCGGCGTCGATCTGCGCATCGACCAGGGCGAGCTCGTCGCCATCGTCGGACCGTCCGGGTCGGGCAAGACCACCCTTTTGCATGTCATGGGCACCCTTGAGCGGCCGACGCGCGGCGCGGTCCGCATCGCGGGGGAGGACACCTCGGCCATGTCCGACAAGCAGCTGTCCGGCTTGCGGGCCCGGCGCCTCGGCTTCGTCTTCCAGCAGTTCTTCTTGCTCGACGGCCTGAGTGTCCTCGACAACGTCGCCGAGGGCCTGCTCTACCGGGGCGGGCGGGTGGCCGATCGCAGACGAATCGCCAAAGTGGCCATCGAGCGGGTCGGGCTCGGCCACCGCCTCAGTCACCGGCCGAACCAGCTCTCGGGTGGAGAGCAGCAGCGCACAGCCAGCGCCCGCGCCCTGGCGGGCCGACCCGCGCTTGTCATGGCTGACGAACCGACAGGGAACCTGGACTCGGCAACGGGCGCATCGATCCTGGAACTGCTCCGCGAACTGCATCGAGAAGGCAGGACCATCGTGGTCATCACCCACGACCCCGAGGTGGCCGCCGCCATGGAGCGGCGCGTCGAGATCCGAGACGGGAGGATCATCCGTGACACGCCGATGGGCTCGCAACACTAGTGGCGGCAGCTCCAAGCTGTCGCGCCGCGACCTGCTCCGGGTTGGGAGCCTTGGGCTACGCAGCCGGCGCGTGCGGGCGTCGCTGTCCGCACTCGGTATCAGCATCGGCATCGCCGCCATCGTCGGAGTGCTCGGGATTTCCCAGTCGTCGAAGTCGGGTCTGCTTAACGAGTTGGGACAGCTCGGCAACCTGCTCACCGTTCAGCCCGGAAGCACCGCCTTCGGCCAGCAGACCGAGCTGCCCACGACGTCCGAAGGCATGGTGGCGCGCATCGGACCGGTCACGAGCGTGACCGAGCTCGGCAGCATTTCGAACGTCTACGTTTATCGCAGCTCGTTCGTCCCGGCCATCAATACCAACGGCATCTCGCTGACCGCGGCCGACGCCGCGCTGCCGGTCACGCTCGGCGCCACCCTCGCCCACGGCACATTCCTGAACGCGGCCACCGCTCACTTCCCGGCGGTCGTCCTCGGTGCCGAAGCGGCCAGCCTGTTAGGTATCAACAACCTGGCCGACCCGACACAGGTGTGGATCGGTGGGTACGGCTTCACCGTGGTAGGCATCTTGAACCCGGTCGAGTTGGTCTCGGAAATGGACTCAATGGCCTTCATCGGCTTTCCCGTCGCCGAGCAGTACTTCGGTTTCGACGGCCACCCCACCGGGTTGTACCTGCGCAGCGTGCCGAGCCAGGTCAACGCCGTCGCCGCCGTGCTGCCCGCAACCGTCAATCCGGCGAACCCCTCGGTCGTGGCGGTCAGCTTCCCGTCGGACATCTTGAAAGCCGAGCTGGTCACCAAGGGGGCATATAACGGGCTGCTCCTCGGCCTCGGTGCGGTGGCCCTCCTCGTCGGCGGCGTCGGCATCGCAAATGTCATGGTGATCTCGGTCCTAGAGCGCCGCTCTGAGATCGGCCTGCGCCGTGCCCTAGGTGCCAGCCGGCGCCACGTCGCGGAGCAGTTCCTGGCCGAGGCGCTCATCCTGTCTGTCCTCGGCGGTATGGCCGGCACGGTCATAGGCGGGGCGTCGACTGCCGTTTACGCGGCCACCCAGCACTGGTCGGTACAAATCCCCGTCCTGGCTCTCTACGGCGGAGTCGCTGCCGCCCTGGTCATCGGAGCCATCGCCGGCCTGTACCCGTCGATTCGAGCCGCCCGCCTCTCGCCGACCGAGGCCTTGCGAACGGTGTGAGTGCCGACCCGCTATCGGCGACCTATCCACCGCACCGAGCTAATCAAGAGTCTTTTTTGATCAGCCTGAGCTCCCCGCGTGGGTGCAGCCTCAGGCGTCACGCGTGAGCATCCTCCAGGCGCCGATGGCCAGCCAGCCGATGATCCAGCCCGCGATGACAACGGCCATTGCCCAGGTGGGCATAGGAGGTATTAGGAACCTTCCGCCGCCCGGACCGACGGATGCTGCGGCCAGCGGCGCCGGCTTCAACTGGTCCATCGCCACCCCGACGATGAGCCGTTGGACGTTTACGAGGTGGGGTATTACGTGGTCTGCCAGGGCGGGGGTGAGGATGATCTCCCACACGATGAGCAGGACGACGGGCACCGTCCGCTGGCCCATCAGCACGGCGAGGCCGAGGCCGACCGTGAACCCGACGACGAGATACAGCTCGAACCACAGCCCGGCCTCGGTTAACGCCGCGGCTAACGCACCTGCCGACGGGACGACTTCGCCCGGCGCAGGAGGGCTGTTGAGGAACCCGGTCACGAGAGCCGTCACGGTGAAGCCGGCAGCGGCCAACGGGAGCAGGACGGAGAGTCCGGCCGGAATGCGTGCCAGGAAGAGCGCGACCCTGGACCGGCCGGTGATCACGAGCTGTCGGAACATGCCGTCGGTCAGATCGTCGGCCCCCGCCGTTGCGCCGAGCAGGACAGCCAGGATGAATCCGAACTCGGCCATCAAGGTGACGACCGTCGCGAAGGCGCTCGTGGCACCTGCCGGTCCGTAGTGCGCTGGATCCGCCAGGTGGGTGATCTCCCTGATGCCGTAGAAGATGACCGGCACGCCCACGGTGAACGCCACGGTGATGGCCATGAGAACGCTGCGTTTGCGTAGATCGAGGACCTTGGCTCCGATGAGCGCCAGGGACGGCCGCCACGAGGCGCGCCGGACTGCAACCAGGCCGTACTGGGTCACTGTTCCTCCTCAAGACGGCTCGTCACCGAGAGGAACCAGTCCTCCAGGCTGGCACGAACCACCCGGATACCGTGGACGGAGATCCCGGCCTCGACGAGGCGGCGGGTGATCTCGTCGGCCTTCTCCTGGGGCTGCCCAGGGGTGAGCGTGACGGTGAGCCCGTGCTCGGTGAGGGCGATGCCGGCTGCGACGCTTAGCTGACCGAGGGATCGTGCCGCTGCGGGGGGATCTGAGCACTGCACCTCGACGGCAGCGCCGGCCTGTCCTATGAGCTCGTCGATGGGTCCCTGGCGGATGACACTGCCACCGTCGACGATGGCCACCTGGTCGCAGGTGCGTTCCACCTCATCGAGGAGGTGTGAGGACAACATAACCGTCCGTCCCTCCTCGACGAGGCAGCGGATCATGTCCCGCATCTCGCGCATGCCTGCCGGATCGAGGCCGTTCATCGGCTCGTCGAGGATGAGCAGTTGGGGGTCGCCCAACAGGCACGCTGCCAGGCCGAGACGCTGGCGCATGCCCATGGAGTAGGTGGAGACCTTGTCGTCGGCCCGCTGGGTCAATCGGCTCCGCTCCAGGGCGGGGCCGATGTGCCCGTGGGCCTCTCCTCCCCTCGCACAGGCCAGGATCTTCAGGTTCTCCCGCCCGGTCAGGTGGGCGTGGAACCCTGGCGCGTCGACGATGGCGCCCACCCGGGCGAGGGCGCGCCCGCGTTCGGCAGGGACGGGCAGACCGAGCACCGACATCGTGCCGCCGTCGGCTCTTGTCAGGCCGAGTAGGACCCGGATCAACGTGGTCTTGCCCGCTCCGTTGGGGCCGAGGTATCCGAAGGCGGAGCCCCTTGGCACAAGTAGTTCGACATCATCGACGGCGACTCGGGCGCCGAACCACTTGGTGAGCCCGTGCGTCTCGATCGCCCAACCGTCGCGCCCGGGACCACGCGGGGTCGCCGTGGAGGAAGGTCGCGCCGAACCTACGGCGCCGGCTGCGTGGTCGGCAGCCTCCCGAGCGGTGGTATCCCTGAGCTGTGGCAGTTCGCCGGAAGGCTCGGATGACTGGCCCCGCAGTGCTCGCCGCCTGGCTTTCAGCTTCGCGATTCCGAGCTTGGCTTTCAGCTTTGCAATTCCATAGCCAATCCCACCAAGCGCGATGAGGATCAAGACGGGGGCAAGAAAGCCGAGGATGCCGGTGAGGGCAAAGAGCATGAACCCATCGTCGGCCACCACCACCCGTTTGTCGGCGCCCATGAGAGCGAATCGGTTCGTCCGCAGGGATGAATTCAGAACCGCCTCAGGGATGATTCCTCAGCCCTGACCAAGGGCTATGTTTCGCTCAGCTATGCAAGTAACTCGGCGCTTCGCCGGCATCGACCTCGATCTGATAGCGGACGCCGGGATGGCGATCACTGGGGTCACGCTCGCCGCGCTCGCCGCGTGGACGCCGTGGGGCGCCGTTGTTGTCGGGCCGGTGTGGCTGAGGGCGGCGCTGCCTCCGCTCATGGGGTTGCCGTTGGCGCTGCGCCGCCGAGCACCGTACGTCATGTGGATCGCGCTTTGGGCGGCTATCGCGCTCCAATACGGGATAACGAGCCACCCGCCAGAGGGTTTGGAATTGTTCGCCCCCTTCGCCGGAGCCTATTCGCTTGGCGCGCTCGTCAGCCTGCGCCGTTCAGCCCTCTGCGTCGGCGTCAGCGCGGTCATGATCATCGCCGCTCGGTCCGGCCTGTCTGTCATCCCGCTGTTGGCTGCTTGGCTAGTCGGCGTCTTCGTTTACACCCGAGCGTCCCTGACGGCGAGGAACGCGGTACTGCAGCAGCAAGCCGAGCAGGCGGCCGCCACCGAGCGCGTCCGGATCGCCCGGGAGCTGCACGACATCGTCGCTCATCACCTGAGCGTGATCGTGCTGCAGGCGGCCGGCGCCCGGGCGTCGGGAAGGGCCGCTGAGGCGACCCTGGAGAAGATAGAGAACAGCGGACGCCAGGCGCTTGTTGAGACTCGTCGCCTGCTAGGCGTCCTACGCGACCCGGGCGAGGGGACCGGGCTCGCCCCCCAGCCGGGCATCGACGAGCTTGGCGCGCTGGCCGCCAGGGTCCGCGCCTCAGGCGTGCCGGTGAACCTGGTGGTGAGCGGCAACCACGTCGCGCTACCCGCAGCCGTGGACGTGTCCGTCTACCGCATCGTGCAGGAGGCGCTGACCAACGTCCTCAAGCACGCCGGCCATGCCTGCGCAGACGTGACGGTCGCCTGCGCCGATGACGCGGTCACGATCGACGTCACCGACGACGGACCGAGGCAGCCCGCCAACCCGGCCCTCGCCGGCGGACATGGGCTGGTCGGAATGCGCGAGCGGGTGGCGATCTTCGGGGGTGAGTTCTGTGCCGGGCCACGACCTAACGGCGGCTTCGCCGTGCAGGCTCGGCTGCCGTTGCGTGACGGCTTGCTGCTAGGCAACGCGTCCCCGTGACCAGCGTGTTGATCGCCGATGACCAAGAGCTTGTCCGTGAGGGCCTGCGAATGATGTTGGAGGCCGAGCCGGATCTGACCGTCGCTGGCGAAGCGGGCGACGGCAACGAGGTGCTCGCCCAAGCTCGCCTTTTGGACCCCGACGTGATTCTTATGGACGTCCGCATGCCTCAGATGAACGGCATCGAGGCCACGAGCCGGCTCGTCCAGGGTGGGTCGCGAGCGCGTGTCCTTATGCTCACCACCTTCAACCTGGACGAGTACGTCTACCACGCGCTGAAGGCTGGCGCGAGCGGATTCCTGTTGAAGGACGCGAGCCGTGAGCAGCTAACCGGTGCCGTGCGCGTCATCGCGGCTGGCGAGAGCCTCCTTGCTCCCGCCATCACACGCCGCCTGATCGAGGACTTCTGTCGTGGTCCCGCCCCCGGAACCCCTGCCGCAGGCATAACCGAGAACCTAAGCGAACGCGAGCTCGACGTCGTTCGGTTGGTAGCCCGGGGGCAGTCGAACGCCGAGATCGCCGACCGGCTCTTCCTCAGCCAGGCCACCGTTAAGAGCCACGTCGCGCGGATTCTCACGAAGCTCGATTTGCGCGACCGCGTCCAGATCGCTGTCTACGCCTACGAGAAGGGGATCGTTCGGCCCGGCCAAAACACGCCGACCTCATAAGCGCTGAGATCCCGACCTCACACTTTGCCGTCGATTGGCTGGGAGCATATTGATGGTCTGTTCACTGCTCCATGGCACGCGGCGGCCGATCCGATCGTCGCATTCTCAATCAGACGGTTCTGTCGTCGCAGCGCGCCGCCCTTGGCGGCGAACACAAAGGTGGAACCGCTGGGCCGAGCGGTTGTGCAGCAGTCCCTGGTAGGCGTGGAATCGCTCCAGTGTCGGGTTCGAACCTGGATCATCTACTGCCTGGACGAACGGACACGGAACTGCCCGCTGATAAGGGAGAACGCGTTGTGATTACGACAACGCGGAGAGAGTGGGACAACGTTTGAACCAGAACGCCTGGGATCAGGTGAGACGGCTGATCAAGAACCTCCTTTGATGAGCGTAGCTGCGCGATTCGCGGAATTGTGACTTCGGGCCCCAGGAGGTGGATGGCCTGCGGGCTTCGCACACCCGTTCCGTTCAGGAGGCCACCTCCCTGGCTTGATTAACGCTCCCTTTCGCGACGCTGATCGGTCCCCGAGTCCGCACCTTGCAGAGTCTGGCACGGTTGCATGTGCTCCGACCCACGCCCGTTGTCCCGTGCCTGACCGCCCTCCTACGCTGATGTTGAATGAAAGCCCAGTCCGTCCGGCGTTGGAGCTGAGGCATTGGAGAAACCAGGCAGTCTGCAGTCGTTGCTGGCATCGGCGGTGAGTCGGAACGGCCTCGCCGGTGTGGGGGTGGCAGTCGTTACCCTTGGGACAGGTCCCGAGACGGTCTGCTCGGGTCTGGCTAACGTCCGCACTGGGCGACCAGTTGACCCGGACACGGTCTTTCGGATCGCATCGGTCACAAAGACGATGACGGCGACCGGGCTCATGCGGCTTTACGACGACGGGCGATTCCAACTCGATGATCCAGTCAACGACTACCTGAAGACCTTTCGCATCCAACCCCCTCCGGGCGGTGTCGATGTGACGTTCCGGCACCTGCTCACCCACACCGCAGGCATCGGCCAGCTTCCGAGGTTGGCCGACGTCGTTCGACCGACCGCTTGGGGACGGGTCAGGCCTGGCTCGCGCGGGGCGAGTCTCGCCAAGCTCTACCGCGGGGAACTCAGGCCGGAGGTGAAAGCGGGAACGAAGTGGGCGTACGCCAATCACGGTTTTGCCGTTCTTGGACAACTCGTGGAAGACATCTCGGGTGTTCCCCTACCCGAGTACATGCGCGAGAACGTCTTTCGCCCCCTCGGGATGACGAGCACGGACTACCTCCGGACCCCGGAAGCCGATGCCCGCATGGCTACGGGCTATGCGATGCGGTTGGGACGGTTGAAAGCGCAATTCGACTTTGACCTTGGAAGTCTGCTCGGGGCTGGAGCGGTGCGGTCAACGGTTTCCGACATGACCCGCTACGCGGAAGGGCTGCTCAGGACGTTCACGGGAGAGGACGAGCACCTGTTGCGCCAGGAGACACTGGCGGAGATGTGGTCCAGCCAGTTCACGCCTGACCCTCGTGTTCCCGGAATGGGGCTCGCGTTCTTCCTACACGCATTCGATGAGCACCGAGTGGTTGGCCATGACGGGAACGAGCCGGGCTTCGCGTCATCTCTTATGATCGCTCCCGAGGATCGCACCGCCGTAGTCGTGCTGACGAACACCACGACGACTTTTGGAGCACCCATCTTGGCCGAGGCAATCCTTCGGGATCAGCTGGACCTGCCCGACGCCAACTCTTGCCTGCCCCGTCCGGACGTTCCCGAGCAGCCCGCGCTCTGGAACGATCTGACCGGCTACTACGCCCCCGAGCCAGGATTACTTACCAACGTCCGAACATGGATGCTGCTCGCGGGTGAGGCACGCGTGCTGATCAAGCACGGTCACCTCACTGTCCGTGCCCTGTCGCCCCTTCCTGAATTGCGTATGGGCGTTCAGCTCTTTCCGGTCGATCGCCAGGATCCAACTCTGTTTGCCGTAAACGCCGGCGGCATGTTGGTTCTGGTTGCCTTCAATCGACCCACAAGAGACCAAGTCGGCGCAATGTGCATTGACCATCCGCTGCTGTCAACGCTTCAAAGACGGCCGTGGTGGAGGAGCTCGAACGTACGGCTTCGGGCGAGTGCCGCTATCGCCGTAGGCGGCGCCTGGTTCCGCTCGAAGAAGCACCAAGCGCCGTTGAGCTCCCAACTCGTGCACGCCCAGTTAGCACGGAAGCGTCGGCCGATCACTCAGTCTTAGCTGACCGTGGCAAGTTCGCCTCCGCTGGCAGACCTGCGGAGCGTGACGAGGGGTCGGGGGAGGCGGCCTGGCCATCTCGACCACCCAGGGCATCGAGATCGGGGAGGGGCAGGGCCATGATCCGCTCGGCCTGCCGGGTGGGGATACCGAGCAGTCGGAGGAGGTCCTCGGCGACCTCATCGGTGGCCTGGGCGTCGTCGCGTTCAGGGTGATCGTGGAGGAACTGTCCGAGGGAGAGGGAAACGCCCACAATGATGGTGAGCGTCAGCTCAGGGTCGCTGACGGTGAATCGCCCGGTACGAACACCCGCCTGGATGTCGCGCAGCGCCCGGAAGGCGAGGCTCCGGGCCGAGCCGGCCGTGGTGAGGCCGTTGTTGATTAAGACTTTGCTCATCTCGGGGTTGCGACGGTGGAGGCGACCGAAGAGGCGAAAGCTTTGGGTGAAGACCACAGCGGGGTCGTCGATGTCTGCGGTCAGCTCGTCGAGGAGACCGCCGAACAGCTCAAGAGCGTCTTCCACCGCCGCTTCGAACAGCTCCTCCTTGCTTTCGAAGTGGTTGTAGAAAGAACCCAACCCGACGTCAGCGGCCTGGGTGATCTCAAGGATCGGGACATCGAGAGTGCCGGCGGCGAGAAAGCTCTGGGCGGCGCTGATGAGGGCCGCCCGCGTGTGCGCCTTGCGCCGTTCGAGCCGGTTGCTCGTGGTTGTCACCTCGGCCATCTGTCGCGCCTCCCACTCCGGTCTGAGCGTCATCTTAGCTGTTCTCGTCGACTGTGACGAATACCTCTTGACAGACGATACACTCATGTATGATGATATCGTCAGTTCGATACCAGAAGGAGGCAGTCATGATCAAGAGCGTCGACCCGCGCGACAGCCGAGCCGTGCGCAACCTGGAGAACGTCATCGCTTGGAACGAGATGATGATCAACCAGAAGCGGCCGAAAGAAGCGATCGAGAAGTACACGCGTCCGGATTACATCCAGCACAATCCCCTGCTCGAGGACGGTCCCCAGGGGATCATGAACTACTTCACGCAGGTCACGACGGAGCGTAAGAACGCCCGCCTCGTGTACCACCGCACCATCGCCGCCGGTGACTACGTCTACACACACGGCGTGTTCTACAACTTCATCGACGACGATCCCGACGACCACGGGATGGCCGTTGTCGACATCTTCCGGATGGACGATGAAGGCAAGGCTGCTGAGCATTGGGACGTACTGCAACTAGTCGGCGATCCGAAGTCCAACGTCGCTCCGTCATTCGGGCCCGCCGTCTTCGGAAAGCCTGTTCCCGCCCAGAACCCCAATGGCATGGTCGAGGGCACCGACGAGTCGTAAACCGACGGCCGACCTCAAACCGGGCAGACCCGCGCCCGGCCGCGGCCGAGCTCTTGGTTAGGAGGGACGAAATAGGAGGCGGCGATCGCCTCCAGTTCCTGCCCGGCAGGCGATCAAGTCGGCTCTGCCGCCGACACACGTCTTCGGCGGGCGTTTCCGGCGCGCGGGACTCAATCAAACAGAAAGGTGTGCATCATGCGTGCAGCAGTGGTCGATGCCCTTGGTGGCGTCCCTATCGTCGAGGAGTTCGCCGATCCGACGGGCGATGACGTGGCAGATGTCGTCGCCGCCGCGTTGAACCCGTTCGACTTGATCGTTGCGGCCGGACAAATGCCCGGCCGGCAGCCCTCTCCTCCGTTCGTCGCCGGCGTTGAAGGCATCGCTCGCCTCGCGGACGGCACGCTGTCCTACTTCGCCGGCCCGAGGCTCCCCTATGGCTCCCTCGCCGAGCGCGTGCCGCTGGCGGGGGCGGACACCGCCACGGTGCCAGCCGACCTCGACCCAGCATTCGCGGCAGCGCTCGGGGTATCCGGTATCGCCGCCTGGCTCTCGCTGACCAACACCGGCCGGCTCATGGCCGGGGAGCGGGTCCTCATCTTGGGCGCCGAGGGACAGGTCGGGCAGCTGGCAACCCAGCTCGCGCGGCTGCTGGGGGCGTCGCAGGTCGTGGGTGCGGTCCGAGCCGACGAGAACCGCCAAGTGGTCCTCGAGCATGGCGCGGATGCCGCCGTGTCGACGGCCGAACTGGACACCCTCAGCGAACGGCTGCGGGCGGTGCTAGGCGACGGCGCCGATCTGATCCTCGACCTGGTCTGGGGACCGGTCGTCGCCCATGCGATCGACGTAGCTCGTCCGCGGGCGCGGGTCGTCCAGGTCGGCAACGCCGCAGGCGCGACGGCGATGCTCGCAGCGCCCACCTTTCGCAACAAGCTGGTCAGCATCCTGCCGCACGCCAACTGGGCCTTTTCAGGAGCCGAGCGCGCCGCCGCCTTCGAACAACTCGCGACGCACGCCCAGAGTGGCGCGCTGCGCCTCGAGGTTGAGCGGGTGCCGCTCGACGACGCAGCGTCGGCGTGGAGGCGGCTCGAGGCCGGCACCGCCACCCGCAAGCTCGTCATCGTCCCATAAAGAGGAGTCGAAGATGACCGATGTGAGAAGCAACGAGACCCTTGCCGCCGCGATCACCGGGGCAGGAGCAGGGTTGGGAAGACAGATCGCCCTCGGCCTCGCCGAACAGGGCTACCGGGTGTTCGGCACCGCGTTGTCCGCCCAGGAGATCGAAGACCTCCAGCAGGCCTCGGACGGATCGGTGCGACTGACGATCGTCGATGTAACCGACGACCAAGCGGTGCACTCGTGGGCGGAGCAGACCACCGGTGAGCTCGGCGACCACGGACTCGACGTGCTGATCAGCAACGCCGGCATCCTCACCCCGGGCCCACTCGAGGTGTTGGCCCTACAGGCGATACGCCACGAGTTCGAGGTCAACGTGTTCGGCAGCCTGGCGGTCATCAATGCCTTCCTCCCGGCTCTGCGCAGGGCCCGAGGACGGATCGTCCAGATCGGCTCGGCAACCGGCAAATTCCCCCTCCCGTTCAACGGCCCTTCCAGCGCATCGAAAGCGGCGCTCGAAGCGTTCGCCGACGTTTACCGGGCCGAGCTCGAGCCGTTCGGCGTCCACTTCGTGATCGTGGAGCCAGGCAACATGGCCACGGGCGGCCCGGCGACCACCGCCCGCGCGCTGCAGAAGACAGCCGAATCCATGACGGCCGAGCAGCGCGTGCTCTACGGCGACGCCTTCGCTGCGTTCAGCGCCACGTTCAACAGCATGCAGAGCAGTGGACTCGACGCCCCCACCGCAGCGGCACGCGTCATCCAGATTGCCCAGCAACAGCCGGCGCCCATCCGCGTACCGATCGGACCGGACGCCGAACAACTCATGAAGGCCGTGCACGAACAGACCGACGAAGAGCTCGATGCTCTCCGCTTGCGAGTCGCTGGACTGGACGCCTAGGCCCGCCATGAACGCA
>Ga0187867_10002409_pt1 | contig 15538 bp, 12 predicted proteins | sample June2016WEW_13_1_FD_132976 | JGI IMG/M metagenome (GOLD analysis project Ga0187867, IMG submission 132976) | Peatland microbial communities from SPRUCE experiment site at the Marcell Experimental Forest, Minnesota, USA - June2016WEW_13_10 | ecosystem: Environmental > Terrestrial > Soil >...
ACCGTACGTCTTCCGGGCGCGCAAGCACGGCGAGAGCAAGCTGGATATCAACGTGGTGGTGGAGTACCTTTATCTGGTCTCCGACAAACTGGTGGGCGAATGGCTGCCCATCCGCTTCGTGGTGTTTTGCCTGGTGGGAGTCGGCGGCGTAGCCGTGCATCTGGGCGCCCTTTGGCTGCTGTACCGCCGGCTGGGCTTTTCGTATTCCACCGCCCTCATCGCCGCGATCGTGGTGGCCATGGTCGGAAACTTCGCGTTGAATAACATGCTCACCTATCGCGACAGGCGCCGCCGCGGGATAGGATTTCTAACTGGCTTACTGTTGTTTTGTGCGGCCTGTTCGGTAGGAAGCCTGAGTCACTACGCGGTAGCCAAGTTTTTGGTGGCCGGCGGTATCGGGTGGCCCATTGCCAGCCTGTGCGGCCTGGCCATCGCTTCGGTATGGAACTTCGGGGCCACCAGCATCGTAACCTGGGGCAGTCCACAACGTACCGCGCGCCCCGGCGGCAATTAATAGGTATAGTACTGCTGGCACGCCGCGAAGCTGTGCTATTCTGCAAGTCGTGCAGGACGCGGAAACAGCCGTTACGATCCCCTTGGTCAGCGTTGTCATTCCCGCCTATCGGGCGGCCGCGTCCATCGCCGCCACATTGGAATCGGTACTGGCCCAGACCTTCAGAGATTATGAAATCATCGTGGTAAACGATGGCTCGCCGGACAGCGAGGCGTTCGAAACGGCCCTGGAACCGTACCGCGCCCGCATCGTATATCTGCGCCAGCAGAATCAAGGTCCTGGGGGGGCGCGCAATACCGGCATTCTGACCGCGCGCGGGAAATACATCGCGCTGCTGGATGCCGACGACGTGTGGTATCCCGAACATCTGGCGGCGCAACTCCCCGTGCTCGAAGCCGACGCGTCCATCGATATGGTGTATGCCGACGCGCGTATTATTGGCGACGTGCCGGAAGCGGGCAGAACCGTCATGGAGTTCTGTCCCTCCGCGGGCGAGGTTACCTTCGAGCGCTTGGTCTCGCGCCAGTGCACGGTGCACATCTGCGTCAGCGTCTGCCGCCGGGAGACGCTGCTTCGTGCCGGATTGTTCGATCCCGTATTTCGAGGGACCGAGGACATCGACATGTGGCTGCGCATCGCCAGGCTGGGAGGCCGGTTCGCTTATCGGCGCCGCGTGCTGGGGTGCTATCGGCGCCAGGCGGGCAGTCTGTCTTCCAACGAGGTCTCCATGCTGGAAGGCTATCTCGCCGTGCTGGCGAAAGCCGCTCGCGACCCCCAACTCACCGCTGGACAGCGCGAAGCGATCGAACGGCAGTGTGCTGTGGAGCGTGCCAGCCTGGAGCTGCAAAAGGGCAAAGACGCTTTCGTGGCAGGAGATGCCGAAGGCGCCATCGATCATCTGGCGCTGGCCAACGCGCAACACAAATCGCTGAGAATTTCTATTGTATTGCTGCTGTTGCAGGTGGCCCCCGGCTTCCTGCGAGCGCTCTACTCCTGGCGCTACCGGCACGTTTCCAAGCTGAAAACATAATCGTGAACACCTCGTCCAGCAGCCAACCGGCTACCCCGAAGAGCGGGTCTCTTACCCTGCACGTCTCCTGGCTGATGCTGGCTAAGACGATTGCGTTTGCGTTCAACGTGGCGCTGCCGATGTTACTCGTCCGCCGGCTCGACAAGACGCAGTTCGGCGTATACAGACAACTTTTCCTGATCATCGGAACCTCGGTCACGGTGCTGCCGCTGGGTTTCGCCATGAGTGCCTGGTATTTTCTGCCCCGCGAGCCGGACCGGCAGCAGGAAACCGTTTGGAACATTCTGATTTACAACACGGTCTTGGGCAGCCTGGCCTGCGGCGCGTTTCTGCTGTGGCCGGGGCTGTTGGATCTCATCTTCGGTCAACACGGCCTGACCGGCTACTCTCCCCTGATCGGCGTCGTGACCCTGCTCTGGATTGTCTCGCAGGCCCTGGAGATTATTCCCATCGCCCACGGGGAAATGAAATTGGCCAGCGTCATGATTATGAGCGTGCAGCTTACGCGAACGGCCATCTACCTGGCGGCGGTTATCGGGTTCGGGTCGGTGCGGGCGCTGGTATGGGCGGCGGTGGTGCAGGGATGCCTGCAAACAGGCGTGCTGTGGTGGTATTTGCAGTCCCGTTTCGGCAACTTCTGGCGGCGTTTCGACGGGAGCCTCATGCGCAGCCAGTTGTCCTACGCGGTGCCGCTCGGCCTAGCCGGCATACTCTATACCGTGCAGACCGACCTGCATAGTTACTTTGTATCCCACCGGCTGGGTCCGGAGGTGTATGCCATTTACTCGATGGGAACAATGGACGTGCCTCTCATGACCACGCTCCAGGAGGCCACCAATGCCGTGCTCATTCCGCGCGTCAGTTACCTGCAACTTATCGACGACACACGCGAAATCGTTTTGTTGCTCGCACGAGCTACCCGAAAACTGGCGGCGGTGTACTTTCCGGCTTACGCGCTCCTGGCGGTAGTGGCTCCCGATCTTATCAGCTTCTTCTTCACACGGAGTTACCTGCCGAGCGTGCCGGTGTTTAGAATCAATTTGACCTTGTTGCTGCTTACCGTCCTGCTGCAAGATCCGCTCTTCCGCGCTTATCGGAGCCAACGGTACTTCCTGATCCGATTGCGGGTTGTCCTTAGCGTGCTGCTGGTCGCCGGCCTTTACTTTGGAACATCTCTTTTTGGGCCCGTGGGCGCGATTTCGGCCGTCGTTCTGATTACCGCCGCAGAACGGATCGTCACGGCAATACGGTTTGGGCGCATCCTGGGGGTCGGCCGAAGGGATATCGTGCTGCTGGTGGATATCGGGAAACTGGCTCTCGCTGCGGCCGCGTCGGGCCTGGTTACGGAAGGTGTCCGCTTGCTGCTGCGGGATACCAAGCCCCTGCTTGTCCTGATCGTGTGCGGTACGGTGTTTTCGCTGGTTTATCTTTGCATGGTTTTGTTGGCCGGAGTCTTGACGCCGGAAGAGAAGGGGCTGGTGCGGCGGAAGATTGCCGTACTCTTACTGCAGGCCTAGATGGTTATAAAGACTTGAACTACTGATAGTCCTCGTCGCAGAAAGGACCACTTATGAAACACAGGGTGCAGCTTCAGATAACCCACTTTGCGGGATCTGCGTTGCGTCTCGATGTTCACGGAGCGGAAATGTTGCGAACGCCCTTCCTGCTTGCAACGTGGAGCCAGCCACGCCAGCCATTGTCTGTCGTTGTCAGAGATGCGATTGGCATCCGCCCCTCCGGGTTATGGATCACCAATCCCCAGTCGTCATCAGTCTGAGACGGAGTATCCGTACCTAGGAAACCAAAGGTTGCTCTTCCGTCCCATTTGCGGTCTGAGAAGGCAAGGACGCCGTTGTCGTTATATCCGAGCCGTAACGTTGCGCGAATCTTGCCAGCACCGTCAAAAAGGTTTAGAGCGCCTCCCGTAAGTTCTGTAACGACTTTGCCGCCATCATCGACGACTTCGAACCTTTTAGCCCTGACAGAAACCGGAACGCGTCGCGGGGATGAAGAGGCTCTGCTGAGTTCAGCGAGTACGCCGCCGAAGAACCCAGCCGCGATTGCAAGGGCCGAAAACGCGAGATACTTCGAAAGTCGCTTGATCATATCCTCATTGGACACCAGACGGATGCCGCAAGTGCCGCTCTGCGTTTACTATATTCTCGTTTGGCCGAATCAGAGCGACCCATGGGGCAGATGAACGGAATAACCGGAAAAGTGCCCGAAGCGTAGCGCAGGCTGGTGTCTCACAGAAGGCCCCTTTTTGAAACGAGGGGCGGGGTTTCCAACAACGATTCACAACACGGGCGCTGGCTTTCAAGTTAGGTGTGGCAGCATAATTGAATGAGGAGCCGCCGGTCATGACGATTGAAATTCACCGCCCGGAACTCGAAGCGCTCATCCGGGAACGGATGAGCAGCGGCGCGTTCCACGATGTCGAGGATGTGATCATGCAGGCCCTCCGGTCCTCGCCTGCGGCCGAGGCGCCCGCCGCGACTACTTCGCAACGGCCTGAAGGCAGAAAGAGCCTCGCGCAACTGTTCGCGGAGTCGCCGTTCAATGGTCTCGATATCGATTTCGAGAGAGACCCTATGGCCGCGACGTTCCGCTATGAGCGGCTTCCTGCTCGACACCAACATTCCATCGGAACTAACTCGCCTAAAATCCGCGCCGGAAGTCGAGCGCTGGCTGGATAAAGCCAACAACGCGGAATTGTATTTCAGCGTCATCTCCCTGGGCGAAATTCTCAAGGGCATCACCGTGCTGCCGGCGAGCAAGCGCCGCGACGGTTTACAGGAGTGGCTCGACGGCACTTTGCGGCCCTGGTTTGAAGGCCGGATCCTGCCGGTGACGGCCCCGATTGCGGAACGATGGGCGTTCTCTCCGGAGAATGCCGGTTGCAAGGAAAACAGGTCAAAGTCGCGGATGGACTTATCGTTGCCGCCGCCCTTCACCATAGCCTGACCATGGTCACCCGGAACGTCAAAGACGTTGCGGGTCTTGGCGTCACGGTGCTCAATCCGTGGGATGCGACGTAACCAGAGCTTACCGAGACGGGCGCCAGAACCGATGGTCGCCGGGCGGGCTCTCAGCTCCGCGTTGGCAGGGCGTTGGAAATGTTCAGGCGGGACTGAGAGTCCCGCGCAGGCGGAGCGCCTGCCCCACCCGCTATGTCCAACACCGGGACACCGCTGCGCTCAATTACCTCGGCGACCGCCGCCGCAGGCCGCTGCGTGACGATGACATGGTCGGCCCATTCGAGCATGCTTTCCAGCTTGGATTCGAGCAGATTGGCGATGTGCGGGATGGCGGCCAGCACGAATTGCTGGTTGCTGCCGTAAATCTCCTCCAGCCGGATATGCGGATCGTAGACCCGGACCTGGCGCCCTTTGCCAATCAGGTGCTCCAGTAAGGCCACCACCGGGCTTTCGCGCAAGTCGTCGGTGTTTTCTTTGAAGGCCAGTCCGAATACGCCAAGACGCGCGCCCGGCAGATCCATCACCTTTTGGATCGCCCGCCGCAGGTGTTGCTCGTTGCTGGGCAAGACCGTCTCGAGTAACGGCACTTTCAGATCCAGCCGTCCGGCGCGGTACACCAGTGCGCGCAAGTCCTTCGGCAGGCACGACCCGCCGAACGCGAAGCCGGGCTTGAGATACGCCGCCGAGATATTCAATTTCGCATCCCGGCAGAGGGTATCCATGACTTCCGCAGCGGGAATGCCCAACGCGCCGCTGAGCGCGCCCATCTCGTTGGCGAAGGCCACTTTCAGCGCGTGGAAGGTGTTACAGGCGTACTTGATCATCTCCGCGGTTCGCAGAGATACCAGGCAGGCTTCCACCCCGAGTGGCTGGTACAGTTGCGCCACTTTTTCCACGGCGCTCCGATCGGCGCCGCCCACCACCAGCAGAGAGGGCTCCAGGAAGTCGCTCACGGCGTTGCCCTCACGCAGGAACTCCGGGTTCGAGACTACCGCAAAGCGATCGGCGCCGCCCAGACAGTCGGCCGTCAATTCCTCACAAGTACCGGGAAAAACCGTGCTGCGCACGGCCACGATCAGCCGCCGGCTTTCCCCCTTCCAGGCTGTGGCGATCTGGCTCGAAACCCGCCGCAGTTGATCGAGCCCCAGGTTTCCGTTGCGCTCGGAGGGCGTACCCACACAGATCAGAACAATGCCGGCTTCCTGAATAGCCGGTTCCAGCAGCGTAGTTGCCGATAGGCGGCCGCTCGCGTGACCTTCCTGGATTAACTCAGTTAATCCAGGTTCGTAGAAAGGGGCCCTTCCGGTTTCGATGCTCTTTACCTTGTGCTCATCCCGGTCGACGCCGGTTACGCGATGACCCAGGTGCGCCAGGCAGGCAGCCGTGACCGACCCGACATATCCCAGCCCCAGTACCGCAACCCGGGTTTCACTAGTGGACGCTTTCACGTCTTTAGTATGCCATGGGGGGCCGCCCAGCCCTTTGCGGCGCGGGTGCTTAAGCACCTGGGCGGCGCACCGGTGCCTTAGGCGGCTGTGGCGTGAATACGGGTTGCTCCGATCCAGGCGCCGGTTGGGATGCGAATTGCTCCGCGCTGGCTCGTTCCACGGCCACGCATAACCCCGCCAGCATGGGGAAGTAATATGCATACGCATTACTGGCGAAGATGGCTGTCCCGGTAAAAGCGATGAGTGCCAGCCTAAGGGCAAACGCTATGTGCCGTACAGAGGACAAGGCGGGATACTGGCGCGCCCGCCTCTCCACCGCGATCACAATTTTGAAGCAGAACAGCAGCGTCAGACAGTACAAAAACAATCCAGGCAGACCGTCTTCGCAGGATAGTTGCGTAAACGTATTATGCGTTTCATGCCACGCGTTCCAGTCCTGCTTCCCCGTAAGTTCCAAAGTAAAGTCTGCGTTGGCGGTCGCGAACATCCCTGGACCGACACCCATCAATGGATGCCGCATGGTCAACTGCACACTGGAAAGCAACAGCTCTTTTCGCAGTTGCGCGGATTCTACCGCAGATTGCTCCAGCTCAGATAACTGCCTTTGACCGGACGAAAACAACATAGATCTATACCGATCTAACGTGTCGTTAGACGACCAGGTAATAGCAAGCACCGCGAGAATCAGGCCGGCCACGACAGCCACAATCTTCTGGCCGAGCGGCAAGGGCAGGAAATACAGAATGAACATGACTCCCAGGGTCGCGAGGCCCCCGCGTGAACCGGTGGTGGCCACCGTCGCCGGAATCAAAAACATCATCACCACGGAAGCCAGCTTAAATAGCGAAATTCCAGGCTTCGTGCGGATGACAAACAGGCAAAACGGCACGCCCATGAGCAGTATCATGGCCAGATAGTTCGAATTCCCTAACGTGCCTCTCAGAAGGGCCAGTCGGCCCTGCTCTACCCGCCCAGTGATGACGGTGAAAGATTCGATAAAAATGGTAGCTGCGGCAAGACTGTAACCGATCTTCCGGCATTGTTCCAGCCCTTGCACGGAGGATGCGATGATCACGAAGGAAAATAGCGATAACGCCCAGAAGTCCCGCAGCGTTCGGAAGCTGCCGCCGCGCCATACGCTGAATGGAGTGCAGACACACAACCAGGCGGTAAACGCCAACAGGCAAATACCGACTTTGGAGAAGACTGCCCGGATTGCGCCACCGAAGAGCACCGCTGCCAGGAGAGCCAGGAGCATGATGATCCGCACCGAGTGCAGTCCGGATCCCGTAACCATATCCATGATTTCCGGAAACCGTGCGTACACCACAAAGACAAAGGCCGCCGTCAGATAGAATGCCGGCCGTGGCGTATGCGGAGCGATGGCTGGCCCGGCAGGTACGGCCGGCTTGGCGAACTTACTCCCGAGCAGTGCCTGTGTGTGCGGTGGGGTCATGGTCTGTTACGATCCCTTGCGGTTTCAGTGTAGCATTCCGGTGTTTTCGCGCGTTCCTCACATTACGCAGGTGAGGTCCGTTGCCCCGCGTACGCACCCAATACATCGTCCACCGCGCCATCCAGGATCAATTCGCCGTGGTCCAGCCATATGGCACGGTCGCACAACTGCCGAATCGTGGTCGAATGCGACACACACAATATAGTCTTACCCGCTTCCCGGAATTCGTGTATCTTCTCGACGCATTTGGCTTGGAACGCCACGTCGCCCACCGCCAGAATCTCGTCGACCAATAGAATCTCGGGATCCCGGTTGATGGCCACGGAAAACGCCAGCCGCATCGTCATACCGCTCGAATAAGTCCGCAAGGGCTCATCGATGAAGTCGCGGATACCGGAAAACTCGACGATACGCTCAAACGCCTCGCCGGTCTGCCTGCGCGATAGCCCCAGTAACGCGGCATTTAACCGGACATTCTCCCGCCCCGTGAGGCTGGGATGAAATCCAGATCCCAGTTCCAGCAATGCGGTCACCTGCCCGTTCACCGTCACAGTGCCTTCATCGGGCCTTGAGGTGCCCGCCACCAAGCTCAGCAGGGTACTCTTGCCGGCTCCGTTGCTCCCGATCACCGCCAGGCTTTCGCCGCGTCCCAGTGAAAAAGAGATGTGCTTGAGCGCAAAGAACGGATCCTCTTTTTGCCGCGTGAAGAATCGCGTCAGATGATTGCGCAGCAGCATTTGCCCGGCGTGCCGGGTAAATTTCTTGGAGACGTTATGCAATTCAATCAAGCGCATGTCACAAATGTTCGAAGAACCGGGGCTTCAGGCTCCGAAAGACCACTAAGCCTGTAGCTAACATGAAGAACGAAATGCCGGTGAGTTTGACCAACAACAGGCTGCCCGGACGCACTCCATCGATCAGGATGTCTCGCATCGCCATTACCAGCGCCGCCACCGGATTCAGTTGGTAAACGGCCCTGTAGCTCGCGGGAATAATAGCAAAAGAATAGACTACGGGCACCATCCAGAACAGAACCGTGTTGGCCGATTCCACAAAATAGCGCATGTCCCGGATGTATACGTTGAGCGCGGCGGTGATCAGGGAGAGGCCACATACAAAGACCACTTCGAGTCCCCAGATCAACGGCAGCAGGCACCAATAACGGTTCGGTGTCTTTCCGTACAGAAACGCCAGCCCGATCACCAGACCAATCTGAATGAACAGGTGCACGCAGTTCGATAGCACCGCGGCCAACGGTATGATTTCGCGGGGCGCGGGCACACGCTTAATCAGACCGACATTATCGACCACTGAGGTTGTCCCGGAAATCCAAGCGATGCTGAAGAAGTTGAAGGGGACCAGGCCGCACATGACAAACAGCGCATAGTGCGGGTCGGGATTTCTAAGTATCTTGGTAAAGACAAACGTAAGTACACCCATCATCACCAAAGGATTCAACAGGGACCAGAGAACGCCGAGTGACATGTTGCGATAGCGGATCTTGAAATCCTTCGCGATCAAGTTGGATAAAAGGAAGAGGGAATCGCCACGCCACATGATTGGGGCCGCATTGGAAAACCCTGAGTATAGCACACGCGGCGCAGGCGATTCCGACTACTTGCAGCATCGCAAGAAGTTAGTTGCCGGGCAAAATCCCAACTTCAGGCGTTACCCGCGCCGTCCCTCGACGAAGATAGTATAGATCTCTTTGCTGACGCGCTCCAATAGATACGGGCTCGCCTCGGCCGGCAGCCAGTTCGTTAAATCGTTCCCGATTCTTCGGGCGAGAGCCAGAGCGGAAACGCGGGGCGCCAGCCGCAATGCTTCCGTGGCGAAGCGGGTCATGGCGTCTGCATAATTTTCAGGATCGTGGTTTTTTAGCGACTGGCGGCCGCGTGCTCCCATGGTGCGAAAGGCGCGGGGATCGGCCAGAAAGGCGCGCAAATGTGCTTGAATGTCCGCGATTTCATGCTCAGGCCGGACAAACGCAGCGGCGTCACGCGGAAGCGAGGCGTACCATCCGGTAGAAGTGACCAGCGTGGGCAGTCCATAGTCCCAGGACTGTAGCTGGCTGCCGGAGGCTTCTCCCATGGAAGGGTATCGAAGATTGATCGCGAGATGGGCGGCGCTCAATTTCTGCTCTACCTGGTCGTCGGAAAGGTAGCCATGCAGGCTGGCGATTGCGCTAAGCCCGAGACGTTCGATCTGTTCCCGGATGTGAGATTCGTCCCAGAGTTGCCCGCATATCTCCAGCCGGAACTGTTCCCGCTCCCGCATTCCCGCCAGCGCCTCGAGAAGCGGGCCCAGCCGCCGGTTCCGGTTGAGGTAGCCTAAAACGATCAGGCGATAAGGGGGGTAGGGCGCCCCATCGCGCAATGCCAACCACGTTCGATACCGCGACTCCGCGGCTGCCGCATAGGCCAGGTCCAGAGCGGCTACGGGACAGGCCGGCAATTCGTTGAGTTCTTCCAGCACCCGTATGGAGTGGGTGACGACTCCCAGCGCATTACGGGTGGCTTCTCGTGTGAGCGGGAACTTTTGGGCCATGTATTCGGCGCTAAGGCCGCCTGCGCAGAAAACCGCTGCGTTCTGGCGGCCCTCCGGGCCATACCAGCGTTCCATCGCGCTGTAATAACCGTCGCGATCCTTTCCGTGACGGACTGAAAGCATGAAAAAGAAATCGTGCAGGCAAAGATCGTGCAACACCACAATCCCTGACTGTTGCATGCAGACCCGCCAGATGCCGGCGTGGAAATCCGGCTGATTTCCGAGGTGATAAATAGAAACTGAGCCGTTGTTGATCTCGCGCCAGGGAGGCGCCGCGGGATCGTAGCGTGCCACGCGCGCAATCTCGTGCACCTCGGGCGACACCTGATCCTGATCCGTCCATAGAACCACCTCGTGGTTTTTGGCGAGCACCGGCAGAACCTGCATTGCATAATTCGCAATGCCGCTGCGCGCCGGTAAAAGCGGCGAGAACCAGTTGATCTTCAACACAACAGCTTCTCCACCACATTCGCCCAGTCAATGTGCAGGTCCCCATAACGCGCGCGGCCAGCTTCGCCCATGGCGGCCGCGCACCGGCGGTCGGCCCATAGTGTGTCCATGGCGTCCGCCAGCGACTGGGGGGTGGGTTGCGCGACTAATCCCGTCTGCCGGTCCAAGACAAACTCCAGCGGGCTGCCGGAATCCGAGGAGGTGATAATCGGCTTCGAAGACAACATGGCCTCCAGCGCGACGTAGCTGTAATCGTCGTCCAGGGGCGGAAAGACTACGGCGAGGCAGTTGGCGTATAAATCGCGCTCCTGGTCCTCGGAAAGGACGCCCAGCCATTCGACCCGATCGCTCAATTTCAGTTTTTTGACGAATTTGGCTTGCGGAATGAGACTGCCGGCATCCCCGGCAAAGCGTATGCGCACGCGCTCCCGGCATAGGGCGACGGCCTGCATTGCCAGCCACTGCCGATTTGCGCAGTCGATGGGGTTCGGGAAGAAAAAGTAATCGGAAGCGGAACTCTTCGAAAACAGGAGAGCGTTCGCCGGCGGGTGGTACAAAGGCTCCGCAGCGATGCCGGAAAACCGGCGCAGGCGCGCCGACACATTCTTCGACAAGGTGTAAACCGCCTGGGCTTCGGGGATCAGTTCGCGATCGGCCTGGCGAATCGCCTCCCGGACGACGGGACCGCCGGGGTAGGCTATCAGGTCCCCTGCCGTGGGATGGTCCCAGAGTTCATACGCCGTACGATGCTGATGCAGCAGCCAGACGACCTTATTCGGATGGGGGACCAGGTAGGCGGGGAACTTCAGCCCGACGATGCGGTCGATGCGCGCGCCGCAGCTTTCGGTCAGATCCAGCAGCCGGCAAGCCAGGATCTGGCTCGAAATGCGATCCGGGGGGCAGTGCTTAAAAGGGATCGCGAACAACTCTGCCGCATGCCCGGCGGCTCGTAGCGCATCCGTCAGGTTTTCCGCCAGAATCTCCGCATTGCCACGGACAAACGGTACACCCGAAGTCACCACCAAGACCCTCATGCGAGCAGGTTCTCCACCACGCGATCCCAACCGATATCGAGATCGCCGTAACGCGCGCGGCCTGCCTCGCCCCATTGCGCGGCTTGGGGGCGATCCTCCCACAATTCATCCATCGCGTCCGCCAATGCCGCCGGCCGGGGTTCGGCCACGATGCCCGTCTGATGGTCCGCAACAAACTCGAGCGGTCCGCCAGAATCCTGGCAGGTGACGACCGGCTTGCGGGCCAACATGGCCTCCAGCGTAATATAGCCGTAGTCTTCATCCACCGGCGGAAAAACTACTCCCAGGCTGCGCGCGTAAAGGTCGCGCTTGGCTTCGCTCGAAACCATGCCCAACCACTCCACACGCCCGGCCAGACCCGCTGCACGAACCAGGGCCTGACACCTTCGCTCAAATGCCGGTTCGCTGGCCGGCCCGGAAAAGCACACCCGCACCTTCGAGCGGGTCAGCGCCAGCGCTTCCAATATCAGATCCTGCCGCTTCAACGGATTAATCCGGCTCGGGAAGTATAGGAAATCCTCGGCTGGGGCGCGATAAAAAAGGCTGGCCTCTTCCGGCGGATGATAGAGCCGCCGCGCATCGACCCCGCAATAGGTCCGCAGACGATCGGCTACATTTTGTGAAATGGCAAAGACGTGCCCGGTCAGAGCATTCAGTTCCCGGTCGGCGCACTGAATCGCGGCCCGTACCTGTTCGCCATGGGCATCTTTGTCGAGATCGCTCAGCGGATGGCGCCACAAATCGTATGCCTGCCGGTGTTGATGGATCATCCAGATTACCTTGCGTGGATGCGGTATCAGGTAAGCGGGAAACTTCAGCCCGATCAGGCGATCGACGCGCATGCCGGCGGCTTCCGTCAAGTCCAGGAGTTTCGACGCCAGCATCTGATCCAAAATACGCTGCGGCGGATATGGCTTGAAAGGTATGGCAACGATTTCCACCCGGTGACCGGCCTTAATCAGCACCCGGCGTAATCCCTCGGCTAGAATTTCGGCGCCTCCGTACACAAAGGGGATTCGCACTGTGGCAATCAGTATGACCAAACGTCACCCTTCGCGCGATTTCGCGGCGCGCGCATCGGCATCGCCTCTTTCGCCGGCCTGGAAACTCGATGCCGGCGCGGCCATGGTCCGTTCGAAATCTTCCCACGCCCGGCGTAGATCCTGGTTCTGCGCGCGCTGCTCCGCAAGCTCGGCTTCGAGTCTCCTAATACGACTCTCCGAGCGTTCCAAAATCTTCCCTTGCTCTTCTAAGACGCGCAGAGCGGAATATTGGAAATACACGATCTGGGGCGTGTACCAGAACAGCATTCGCCGTACAAGCTTGACCAACTGGGCGCCCACACGGCCGCGAAAGGTGGGCGGCTCCGGCGGAGGCTGCCCCACCGAAGCGTAGCTGGCATTAAGCGCCCCCAGCGCGAGTCGAAGTGGCGTGAATCCAAGTGCGGGCGAGTCGCCGGCTTCGGCTGGTTTCTGTTTGGGCACGTCCGGTGGGCGGTATGCCCGCTCGATTTCGTCGCGAATCTGTTGTAGGATTTCCTCCGCCATACCCGCGACGCCCGATTACGCGTGCTGTCCTGCCTGGCTTTGCATGCAGCCGCGTTCCACTCCAAGCGCGCGGCAATCCGCCTCGACCATCTCCCGGACTAAGGCTTCGAAAGTGACACTCGGGTTCCAACCCAGTTTCATCCGCGCCTTGGTGTGATCGCCGAGTAAAAGATTCACCTCCGCCGGGCGGAACAGTGTTGGATCGGTCTCGACATAGTCTTTGTAATCCAGGCCGGCGTGAGAAAAGGCGAGTTCGGCAAACTCCCGTACGGTATGGGTTTCGCCGGTTGCGATCACATAATCGTCCGGCTCGGGCTGTTGCAGCATCAACCACATCGCATTGACGTATTCGCGTGCATGTCCCCAATCCCGCTTCGCTTCCAGATTCCCTAATTGAACGCTGCGGCTCCGCCCCGCGAGGATCCGGGCAACGCCGGAGGTAATTTTTCGTGTGACGAATTCGAAACCCCGCCGTGGGGATTCGTGATTAAACAGGATGCCGTTACAGGCATGCAGCCCGTACGCCTCACGGTAGTTGCGGGTCAACTCGAAGCCGCAGACCTTGCTGATCCCATAGCTGGAGCGCGGATGGAAAGGCGTCCGCTCGGTCTGCGGGAACTCTTCGGCTTTGCCAAACATTTCGCTCGATCCCGCGAAATAAAATCGGCATTTGGGCGCCAAGTCCTTGACCGCCGAGAGCACGAAATGCGTGCCGTTGATGTTTGTGTTCAGGGTGGAAAACTCGTCGTCGAAGGAATAGCTGACAAAGCTCTGCGCCGCCAGGTGATAGCACTCCTCGGGCGCCACCTTGGCTACCAGTTGATATACACTCGCGAAGCTTTCGAGCGAGGCAGCATGCAACTCCACCCGGCCGCGGACGGCACTTAACCGTAACAGCCGATGCTCAGGATCCTCGAGGGCCACACGCCGTACCGCGCCGTGCACCTCGTAGCCTTTCGAAAGAAGGAGCTCGGCAAGGTAGGATCCATCTTGCCCGGTGATTCCGGTAATCAACGCACGCTTGGTCATATTTGGTTAGCACCAGCCGATGAACTATTATAAGCGACCGTTCTCGGCGGCTAGCTCGCATCCCGGCGGCTCGAATCTATAGTGTGCGGAAGGTGCGGGGCCGCGCAAACGGCGAAGGCAAAAAAAGGCAAATCAAACAGTGTGCGCGATAGCTGTTTGAAACTTCTCGCTAGCGCTCTCAATCATCACCGGCTTCGAGCATCCGCTCTCTGGGTAGACGTCGTCAAACCACGCTACCGACTCTTGAACCAGGGTTATCGTCAACAGCAACTCGCCCTCTACATCCGGCGGCAGCACTTCAATCCTGCAGCTCAGCGTTCCTGCGGGTGGCAGAGTCGCCGGCAAGGATGTCCGGATGCCTTCCAGGTGGTCCACCGGCGGCGAAGCCGGAGTTGCCGACCATTTATATGAAATGTAAATCGGATAGGGCAAAGCGGAGCACAGAAAAGCATCTCCAAGATTTGTAATCGTACAATCCACCAGCGTAAGTTTAGACGCGACGAAGGTCTCGGGGATGGCCGCTTCCACGGTCACTCGAAACTGGCGTGTCTCCAGGGGCTCGCTCACCGCCCAAAGCCGCACAGGCTCGATTCCAATCCGCTGGAACATCCAGAGTTGATCCTGCTCGGCAACCCTGAGCAGATTCGTCCTAAACCCGGTGCGCAGACCGTTCACTATCTGCAACGGAACGATCTGAATGTCCGACACCTCGCGGAAAGGAAGTGCAATCCGGTCTATGACATTCCAATCCGCCCGACTAAAAACCACCAACGAAGCCGTACTGGCCATGCAGGTTGCCGAACGCTGCACGCTCTCACCTACGTAAAGATATCGATCCGAGACCGCAAAACCGCGAGTGAACGATTCCAGTTGGAGCCTTCGCCTTTCGGCGCCATCGCCAGGCCCCAGTTGAACCACGCAACTGTTCATTGAATCGCAAACGGCCCAGTATCCATCGAAATACCTTGGGCTGTGCGGCCCGCATAAGCCGTGGGCCAGCACTTGCCCCGATTCAATGTCAAAAATGAAGCCGTGCCGGTCGTGTTCGTGGCCCTTGTAGCCCCGATACGCCGGGTACTTGCCGAAGGTGCACGCGATTACCCTCCCCTCATGTATCGTCAAATCGTTCAGATGCCACGAATCGTCTTCTCCCGGTGCCCGCCACCGCCGGACCACCTCTCCGTCCGGCGAAATCCACAGCAGGCTGTTCCTCCCTGTGGAGGCCACAATCATATGGTGGCCATCCCAGGCCAGAGTGTGTGAATCCGACACTTCGTCGATTCTAAAGTACTGCCTTACGCCGCGCTGGTCATAAACCAGAATCTCGCCGCTACCCGTACACAACGGCGTCCGAAGAAGCCGAAGGAACCGGTTTTCCGCCAGACACAGCCCGGCTGTGCTCACCCGGTCGATGGTCTCAATATTTTTCCCGTCGAAAACGCACAGGCCGCCGCCGGTATCCCCGTCGCCGGCGCAACTGATCGCCACTGCATACCCGGGACTAG
>Ga0187867_10002411_pt1 | contig 15531 bp, 12 predicted proteins | sample June2016WEW_13_1_FD_132976 | JGI IMG/M metagenome (GOLD analysis project Ga0187867, IMG submission 132976) | Peatland microbial communities from SPRUCE experiment site at the Marcell Experimental Forest, Minnesota, USA - June2016WEW_13_10 | ecosystem: Environmental > Terrestrial > Soil >...
GGGGGGAAGGTGTAACGCGGTATCACGGCTTTCTCCCTTGACTCATGCTCACCTGCAGCCCTTTGGCCTGCCAAGAGTAACGCCCTGTGGATAGGCCTGTGGATAATTTGGGTAAATACGCTGGCCGGTCCCCTGTACATGTGTGGACGAGCGGGGCTGTGGACATGTGGATAACCGTGGCAGTGCAAAGCCCTGTCAGGCCCCCGGGCTATCCGACCCCGCCGGGTGATCATCCGGCGCCGGAATGCGCCGGTCCCGGCGACCCGGGCGCGGCAGGCGGCCGGATCGGCCCGCGCGGAACTGGACCGGGCCCGCCAAGGCCCCGGACGGCAGGCCCAGGTCCGCGAGGATGCCGCACCGGACCACGCCAGACCGCCAGCGGCATCCCAAGCCCAGATCGCGGCGGCAGAGAACGCCCGCGCCCGGCACGCCGAGGCTAAGCTCCAGCGTGGCCCGCGCCGACCGCGACCAGACGGCCGGGCAGGCCGGTCCTGGACAACCCACAGGCCCAACCCGCCGCCGGCGCTCTCCGGGAAACACAGCGCCAAGTAACCACCGGCGCAGAACATCCCGTTCCTTGCGAGCGAGGACACCCACTCGCGGCTCGGCTCAGCCGCCCATATGAGCGGTTACACGCGCGGCCTGCCGGAACAAACCCACTGCGTGGCGCAAGGCGCATTGGAGGAAAAATAGGTAGCCGTATCGGCACTGCGGCGTCCCGCCGCGCCGTGATTGAACTCGAGCAAGGGCGGATCTCGCGCTCTTGGCAGCCAGATGCCACGACAAGGCGCTGGCGGCCCTGGCCTAACACTGGGCTCCGCCTGTTCCGGCTAGTCCAGCACGAGTGGGAAGAGACCGGATGCACTTGCGTACCTCTGGGCCGGGCGCCCAGAGATCACGGGCGACAGCGTCCATTGGGTCCACGCTGTCTCATCTCGTGTCACCACGTCTCCACCGTCTCGCTGCCAGGCCACACGGAACCGTGTCTTTACTACACGACTTACTACAGCGCCAGAAACGCAAAGGCCCTCTCCCCTACCGGGAAAGGGCCCTGAACTGCGGAAACTAGTAGCGGGGGCAGGATTTGAACCTGCGACCTCTGGGTCATGAGCACTACGACGCCCGTCTCCGGCGTCTCGGGTGTGCAGGTGCGTCTCGCTGACCAGGCGCGGCCGGTGGCTTCCGTCCCTGATGTGCCAGGCTCATCTCCCCCGTCTCGCCGCGTCTCGTTAGCAGATTCGTTAGCACAACTGGTTTCTGACGTGCGGTTACATCCGGCCCGCGAAGGGCGCACCGCCCTGAATGCAGAGGCGTACGGCTGGCCGTCAGCTTGGGAGGTCACAGCCAGTCCTGCCGATCACTTTCGGGGATGCGTCACCGGCCGTGCCGAGTTCGGGCCAGGGGGATTTGCCGTGCAGGGCCTTGTTCAGGTCGGGGTCTTCGAGGAGGGGCCGGACCATGGCGGTGGCCAGGAATCCGGGGCAGACCGCGTTGACGTTGATGCGTTCGGGTGCGAAGTCCAGGTCTTGTCCACGATGGTGTGTGCAGGCCAGTGGAGATTCCGGCCTTGTTGACCATGATGTGGAGTCGCCCGAAGCTACTGACTGCGGTGCCGAGCAGATCATCATTGGCCAGCTGCCAGCTGCCGGCTGCTAGCGCCGGGCGTATATTGACTCCGTGGAGTCGCCGCGTCGCCTCTCGATTCCGGGTTGCATCGGCTGCGGAGCGATGCGGCAGTATGAGAGCTGCGAGGGGGCCTGCCGCGAGCGCAGGCTCGAGCTCGTCGGCGGCAGCGATTACGACGAGCTGACGGCGGTCGCGGCGGCCTGCCGCGTTCGCATTGAGGGGTTCTGGGCGCTCGTCGGGGAACTGGCGCGCACCGAGCCCGGCCCGGGCGAGTGGCGGGCCGGGTACGAGGCGCTTCAGCAGTCCGCGCGTTCGGTGCTGCGAGGCTCCGGGCCCGCAGCCAGGAGCCGCGATGAGGAGCGGCCGTCACCTGCTGGGACCGTGATCGTCTGGCGCTGCGAGGATTGCGGGGGCATTGATGCCCCGCAGGAATGTATTGATGTGTGCATCTGGGGTCCGGCCGACTGGGTGGACGCGACCTCATATGAGGCCGAGCGGTCGCGGGCCGCACGGGATCGCGAAGTTGAGCAGTCGCTGGCCGGGCTGCTCCGCAGATTCGCGTTCGCCACGCCGCGTGACGGGCAGTGGGAACGAAGCTGGCGTGCCTTTCAATCACAAGCGCGCCTCGTGCTTCGGTCGAGGGAATCACGCAGCGTTGCGAACGAACTGGTCATCCGGCAGGCTCAAGCCGATGGATGATGCTGGGCGGAGGTCACACCGCGGATACGGTTGTCGGCGGTCACGAGCGGATAGTGCGCCAGACGGTCATTGTGATGCTCAAGGGCGCCGTCCTCGCCGAGCATGAGAGCCCGGGCGCAGCAACTGTGCACGTCCGCGGGCGAGTGCGGTTGTCGGCCGGGACGTGTCCTGGGAGGGGCGGCCCGGTGACTGCTTGTCGTGCCGGACGTGCGCCACAGCCTCGAGGCGCTGGAGGCCTCGGCGGTGCTGCTGACGGTCGCCAGGCTGCCGTGACCGCTTTCGCGGTCCCAGGCAGGCCGTTCCGCTGTCAGAGATCCCGGACACGATCTGCGCCGGCATCTCTGACTTGATCGAAGCTGGGCTTCAGCCTGAGGAGGCGGCTGATGGCGAACGCAAAGGTACAGGTACGCCGGGCATACGAGGACCCGGCGGAGGGCGACGGCACTCGGGTGCTGGTCGACCGGATCTGGCCGCGCGGCCTGACCAAGGCACGGGCGGCGCTCGACGAGTGGTGCAAGGATGTCGCGCCGTCAACGGACCTGCGTAAATGGTACGGCCACGATCCGGAGCGCTTCGGGGAATTCAGCCGCCGCTACCAGGCGGAACTGGCAGAGCCGGAACGGGCCGGGGCGCTGGCGCACTTGCGCGAGCTTGCGTCGGGCCGGGGAGTGACGCTGCTGACCGCGACCAGGCGGCCCGACATCAGCGAAGCGGCCGTTCTCGCGAGGCTGCTGCGCGACTGACGGGTACCTGGTGGCTGTCACAACGGCCTCGGCGCGCCGTGTGGGAGTACTTGGGCTCAGCCGACCAGCAGGATGCCGAGAAACAGCACGGCCAGGCGCCGGCGCCGAAGACCGCGAGCCCCGTGGTGCTGCGCGAGCAGGCGTGCAAGAAGGCCGTGACACCCGGCACCAGTAACACGGCGAGCTTGGCGATCAGCTTGGTCCTGTCCTGCTCCGCGGCGATGTTCCAGGTGCCGGCGACTACCAGAACGGCAAAGGCGGGCCAGGCATCTGATGGCTCGCAGTCGCGCTGGTCACCTTCCCTGGTTTGATCTCTGGGCTCCCGGTGGCTGCTAGGAGGGCACTGCGCCGACGTCGGACAGCGCCGCGCGGAGCTCCTTGCGGGAGCTGACCCCGAGCTTTCCGAACACCTTGCTCAGGTGCCATTCCACCGTGCGCGGACTAAGGAACAGCTGGGCCCCGATCTCCGGGTTCGTCTGCCCGCCGGCGGCCAGGCGCGCGACCTGCCCCTCCTGGGGGGTGAGTTCGTCGAGCGTCTCGACCGTGCGCTTACGCACTGTCTCGCCGGTGGCCAGCAGCTCGCGGCGGGCGCGCTCTGCGAACGCCTCCATGCCCATGTCCGAGAGCATCGCGTAAGCGACTCGCAGCTGCTCACGAGCATCGACGCGGCGGTGCTCGCGCCGCAGCCATTCGCCGTACAGGAGGTGCGCGCGGGCCAGCGTCGCGCGGGTTTTGATGTGCGACAGCCGTTCGATCGCCTCCCGGTAGAGCCGCTCGGCCGTGCCCCCCTCGGCCAGCATCGCCGCAGCACGCGCGTGGGTCCCGAGCGCCCAGTCCGTGCCGGCGGCATGCGTGATCTCAGCGAGCTGGGCGAGCGGACCGGTCGCGCGCTCCGCCTGGCCGCTGCGCGCGGCGGCCTCGATCAGCTCCGCCAGCAGCAAGATCGGCGGCCCCAGCCCGCGCGAGGCCTCGGCGGCCCGCTCGGCCACGGCCAGGGCGTCCTCGTAGCGACCGAGCCCGTTATAGCGGATCGCGCCGCCCCAGTCGTTGGCGGCGAGCCAGAGCCCCTCGCCGCGTCGCAGCACGTCCTGCCGTCGCGCCTCGATGAGCGCCAGCGCCTCGGCGTCCCGTCCCCGCCAGTTCGCCAGCACGATCGAGGTGCGCAGCGCCAGGTGACTACCGGTGGCCTCGACGACGGCATCCGACTCGGCGGCCAGCGACATAGCCACCCCGGTCCTGCCTGAGAACAGCTCGACGAGCACGCGGTCGGTGAGCGCGACGGGCAGCGCGGAGAACGCGCCCGCGCGGCGCGCGACATCGAGATGGCGCGCGGTGAGCTCGTCCCACGCCCCATCATCGGCCAGCGCCCGGGCGATGCGGCAGGCCAGCCACAGCCAGCGCAGCTCGTCCTCCTCGGAGAGCGGCTCGTCCCGGAACGCACGCAGCGCGGCCTTCAACGCGGGCGCCCCCGCGCCGTAGCCCTCGCGGGTGAGGAGGGCGAGCCCATCCAGCAGCAGATCGCAGGCGCGCGTGGAGGGCTCCCAGTCGGCGGCCAGAACGGCCGCGGCGACCTCGCGCTCATCGCCCCCGCGCACTAGGCGGTCGGCGGAGAGCGCAGCCGCGAACGCCTCTAGGTATGTCTCGCGGGCAAGCCTCGGATCCAGCGGCTCGAGCCGCCTGGCCGCCTCGAGCAGCAGGGGGGGAGCGTCGCGGCCGCGCGTCATCGCGAATGTGATCTGCGCGTGCAACAGCCGCGCGCGGGCTCGCTCGTACTCGTCCAGCGGCCCCGCCTGCGCCAGCGCAAGCAGCCGGAGCGCCGCATCAGGCGCGCCAGCTTGGTGCTTGCCCTGGGCGGCGAGGAGCGCACGTTGCGCCCGGCGCCTCAGATCGGGCGTCAGCTCGGCGGCGCGCTCGTGAAATGCCGCCCCCGCCGCCAGGCCGCCGCGCGCCCACGCTCGCCCGGCCGAGCGCTCCAGCTCGGCGGCGACGTCCTCGTCGAGCCCGGCTGCCGCCTGAGCGCGGTGCCAGGCGCGGCGATCCGGATCGACGTCGGCATCGGTGGCCTCGGCGAGCGCGCGGTGCACGCGCTGGCGCTCCTCCGGCGCGCCAGCGCCATAAACGGCCGAACGCACGAGCGGATGACCGAAGCGCACCTGCGCGCCGAAAACAACCAGTCCGTCTGCGGCCGCCGGCGCGGCCGCGTCCGGCCCGATGCCGAGCGCGGCGACCGCCCGCCACACCAACACCGGATCCCCTGCCGGCTCACCCGCCGCGACGAGAAGCAAGAGCCGCGTCGACGGCGGGAGCGGCGCCAGCCGCTCCCGGAAGCTCTGCTCAATCCGCCCCGGCACCGCCGGGGCGCCGGACAGCCCGAACCCGCCCGCGAGCTCGGCGGGCGTACGGCCACGTGGCAGCTCGAGCAGCGCCAGCGGGTTGCCGCGCGTCTCGGCCACGATCCGATCACGCACCCGCTCATCGAGCGGACCGGCGAGCACTGTCCCGAGCAACTCCTGCGCATCACCGTCGTCTAGCCCGCCCACGGCGAGCTCCGGCAGGCCCTCAAGATGCCGCTCGCCGCTCGGCTCGCGCACAGCGAAGACCAGCCCGACCGACTCCGCACCGAGACGGCGCGCAACGAAGGCCAGCGTCTGCGCGGAGGCCGCGTCGAGCCACTGCGCCGTCGTCCACGATGCAGACGAGCGGTCGCTTTTCCGCAATGTCCGACAGCAGACTCAGCACCGCCAGGCCGACGAGGAACCGGTCCGGCGCGTCGCCGGCGCGCAAACCGAACGCAGTGCCAAGCGCACCGCGCTGCGGGCCGGGAAGGTGCTCCAGGTGATCGAGGAACGTTGCGCACAGCTGCTGCAACCCCGCGTACGCGAGCTCCATCTCCGACTCGACGCCAACCGCCCGGGCAATGCCGCACCCGGACGCGTGCCGCACCAGATACTCCAGCAGCGCGCTCTTGCCGACTCCGGCCTCCCCGCGCAGCACCAGCGCCCGGCTCGGACCCGCGCGCACACTCGCCACCAGCTGATCCGGCGCGGCGCACTCGCTGCGTCGGCTAAGCAGCCGCCGCGCTGAAACACGAGCCGACATTGCCGCCAACCGAGCCTCATCCACCGAGCCTCATCCACCGAGCCTAGGAACGCCGCCCCACGTTGGCAACCTCGGCGCCGTGGACCCCGTGACCCCGGGATCGGACACCCCGGGGATCTGCACCAGGGACCTTACCGGGGGCGACCGGCAGGCGCAGAGGTCATCGTTGATGGCATCACCAATACGAAGACCCATTGAGGTCTTCCTTCTGAAAGAAAGCGTCATGCAAGCAACACAACCCAGGAGGCAGCCATGAGCGCCACCGAAGTACACAACGCCAGGCCTGACGCGGCCGCGGCCAATGTCGACATGCACCTCGAGGTCGAGATCATCCCCGTGTCCGACGTCGACCGATCCAAGGAGTTCTACGAGCGCCTGGGCTGGAGGCTCGACGACGACGTCGCCCCGCTTGACGGCCTCCGCATCGTCCAGTTCACTCCCCCGGGATCCGCGGCCTCCGTCACGTTCGGCACGGGCCTCACGACGGCCGCGCCTGGCTCGGCCGAGGGAGGGCTGATCGTCTCCGACATCGAAGCGGCCCGTGACGAACTCACCGGCCGTGGCCTCGACGCCAGCGAGATCTGGCACGGCCCGCCGTTCCCCCGCGAGGCTCGGCAGCCCGGTCCCGACCCCGAGCGCACCAGCTACGGGTCGTTCTTCTCCTTCAACGATCCGGACGGCAACACCTGGCTGGTCCAGGAGGTCACGACGCGGCTCCCCGGCCGGATCGCCGCTGACACGGCTTTCGCATCCACGGCGGACCTGGTAAGCGCGCTTCAGCGCGCCGAGGCGGCCCACGTCGAGCACCAGAAGCGCACGGGGCGGTCGCACCTTTTTCACCGGTCAGACCAGGACGAGAACTGGCCAGCCTGGTACGCCGCCTACATGGTGGCGGAGCAGGCCGGGACGGACATGCCCACGTGACCGATTTTTGGGTTCGCCCGAGGGTGTCCCGGGTGCAGCGACCGGGGCGACGAGGCCACAGGAACGGGTCCTCGGTAAGCAACTGCTGATCCTATTATCAGCGCGGGACCCGCGGCCGTGGGTCCCGCGTTGCGGACCGGCAGCTGCGGCCAATTCACGACAACTGGCCGCTTGCCCTCGCGCGGCAGGGCTCGAGCCGCGGGTGGTGCGCCGATCCTCCTCGCCGCAGAGCGAACATAGCGTGTCGCGCACCCTCCCATCGTCACGGACGGGTGACCCCCGACGGGGCCGGGCCGCACGACTACTACCTAACGCAGTCCCGTCCCCTGGCGTGCGGAACGCCCAAGCGTCAGGCGAGGACATGACCGGCGGGACGCCGCACTCACTACTCCACGCATGACTGATCGAGGCGACTGAAGACAGTCCTGGGTCGGCGGAATCGCAACGCAACAGACCGATCACCGAATGGTGACTTTAATGCCAATGTCAAAGTCGGAACTGAGAACAGCGCCGACATCGAGATCTGCTACGAGGATCATGGCGGCGGGCAGCCCGTCGTGCTGATCCACGGCTACCCGCTCAGCAGCCGCGCCTGGGACAAGCAGGTCCCGGTCCTGCTGGAGGACGGGCACCGGGTCATCACCTACGACCGGCGCGGGTTCGGCAAATCCAGCCAGCCGGCATCCGGGTATGACTACGACACCTTCGCCGCCGACCTCAATATCCTGCTCGAACACCTCGACCTGCGCGACGCCGTGCTGGCCGGCCACTCGATGGGCACCGGCGAGGTCACCCGCTACCTAGGCCGCTACGGGTCGGCACGGGTGGCCAAGGGCGTGCTGGTCTCCCCGATCCCGCCGTACCTGCTTCAGGCCGACGACAACCCTGACGGGGTGCCGCGAGGCCTGCCCGACGGGTTCGTCCAGGCCGCCCGGGCCGATACGCCGGCCTGGATGAAGGGATTCCTGGACACCTTCTACAACATCGACACCCTGCGCGGCACCCTGGTCAGCGACCAGGCCTGGCAGGCGAGCTGGAATGCGGAAGCCTATTAGCCTATTAATGCGCTCATCCGGGCAGCCTTACACATACGAGTGACAACAACCATCCTTCCGATCGCTGGATCAGGCGGCCTGTCCACGATCATGCATGCCAGCGATTGCGCTTACCTGTTGCTTTACAACCTGCTGTACCGGGTTAACGCTAAGTGTCAGGACGGCCTGGCCGCGCTCGAGGCACCCGGTTGGCCTCCCGTTCGGCGATGATCTCAGGACGGAGGCAGATGACAAGGCGATCAAGTAGCATGAAGCCAAGGCTCCGCACCAAGGGTCGCGGCATGTCTCAGCCGCGCTTTCCAGGCTCATCGCAATGGAGGGTGTAGTCGGGGTCTGAATCCGCCGGCTTCGAGCAACGAGCGTGCGATGTAGTTCGTCAAGTTCCGGAATCCGAGGGCGCTGCCGCGGAGGTGTTCGAGCCTGCCGTTGATGGCCTCGGTGGGGCCGTTCGACGTGCCGGGCCGGTCGAAGAACGCGAGGATGTCCGTGGCGCGATGCTTGAGGGTCTGGCCGAGCTTGCGGATCTCGGTCAGCGTGGCCGGGACGCCGCTGGCGACGGAGTCGATCACGGCCTGCATCACGGCCTTGCCATGCTTCTTGTCGGGTTCGCGGTAGGCGGCGATCATGCGCTGGTAGATCCGAGCGGTTCGTGCGCCAGCCGCCGGGTTACGCTGTCGCGCGGCGCGGCCTCGCATCCGCAGCGGCGACACCACCGGGCGAACTCGTCGGTCTCGACGACCCGGCAGGCCAACACCGCACGACCGGGCTCGAGCCGTTGACCCACGACCTGCAGGCCGAGTTCGTCAAGACGGCAGAACGAGCCCAGGTCGGGGGGCAGGAAGGTAGCTGAGACATGTCGCGCCCATCGGCCTCCGAGGCATGAGCAGGTGTCGTCACGCCTACCGAGTCGACTGATTTCGAGGGCGTCAGCGCCAGAATTCGGTGAGCTGCTCGGCAAGGGCTCTGCCTTGGTCGTAACCGGCTCGAGCGGCGGGCGGACGCGTCGACAGATCCATCAGATTGCTGCCGAATGCGTCGCGGGAGTCGCTGTCCGGGAGAACGGTTTCGACTCTGCTGCCGCGGGCGCGTAGTTCGTCGACCTGTGCTGCAAGATGCATGCCCCAGTCCAGCGGCGCCCGTGTTCTGCCACCAAGTGGCGACAGCACCAGCACCCGGCCGTATCCGGCTGCCAGATCGGCATTCTCGCTGGATCGTCGGTAGCCGCCGTCGATGTATCGGCAGTCGCCGATCCCGTAGGGAGGGACACCGAAGCCGTTGGCACAGCTGGCGGCGACGGCGTCCACCAAGTCGACTCCGCTGTGGCGGTCGAACACGACCGGTTCACCGGTATGGGCATCGACAGCCACGATCAGCACCGTTCGTTCCGGCCAGCGCTGACTGGGCAGCCGAGCGGCGACCGTAGCGCGCCACCGCGTTTGCCCGGAGCCGTCCGACGCCGCATCCATCTCGAGCGCCGCCGCACCCAGTCTACGGCGCATCTCGGCCGCATCCTCAGCGGCGGCGATGATCTCGCTCGTCCTCCGCATATGGTCGGCCACTGGCCCAACGGGAACGCGTCCACCGTCGGATCCGGCCGGACCAGTCCGTTGCCGGGGCGCAGCGAAAAGGATGCCGGCAAGCAGTTGGGTCGGGCTCACGCTAGTTATCTGGGCAGCGGCCGTCGATCCGGCCGACGTCCCGATGATCAGATCGGCCTCGGTCACATCCAACCCGGCATCAAACAGGCCGGCAATGACGCCGATCAACCACGCATTGCCTGCCGATCCGCCACCACCGAGGACCAACGCTCGCTGACCCGCGGCGCGCACCCGCCTTGTGGCGTCGACCTGCAACTGATCCTGGTGGGACCTCGGCCCGTCGGAGGGCGCCGTCGAGGTGAAGTGCAGAGTTGAAAAAGGTGTTGTGTTCATGGGAGTCGCCTTTCGCGAGTTGCCTGGCGGGCGCTCCCGGTGGCGACTACCTCAGTCGCGCGATCGTGGACTGCAGCGGAGCACCCACTGCGGATACTGCGTTCATGGGACTCACCTCCAGCCGATGGATCACGATCGCCAAGACGTTAGCACGCCGGCGACGCGTTGCGCAGCCGGCATCATGCCGGTTGCCGTGTCGCTGTCGAACGCGCCGCCGACCGCTACACCCTCATCTGTGATGGGCCGCTTTCCATCGCCCAAGTCGGTGGAGGTGGCCGTCACGTTGAGGGCGTACCGGGATCAGGCTGGAATCGTTGGCCCGAACGCCAAGCCGGGTTCGAAATCTACGGTCAGGTCGGTGACAACCACCAGGATGCTGTCGTGGCCGTTGCCGAGGTGCTGAACCAGGTCCGTCACGGCTTCACAGAAGGCGACGTGGCCGAGTATGCGGAAGCATTCAGCGGGGCACTCGCTGACCTCATGGCGAAGCACTGGCCAGAGGGAACGTCAGGATGAACTATGGCTCGTCCGTGGACGGGAGGTTCAGTCACGGCTCCGGAGGCCGCCTTCGGAAACTAGCGAATTTCCACGCCGATCTGCCAGGACGCTAGAGCAGTTCGAGGGCGCTGCCGAGGCCGTTCCGCGCATATTCCGGATCACGATTCCTCTGAGTGTGGTTATCCAGTAGCAAGGTCGGCGAGGACCAGGGCGTGGTCGCTGCCGGCGTCGATGCGTTCGTCGTAGAGGTGGTCGATGTGCTGGACGGTCCAGTGGGCGGTGAGCCAGATCCAGTCGTATCGTCGGCCGGTTCCGGGTGAGTTCTTTCGTTTGCCGGTGCGGTGGGTGATCGCCAGCGAACCTGCCAGGTGGTCGGCTAGGGCGGCTGTTTCGGCGGGATGATTCGCGAGCCAGCGCCGCAGTCCGTCCTCTAGTGGATGGATCTTGCCGGGGCCGAAGAGCAGGTCCTCATCGGGCTCACCGTTGAGACGACGGTCGCCAGAGTGCCACCACGTCCGGGTAGCGGCGAAGTCCACCGCGTCGACCTTCGGGGTATTGGCATCGGCACCCTGCAAGACTGGCCCTTGCTGAGCCGATAGCCACCGGGCGAAGGTGACAGCCTGGCGAGGCTTGACGATCTCCCAGGTCACCCCAGGAGGGGCGTGGTAGGACACAGTTGTCAGGCTGAGCCCCTCAACGGTGGTCTCGGCTAGCAAGATCTGCTCGGGCAGCGGTACATCCGCGGAAATCCAGGCACGATGTGGGGCTGGTCTGCGGCCGGCGATTGCGACCTCCCGGGAGCGGCCGGGCGGTCATCCGCGGCACGCTGCCTCAGGTCTGCCGCGCAGATCAGCCAGTCAGCTTCAGCGGCCTGCCGGAGATTCTCAGCCGAGCCGAGATTGACTTCCTGCAGCAACATGGGATCCGGTTTAAGCTCGTGCAGCAACTTCCCCTGCATCCGAGCTCCGCTGATGCCCCGGTTATTCAAATTCCACGAAACTAGACGCACCATCAGATACTCCCCGAAGGCGCCGCAACGCGCAGATGAAACCGATACTGCGGAAGCTAGGTGGCCTCGCACTTCCGGCGGAGATGCTGGTCACCATCGCTCGCCGGGCGCGTCTGCGGAGCCCTTGGTTATGTCAACGACGGTCGAATTTTGACCCTTTGGCGACCCGCCACGCCGGGGTCAGTATTCACCCGCCGCCGACAGGTTAAGTGGCGGTCTCTGGGCTGAGACCCCACGTGCACCCAGCGACCTACCGCTTAGCGGAAACCTAAGCCAAATAACCCGCCGGGAAGCCAGCCCGCCGAACCGTGTCGACTACCGGAAGCCAACGCCGCTAACAGCCTCTATTCGAACTCGGCCAGAGAAGCGGGCGCCGTAGACCAGGCACCAAACTCATGGTCAAAACGATCACGTCAGCACCTAGCCGCGCGGTCCCAGCCCGCTCGTTCACAAATCCGTGCACAAGCCGCAGCAAGAAGGCCCCTTCCGGAACTGGAAGAGGCCTCTGACCTGCGTAAATGGTAGCGGGGGCAGGATTTGAACCTGCGACCTCTCGGTTATGAGCAAGCCGAGCGCCGTCCCAGCAAGTCTTGGCTGTCAGCAGATATCGCACGTGATCTCGGCCGAAGCCACGGCGGGGTCTCGCTCCGTCTCAGCCTGTACGGTGCCGTCTCACGCCATCTTGGTCACGACGATGGTCACACGTTCCGGCCACCGCCCCCAGGGAATGCCGCGCCAACCCCGCTGATGCAGGTTCACCAGAGCCGTAGAGGGGCTGCGGGCCTGGCACTGGGCGCATACGTATGGGGCGGGTCAGCGCTAGTTGTTCTAAGTGCCGGACGATACCGGGCGTGCAGGTGCCTCGCGTCTGCCGCCGGCCAGGACGCTGTGCAGCTGGTTGCGTGAGCTGATGGCGAGCTTGGCGAAGATTTTGTGCAGGTGGTATTCGACGGTGTGGGGGCTGATGAAAAGCTGGGCGGCGATTTCGCGGTTGGGCTGGCCGTTTCCGGCCAGCCGGGCGATCTGGGTCTCCCGGGCGGTGAGCTGGACGGGGCTACCGGTGGTGCGGTTGCGGACCCGCTCGCCGGTGGCGCGCAGCTCGCGGGCGGCTCGTTCAGCGAAGCCGTCGGCTCCCATGGTGGCGAGCATCTGGTGGGCGGTGCGCAGCTGCTCGCGGGCGTCGGCGCGCCGGTTCTCGCGGCGCAGCCATTCTCCGTAGATGAGATGCGCTCGGGCGAGGTGCACCGTCATCCTGCTGCGGCCGAGCTGGCTGATCGCCTCCTGGTAGAGATCCTCGGCTGCCTGCCCGTCGGTCATGAGGGCACGGGAGCGGGCTTCGATGCCGTGTGCCCATTGGCTGGCGCTGAGGCTGGTTCGTTCGGACAGCTGGTGCAGGGCGGCCGCCGCGGCCTCATTTTCCCCGATTCGTACCGCTGCCTCGATCAGCTCGGGCAGGACCCAGACGCCGAAGCCGAGGTCGTCGTGCGTGCAGGCCTGTCGCGCGGCGTTGAGCGCGGCCTGGTACTGGCCCAGGCCGTTGTGGAGCACGGCGGACGCGAACTCGGCGCTGGCCATCGCTAGCCCCTCGCCTCGGGCAGCCGCATCCTGCATCCCGGCTTCGAACTCGCCGGATGCCCGGCCGCGCCAGGCCGCCAGCAGCAGCGAGAAGTCCGCCATCCGCACGTTCCCGGTCGCCGCCGTGATCGTGTCCGCTTCGTCGAGCAGGTCCGCGGCTGCGGTGAACTCGCCGGCGAAGATGTGATGTGCGGCGACGTAGTTGAGGGCGAACGGGAGCATGGTCAGGGCCCCGGCTTCCCGGGCTCGCTGGACGTGCCGGGCGGCCAATGTGCGGCACGCCTCGTCGTCCCACAGGTCCATGGCGGTGTGGCAGCCAAGCCATAGCCAGCGTGTGTCGTCGTCGCCGTTCCCGGCGCGTAGCGCACTGAGTGCGCGCTGGAGGGCGGGTACGCCCGCCGGGTAGCCCTCGGTAGACCGGGCGGCCAGGCCGTCCAGCAGGAGGTCAACTGCCCGCGGCGGGTCGGCTGCGAGCGGCGCGGCCAGGGCGGCTTCGGCCACCTCGCGTGCTGTGTGACCGCTGCCGGACCGGCCGGTGCGGATCGCCGCCCACAGCGCCTCCAGGTAGGTCTCGCGGGCCAGGGCGGCGTCCCGGGGGCCCAGCCGCCGTGCCGCCTGGAGCAGTAGCTGGGGAGCGCCGCTGCCCCGCAGCCGGGTGAACGCGATCTGTGCGTGCAGCCGCTCCAGCCGGGCGCGGTCCAGCTCGCTGAGCGGTCCTGTCGCGGCGATGGCCAGCTGTTCCACTGCCGCGTCTGGCATCCCGGCCTCGTACTGGGCTTGCGCGGCGGCGAGTGCGCGTGCCGCGCGTGTGGGCGCGGCCGGGGTAAGCGCGGCGGCGCGTACGAGGAAGGCGGCCGCTGCGGCTAGGCCGCCGCGTGCGAGCGCCCGGCCGGCAGAACGCTCGAGCTCGGCGGCGATGTCCTCATCTGGCTCGGCTGCTGCCTGGGCCCGGTGCCACGCCCGGCGATCGGGATCGGATCCCGGTTCGGTGGCCTCGGCGAGGGCGTAGTGGGCCCGGCGGCGCTCCCCGGCCGGTGCCGCCTGGTAGACGGCGGAGCGGACCAGCGGGTGGCGGAAGGTCACCCCGGCGGTCACGGTGAGCAGTCCGTCTGCCTCCGCCGGGCCGGCGGCGTCCGCGCTGATGCCCAGGTGCCTCGCAGCAGACCACAGCAGCGCCGGGTCGCCCACGGGCTCAGCAGCAGCCAGCAGCAGGAGGCGCCGGGTCATCTCCGGAAGCGGCGCGATCCGCCGCTGGAAGCTCTGCTCGATCCGGCCAGCCAGCGTCGGCGGGCCGACCACGCCGAACCCGCCGGCCAGGTTCGCGGCGGTTACCCCCCGGGGCAGCTCAAGCAGGGCCAGAGGGTTGCCGCCGGCTTCGGCGACAATGCGGTCGCGGACTCGCTCATCGAGCCGGCCGGGGATCACCGAGGCGAGCAGGGCCCGGGCGTCAGTATCGGGCAGTCCTTCCAGTGTCAGCTCGGGAAGGCGGGTGAGGCCAGGCGCCGTGCCGGGGTCGCGGGTGCCGAACATCATGGCGACCGATTCGGTGTCCAGCCGGCGGGCGACGAAGGCCAGGACTTGGGCGGAGGTCTGGTCCAGCCACTGTGCATCGTCGATCAGGCACAGCAGCGGCTGGTCGGCTGCTTCGTCAGACAGCAGGGTCAAGATGGCGAGTCCGACCAGGAAGCGGCCCGGCGCGGTGCCGGAACGCACGCCGAACGCGACGCCGAGCGCGTCGCGCTGCGGCCCGGGCAGCGCGCTGCTGCGATTCAGCATCCGGCCGCAGAGCTGGTGCAGCCCCGCGAAAGGCAATTCCATCTCCGATTCGACGCCCTCAGCGCGTGCCACCTGGAAGTCGGGTGCCGTGTCGGCGGCGTAGCCGAGCAGCGCGGTCTTGCCGATACCGGCCTCGCCGCGCACCACCAGCGCCCGGCTGCGCCCTGAGCGGACGTCCGCGAGGAGCCCGTCAAGGGCTAGGCACTGGTTTGCGCGGCCGCGGAGCATCACCATCCCCTCTTGGTGGCTCGCTCACCACAGTAGAACTGGCTCTGCCTGGTGAACAGCCCATGGACCTCGGGTGCGATGCCATGGTGCCGACTGGGGATCCCATAGATGCGAGTGCGCTCGTCCCGGGCGGATGCTTCTGGCACGGGCAATCCGCGCCCCGCCCCTACATGCGTGGGGATCACCGCCCGTGGAGGGCACGTCATGCCGCTGGTTACCGTCAAGGTCATCGAGGGAGTCTTCACCGAAAAGCAAAAGCATGACCTGGCCGCGAAGATCACCGACGTGATAGTCGCCTTCGAGGGTTCGGAGGCCTTCCGCGAGGCGGTCTGGGTGCTCATCGAAGAACTCGGCCGCGACAGCTGGCA
>Ga0187867_10002413_pt1 | contig 15525 bp, 10 predicted proteins | sample June2016WEW_13_1_FD_132976 | JGI IMG/M metagenome (GOLD analysis project Ga0187867, IMG submission 132976) | Peatland microbial communities from SPRUCE experiment site at the Marcell Experimental Forest, Minnesota, USA - June2016WEW_13_10 | ecosystem: Environmental > Terrestrial > Soil >...
CCATGCCGGCAGGATTGCTGGGAATCGAAGAACTGGATCGCGCCGAGATCGAAGCCATCCTGGCGCGCGCCAAGCAGTTTCAACCTGTCCAGGACCAATCGCAAAAGAAACTGGACACGCTCCGCGGGAAGATGATTGTCAATCTCTTCTTCGAAGCGTCCACGCGCACCCGCACCAGCTTTGAAATCGCCGCCAGGCGCCTGGGTGCGGACGCCATTTCCATCGCGGCCTCCGGCTCCAGCGTGTCGAAGGGCGAATCTTTGGTGGATACGCTCAACACGCTGGCGGCTATGCGCCCCAACGCCATTGTGATGCGGCATGCGGCGTCCGGCGCGCCGCATTTTCTGGCGCGCCATTTGGCCATGCCCATCATCAACGCCGGCGACGGCACGCACGAGCACCCTACCCAGGCGCTGCTGGATGCGCGCACCATCCTGGACCGCCGGCCCAGCCTGGAGGGCCTGCGCGTGGCCATCATCGGCGACATCGCCCACAGTCGCGTAGCCCGTTCCAACGTCTACCTGCTTTCGAAGTTCGGCGCGGAGATCGTGCTGTGCGGTCCAGCCTCGCTGTTGCCGCGCGAGCTCGCCCACATCGCACCCCGCGTCACGCTCACCAACGACATTCGCGAAGCCATCCGCGACGCCGATGTGATCATGATGCTGCGCGTGCAGCTCGAGCGCCAGCACGAAGCGGCCTTTCCGTCCGCCGAATATTTCCAATTTTACGGCTTGCGCCTGGAGCATCTGGCGCTGGCCAAACCGGACGTCCTGGTCATGCATCCCGGTCCCATTAACCGCGGGCGCGAGTTGTCCTCGGAAGTGGCCGATTCGCAGCGCTCCGTGATCCTCAACCAGGTTGAAAACGGCGTCGCCGTGCGCATGGCGGTGCTCGAGCGGGTGATTGGCTGATGTCTCAACTCCTCATCAAGAACGGGCGCGTCATCGACCCGGCTCCAGCCACCGACATGCTGGCCGACATTCTGATTCGGGATGGTGTCATCGCCGCCGTTGGCGCGGATCTCGACGCACCGGGCGCGGAGATTTTCGACGCCACCGGTCTGATCGTGTCGCCGGGCTTCATCGACATGCATGTGCACCTAAGGGAGCCGGGTTTCGAGCACGCCGAAACCATCGAAACCGGGGCGCGCGCCGCGGCCGCCGGTGGATTTACATCCATTTGCTGCATGCCCAACACGCTGCCGGTGAACGACAACGCTACGGTGACCAGCTACATCATCGAGCGCGCGCGCAAGTTCGCTGTGACGAATGTCTTCCCCATCGGCGCGATTACCAAGAACAGCGCGGGGGAAGAGTTGTCGGCCATCGGCTCCATGAAGGCCGCAGGCGTGGTAGCTATTTCCGACGATGGCCGCCCGGTGATGAACGCCCGCGTGATGCGGCGCGCCATGGAATTCGCGCGCTCCTTCGACCTACCGGTGATCGATCATTGCGAAGATCTGAATCTGAGCGCGGGCGGCGACATGCACGAAGGCTACGAATCCGTGCGGCTGGGACTGCGCGGCATTCCAGCCAGTTCCGAAGACGTGATGGTGGCGCGCGATATCCTGCTGGCGCAGCTTACTGGCGCGCGTTTCCACGTAGCGCACATCTCCACGCGCAACGCCATGGGGATGGTGGTCTATGCCAAGCAGCGGGGACTGCCGGTGACGTGCGAAGCCACGCCGCACCACTTCGCCCTGACGGACGCCCAGATGCGGCCCTACGACAGCAATTTCAAAATGAAGCCCCCGCTGCGCACCGCCTGCGATGCGGGCGCAGTGGTGGACGGTATGGTGGCCGGCGCAGTGGATGCCATCGCCACCGATCACGCCCCGCACCCTGGCAGCGAAAAGATGCAGGAGTTCGAGAAGTGTCCCTTCGGCATCATTGGCCTGGAGACCGCGTTGGGCCTGGCGCTGGAGCACCTGGTGCACACCGGCAAGATCCCGCTGACAAGGCTGGTGGCCCTGCTTACCACCGGACCGGCGCGCGCGTTGCACCTGGACCGCGGCACATTGGGCGTGGGCGCTCCGGCGGACGTGACGATATTCAGTACGGATCTGCAGTGGACTTACGACGTGAATCAGTCGTTCTCCAAGAGCCGGAATTCGCCGTTCGACGGACATACATTCCGTGGCGGCCCCGTGGCGACGATTGTGGATGGAGCCATGGTCTGGCGCCGCGAGTAATGTTGTGGGGCAGGCTCGCAGCCACTGCTGTCCAAGTTAGAAACCATCGGCGCGCAGTCCTGCACCGAACATTGGACATAGGCCCCTTTTTCGTGTGCCTGGTTTTTTGGTAGTGGGTCAGTTTGCTTGTTCCAAAGGTGACGCGATTCGGCATGAATTGGAGGGCGGGCAATTCTGCCCGCAGCCGGCTTTCAGCCGGCTCTGGCCGCCTAAAAAGGCGGCTGCGGCCAAGATTGGCCGCCCTCCAAGGCGAGATGCTACGCAAATTGACCCACTACCGGTTTTTTGCTGTCCAATTGCCGCGGCCTAGAATCCCAACACCAGTTGGGCGTCATGCACACCCGCTTGCGCCGGCGGGGCTTGGAAGGGATCATCCAGCCACAGCCATAAATCGCGATACACAAACAACTGCTGCCGCACCAGCGCCGCCAAGTTCGGAAAAAGAACGATGTCCTCCAGTTTGCCGTACGCCGCCAATCTTGCCGGATACTAGATGTTCTGGCTGTGCTGGCTGTGACAGGTAGTGCAAGTGACTCCGGGAGTGCCACTGCCGGATGGGGCCAGTGCGACGGTAAACCCGTAGTTCCGCGCGAACTGGCTGCTGGACGGACCGGTCATCGAGACTTCGCCCTTGCTCGAAACCGCGCCAGCTTCTTCACCGAAGTTCCCCCCGGAACGGCGAACCCGTTCGAGAGTACTTATCGGTCAAGTCCGGTACATTTGCGGGGCAGGAGTTGTGCTATGGCTCACGCGCCCACACTTGCGAGCGGCCCAACAGCGAGAAGCCGATAAATCCGCGCACCGAAAGCTGGGTGCCGTGCTCTGTGACGCGCAGTTTGCAACGATAGATCGAACCGTTGTCGGGGTCCAGGATGTCGCCGCCGCTGTATTCGTCGCCGTGCAGCACCAGGCCGCGCATGATCACCATGCCCACGATGGGCTGACCCTTGCGCTCGTCCTTGCACACCTCACAGACCTTCTTGGCATCCGGCTGCAGCGTGGCTTCGATTTTTCCACACAGCTTGCCGTTTTCCAGATAAACCTGGACGATCGCCTTTGGTTTTCCAGTCTTGTCGTCGACTGTTCTCCAACGCCCGATGGGCGTGAGCGGCGCGGCTACGGTAGCCCACACGGCGAGCGCGGCCAAAAACAAGGCGGCGCTGGCACCCACTATCTTTCGCATAACTGGAGTATGCCGTGTTTCGCGGCCATCGGCAAGGGGGTGGCGCCGGTCACTCGATCGCGATTGCGGGTCTCTGGCCGCGCGTGTCGGCGTCTTCCAACTCCGTGTGGACGATGCGGGTCTCGCCCGGCATTAGCGCGATGTAGTTATCGCTATAGATTGCTGGCAGGATCCGATCGCCGCTGACGCCACGCACGGCTTTGATCTTCACCATCAGGGCAGGCGTCTTGGCGGGATTGCGCACGGTGGTGGTCAACAGCCAGCGGCTGCCTTGCCGCTCGGCGCGTGTGACGGCTTCGAGCTTTACTTTCGGCAGATCGCGCAGCGCGCGGTAATTACCTTCCTCTAGACCCCGCCAGTAGAAGTTTTCGGAAACGATCTCTTTAGGGGCGCGAATCAGTGTCAGCCGGATGAAATGCACCGGAGTCAGATCGTCCGGATACTTGATGTGGACGGGTTCGATCACGCTGTCTTCGGTGCTGTCCACAGGCCCCGACCAATACCACTTCACCGCTCCATCCATGTTCAGCAACTGGACGCTGGCAACGAGCGGGCCCCCGAAGCCGCCGCTGTAATTCACCACTTCGACGTTATCCGTCACTGGATTCCATTGTATGTGCAGCGGCTCGCATGCCTTCTTCGCGCTGAAGTACGCGGCGGTGGGCTCCAGATAATAGTCATAGGTCTGCCACACAAACGAAGGCCAGGTGGGGTGACTCATCCAGATCAGCAGGCCCATGCGGTTTTTGCTTTGCGCCTCGAACATGGCGCGATAGCCTTCGTAGTTGACGTATTGCGCCAGGCGCACCCAGTCCGCCACGTTGTCCGCGCCGCCGTAGCTCTTTTCGATCTGGCCACGGAAGGACGCGCCGCCCTGCGCGCCATTGAGCGAAAAATCGTGCAAACCCCACATGCGGCCCTGCGGCCACATGGCCGATTCGGGCATCATGGCGCGCAGGCTATCCATGCTCACGATGTTCGGCATCCCCAATTCGCTATGCAGCTTGGGCGTGGCGCGCTGCGCGAAATAGAATTTCAGCGGCATGGCGCGATAGGGGCCGTGTCCGCTCACGGTGTCGTCCGCGGAGCTGGGAATATAGTGCAGCCCCGGATGCAATTCCGCCAGCGCCTGCCGCATGCCTTCATCCAGCGCCTTCGGCGGCTGGCCCTCGTTGCGTCCGCAATAAAGGCCGATCGACGGATGGCTGCGAATGCGCAGCACGGTATCCTTCACGTTGCGCATGAACAAGTCGTTATCGTCGGGGTCGGGGCCGTCGTATGGATTGGCCAGCCAAAAGTCCTGCCACACTACGATGCCATGCCGGTCGCACGCCTCATAGAATGCGTCTTCGCCGATTTGTCCCACCCAGTTGCGGATCATGGTGAAGTGCATGTCGCGGTGGTAGCGCACGGCCGCGTCGTACTCGCGCGCGCGGTAGCGCAGCATCGATTCGCTGAAGCCCCAATTACCGCCCAGAGGCACGAAACGCCGGCCGTTGATCCAAATCTTCAGGGCGCCGCCGTCTTCGCTGTAAGTGAATTGGCGGATGCCCGCTTGAAAAGACTTCGTGTCGGACATGGTGTGGTCCGCAGTTTCAAATTTCAGATCGACGGTGTAAAGATGCGGATCGCCGTAGCCGTTCGGCCACCATAGCTTGGGATTGGCCAGATGCAACGTGTGTTTGACGGTCTGCGATCCGGACGCACCCAGGGTCACGGGCTCATCGAAGGCGATGTCGCCGAAGTGTCCCCGGAGGGTTCCCGTAACCGGGTGCGACTCGCGATTCCGGAGAGTCGCTTCGATGGTAACGTCCGCACCCTGAATTATGGTGCTGGTAACAAACGGATCTTCGACCGTGACCGGACCGGTTGTCGTCAGATACACACTGTTCCAGATTCCTGTATTGCGGCCCCGAATCGTAGGAATCCAGTCCCATCCGATGGAGGCGTGATAGGTCGGATTGTCCGCGCCCAGCGCCCCGCCGTTCTTGTCGGGGTTGTCGAACGTCTTTTCCTTCACGCTGCCGGGCGTAGCATTCTTCTCCACCAGCACGGCCAGGGCGTTCTTCTGTCCGGCATGAATGAGGCTGGTTATATCGAAACGGCCACGCATGAATCCGCCTTCGATGCGCCCCAGCTTCTCGCCGTTGAAGAAAATGTTCGCCTTCCAGTTGATGCCGTCGAAGTTGAGCCATACATGCTTGCCGGGCGCCACTGGGGGAATCGCAAATTCGTTGCGATACCAGAAATCTGCGTAGAAGAAAGAATCCGAAATCGCGAGCTGGTTATCGCCATAGTTCGGATCGGGGACTGCGCCGGCATTGTAAAAACTGGTGAGTGCGGTGCCGGGTACGGTGGCCACTAGCCAGTCGTCATCGTGAAATCCGGGCTTTGACAACGCGGCGCCGTCGGCATTGACCAGTGAGTCGCGCTGGATACGCCATGCGCCGCCAGCCAAATCCAGACGGCCATCGGCGCGCGCTCGCGGCGCAGGCTTCGGTTCGACTACCGGCCCGCCGCGGCCATATATTTCCATTTCACTCAGGACGCCGCCCACCGGCTGCCCTCCCGCGGTCAACTGCAAGCGGACGTAACGGCCTTGAGTCGGTTTCAGAAGTGAGATGTCCTCCCAGTGGCTCCCTTCGGATCCATCTGGGCGCATCACCGCTATGCGGTCGCCGGAGAGCGGCTGTATTAGAGCCCAATGCACGGCATCATCGGAGACATCTAACTCGCCGCCGCTGGCAGGCTCGATCCAATAAAGAGCCACCCGATCGAACGTGCACACCGCGCCCAGATCGACATAGACCCACTCGTCGCCGGTCCCCGCGCTCTTCCACGCGCTGGTGAAGTCGTACGGCCCACCCACCTCAAGCGGGACGTTCCGGTCGAAGAAAGCCACGCCGCCCACCAGCCAGCCGTTCGCGCTGGGAGCATCGAGCGCCACGCGATAAAAGCGGCTGCGCGACGGCGCAGCCAGCGCAATCGATGGTTTGAATTCACGCGGCGGACGCCCTGCGCTGAATGCCCGGCCCAGTTCTCTCCAGGTCTGCCCATCGTCGGAACCGGTTACCACTGCTGTCCAGCCCGGGGACAGGCCAGAGGCCTGTCCTATTTGCACGCGCGCGTCGATGTCCACGCGATCTACTTCCAGCGGTCTCTCGCCGCCCGCCAATTCGACCTGGACCCATCCGCCGGCGCCTTTCAGGCTCAGGCCCGTCAGCCAGTTGTGGTCCAGCAGCCATTCACGCCCGTTCTTGGGGATCTCGCCCTGCTCGCTCGAGGATACCGCCACCCAACGCGGCAGCTTCGTGTCTTTGATGCCATCGGTGATCAACTGCGCAGTCAGATTGTAGTCGTAACTGCTGGATTGATACGCCGGCCGGTGTAATGCCAGGTTGCGATAAGTGTGATCCAAGTGACTCGCAGGCGCGAAGTTCTCCTTGGGATCGCCCGGATACACACCGACACCTAAGGTGTATTGTTGCCCGTGCAGCGCGGGTGACAACATAAGAGTAAGTACAAGAGCATTCCGCATCGTTAGGCTCTTTCGTCGAGGCTGCTCAGAGCGAAGGCAGACGCACCGATGGCCGTTGCCTCGCTGGTCCCGAGGCGTGAGATACCCACCCCGGTGCGCTGCAAGCTATCGAATCTTACCTTGCGCGAACTGCCGGGGACCGTTAGTTCCTTCGTTTCGCCCTTGAGGAACGCCTCCAATTGCAGCGGATCTTCCAGGTTGAACGCGCGTTGGCCCAGCCGCGGAAAGCGTTCTCCATCGGGCGCCTGGTAAGTGCCGTTCATTTCGTCGACGATGGCCGCCAGAAACTGGAGATGCGCTCCTGCGATGCCGCCGCCGATTACAACCAGGCCGTCGAGCAGGGTGACGGCCTGCGCAATGGCGTCGCCGGCCACTTCGCCCATGCGGCGAAAGGCCTCGTGGGCGGCCGCGCGATCACCCGCCGCGCGCCCTTCGGCGATTTCGTAAATCGTCTTCGGCTCGGGTGCGTCCTCCAACTGCAGTCCCGCTTCCGCGGCGTAGACCCGCCGCACTCCGCGAATCGACGCCCCTTCTTCGGCATTGGTGTCGCGCTCCAGCTTGTGGCGCGCAAGCCAGATTTCGCCGGCCACCGAGTTATCCCCGATAAACAACGCGCCGTCGCGCACGATGCCGCCGCCGAATCCAGTGCCCAACGTGACGCCGAGCAGGTTGCGATAGCGTTTCGGGCTGCCGGCCTTTTCGAGCAGCCCGTTGACATAAGGCAGGAACCCCGCCGCCGCCTCGCCATAAGTGAACAGGTCGCCATCGTTGTTGATGAAAGTGGGCAGACCGAACCGGTCTTCGAGCATCGCCACCAGCGGCACGTCGCGGTAGGCCGGCAGATTGCCTGGGCCCACGATGATGCCGTTGAAGTAATCCGCCGGGCCGGGGAAGGCAAAGCTGATCGCGACGGGCGGCGCGGGCAGTTGCCCTTGCACCCGGTGAAAACCTGCCACGATGTTGGCGAGCGAGCGGTCGAGGTTCTCCGCGTTCGCAGGCAGGGCGAAGCTTTCGATTACCGGGCGGTTCGCCTGCATCGCCGAAAAAACGAAGTTCGTGCCGCCCGCATCCAGCGTCATGACGATGCGATTGTCGTTGTTATATTGCTGCATGGTGGTCTACGCGGGCGCCGCCGCACGGTTGGCAAGCGCGGTCCAGGTGATGTATAGAATCGCCGCCAGCGGCACCAGAAAGCTGAGTTGCACGGAGCTGTGATCGGCCACCAGTCCCATCAGCGGCGGCAGACATGCCCCGCCCAGGATGGCCGTGACCATCAGGCCGGACAGCTCGTTGGTGTGCTCCGGCATGGCTTCCACGGCGATCGCAAAGACCAGCGGAAAGATATTCGCGAAACCCAAGCCGGCGACGAAAAAGCTGGCCACGGCGAGCGTGCGATTCGGAACAAACAATCCCAATAACGCCAGCGCCGAGACGCCGCACGTGGCCAGGAAGAATTTCCGCGGTGCGATCCAATTCAAGATCACGCCGCCGGAGAATCGCCCGATGGTGAGCGCGGTGAAGAACAGCCCCGTGCCCAGCAGGCCCACTTTATTGATATCGATATCGAAGCGCTCTTTGAGGTAGAGCGGGATGCCGGCACTAACGCTCACCTCCGCGCCCACATAGAAGAAAATCGCGGCCACCATCATTAGCACATAGCTGTTAGACAGCAGCGCCAGGCAGGAGCGCAGCGTGGCCGCATGATGCTCGCTCTTCTTTTCTTCGACGCGCAAACCCGCGACGGCGACTACCGCCACCACCAGCGCCACCGCATAAATGGGAAAAATAACGCCCCAGCTCGCGCCGAAATACTTGGCGGCCAGCACCGGAATCATGGGGCCGGAAAGCGATCCGATGGCCTTCACGAACTGCGCCAGCGATAGGTTCCGCGCGTATTTCCCTTCATCGGAGACATCTCGCATGATGGGATTGCCGGAGACCTGCAGGATCGCCGCGCCCGCTCCCACCAGCATTACGGTCAGGAGGAAGCGCGCGAACGATGTGAGTCCGAAGGCGGCATTCAGCAGTCCGACCAAGGCCACCACCAGGCCCAGCATCAGCACGAACTTCTTGCCGCGCTTGTCCTGAAAGACGCCCATGGGGATGGAGAGCAAACCGAACATGACGAATCCCACGAAGGGGATGAACGAGGCCACCGTGTTGGTGAGTTGAAACTCTTTCTTGGCGAGGCTGACAAATGGCCCCACGGCGTCGGCAAAGCCCATCGCCAGGAAGGCCAGAAAAACCGGAATGGTGCGCAGTCGCATATCGGATTGGAATCTCCGGGAATAGCGAGTATAGCGCTGGGCGGCGGGCATCGCTCAGCGCGCCAATTAAAGCAGGGCAGTTGGTGAGGATCGGCTCCGCGGGAAGCTCCGATGACGGTCGTAGATTAGCAGGCCGCGATGCGCTCGCAGACCTCGCAGGGGAACTTCCGGCAAATGTTCCATCTGCCCGCCAGGTATCGCATCCGAAAAAGTCAAGCGTACTTTCCTGTATCGGCCGGATAAGAGTTTTCTTTTTGCCAAGACGCGATCCGCGATGCTAATCCGGCGATAGCTTGCCGCGAAACGAACGGGTTTTCCGGGGGTAGCGTTGGGTCCAGAGGTGAGCCGCATTTCCCACAGAACTCGTTGTCCGGCGATACGGCGGTCGAGCACGACGGACAAACCTCCCTGGCTCCCCTTCCCCGCGCGAATAGTATTTCTAGCGGCGGATTGCTCTAGCGATTGTACACCGGACCCCCTGCCGGGGGGGCTGAATGGCACGGCATCATGGAGTAGGTGGTCGGGCACCCTTCCCTACTTTGTAGCGACAATCCGGTCGCAATCGCTTCGCGCAAGGCGCAGCAGTGCATGCTCGGCGCCGCCGTCCGCGGCAACCCCGGATGCCCCCGGACCGATGCGCAAAATATTAAGCATCGCCATCTTCAGTGCGGGAATTGCCGGCCGCGCGGCGCTGGGACGGGCCGCCGGCAGCAGGCTGCGCGACGCGCCCGCCGTGCTCCTGGCGTGCGGTCTGCCCCGGCCGGAGGAGGCGGCGCTCGCGATGGGCCGCATCGAGCGCGCGGGAGGGCCGGCGGTGCGTCGGGGAAAGGGCGCATGGCTGCCGGCGTTGCCAGCCTAAGCCCCGATTGACACCCACCTCACGCATGTTTAGCGTGCGCAATTTCGCGCCGCCGACGATCGGGTCTCAAGCGGCGCGCAAGTAGCAGCCGTACGCGCTCGGCGCCGCCGGCCCGTTGATGCCACTCATTGTTCTCGATCCGGGCCTGTTAGCAGGCTGATTTGACGTCAAGATAGTATGGGGTCTATTGCCTCAGCACAGCGAAACGGCTGATGGCGTACCCGAGCGCGCCACCAACGAAAACATCCGAGAAAAAGTGTGCCGATAGGGACAGCCGCGAAAACCCGACCGCCGCGGCCAGCCCGTAGGCAGCGTACGGTACCCAGCGGTGGTTTCCATAGCGCCGTGCGACAACGGTGGCGATCGAAAAGGCCGCTATGATGTGACCGGAAGGGAAGCCCCCATTCGCCCTGAACGGCGATCCACCGCTCTCGAACCAGCTATCGTAATAATTTCCGCCGGGTGGAATCCCGGAGGGACGCACACGGCGGGTAGCATCCTTCAAAACCGTTGCCAGTACCTCGGAGTCGGCGACGGCCTCGCCCGCGAACAGGGCCGTTCGTTGCATCTTCGAGTCTTTGCGGATCAGCCCGGCCATGTAGAACGAGACAGGCGCTGCGATGGTGCCGGCGATTGTAACATTGCTGGTGAAGTAGTTATTGAAGCCCTTAAAAGTTGAGCTGCGGCGGAAATACCCTGCCTCGATCGGGCCGAGGGCCACCAGCCCGGCGGTGGCTCCGAGCAAGGAAGCGGCCGGCAGCAGGTTTTGCCCCTGCGCAAGTCTTGCTGGAAACGTCCAAATGCGTTCCTGATCGGCGATGATATTAGGAAGCAGCAGTTTCCACGAGACTGGCCGTTCAGCGGGTGGTAGCGGCTGAGAGACCGGCGGAGCCTGAGCCGGCGTGCTTGCAGGGGCGGGTGATGTTTGATCGGGTTCGCTCGTTTGAGCTGATGCCTGGGGGGGAATCGCCAAGCTGGACAGAATGAATAATGCGAAAGCGAACTTCACGAAGGGCGGCTCCTTGCAACGCTCATAAGAGACGCAGGCCGGAGCAAGCCGGTTGCTTCAGGCACAATGCCTGCGCGCGAAAAACGTGCGGTTTTTATCGAAACCCAGACGTGCGGTGAGGCGTCCAAAGCAACCAAACCGCGGCATGACGGGTAGAAAGGGTCAGCTTCAGCATGAATCGGGAAACCGCAATCGCGTTCCTGGGCGCGGCGACGTTGGCATTCGTGGCGGCCATACCCGCTGCATTGAGGGCACAACCAGCCAGCGCAACGTTATTGGGTGCCGTGAAGGATGCCACTGGCGTCGCGGTTGCGAAGGCTAAAGTCTCAGTGAGGAATTTGGCTTCAGGCCAGTCCACGGAGACCGAAGCCGACACGGCCGGGGCCTTCAAAGTAACCAACCTCGCACCGGCCGATTACGAGGTGACCGTCTCGGCGGAGGGTTTCGGCGCAAAGACCGCCAAAGTTACGCTGGAGGCTGGCGCCGCCCAAACGGTGGACCTGGTCCTGGAATCCACTTCCAACAATGCGGTGCGGCCTTCGCTGGGCGATCTGGGCTTCCCTCCAGAACAGGCTCAGGGCAGCGCCCAGGATCAGGCGCGGCTCGACAAGCGTTCGCACATGCTGAGAATTCATCAACGGCTGGGTTTGATTACGATCGCTCCGCTGGTGGCTACGATCATCGCTTCGGGCATGGCCGGCGGCAGGCACGCCACCGCCACCGGACGCGACGTGCATGCGGGGCTGGGCACACTCACGGCAGGGATGTATTTCACGACAGCCTACTTCGCCATCCGCGCCCCCACCATTCCTGGAACGAAAACCCGTGGGCAGATCCGCCTGCACAAAGCTCTGGCCTGGATTCATGGTCCGGGAATGATTCTGACACCCATCTTGGGTGAGATGGCCTTCAGCCAGGAAAGCAACGGAGAGAAAGTACATGGCATCGCCAAGGCCCATGGGACGGTGGCGGCGGTGACTTACACTGCGTTCGGGCTGGCTGTGCTGTCGGTAACGATTAAATTCTAGGCTGACTTTATGCGAAACCACGGGCTCATGCTGATAGCCCTGTCTCTATTGGTTACCGGGTTTGCCCAAGCGGATAACGTGTGGCTGCTTGAAAAATCCGCGCTTACCTACCACGTATCGCACCCGCTGCACCAGAGCGAGGGCGTCAGCCACGCCGCGCGAGGTAAGGGTGTCTGCCGCGCCGGACAATGCGACTTCCTGATCGCGGTACCGGTGAAGTCGTTCGACTCCGGCGACAGCAACCGGGACCTTCACATGCTACAGGTGGTTCGCGGCGCGCAATTTCCCATGGTGACCGTACGCACGCTGTTGTCGGAAACGACGGCCGCATCGCCCACTATCCATGCCGATCTGGAGATCCAGTTTGCGGGCCAGACCGTCGAATATAAACAGGTTGCTTTCCATCTAGAAGCTGAAGGAAATCAAATGCGGATATCGGGAACCATTCCGGCCACGCTCTCGGATTTCAAGATCGACCCACCGTCGCTTCTGGCGGTGCCCGTTAAGAACGAAATGCCAATACGCGTCGAGATGACTTGGCGTCCGCAATAATTTAGCGCCGTAGCCCGCTCGCTCTCGGCCATTTTGTCGCAAGTTGCCAGCGCGCACAAGTCATCGATGCGGGCGCCCTCCGCGCGCAGTCCAGGTGACTACGCCCGGCGGCGCGCTTTCGAACTCCATAAAGTCCGGCGAGCAACGGCATTATGGTTGCTTATCGGTAGCGGTCGAGTGAGCCGAAAACTTCCAGTTGCCCGACCAGGACGAGGCCGCTGGCGCGGCGGACGCTTCGCGTGGCGTGAAGGGGAGCGCCCCCTTTGATTCCCGCTCTCAGTTGCTGACGCCGGTTCCGGTAATAGGAACCTCCTGCGCCGTGCCGGAACCATCCGTGATGGTCAAAGTCCCGGTGTAATACTCGGCCCCCTGCGGGTAGAACCTCACGGTGACGGCACAACTCGCGCCCACCGCGAGCGTTGCCGGACATGCATTGCTCAGACGGTACACCGCCGCAGCCTTGAGCGTAACGCTGGCGATGCCCGCCGTTGAAATGCCGGGATTCGAAACCGTAACCGTCATCGACACGCCGCGGCCGCTCGCCGGCACGTTCCCAAAATTCAGCGCCGTGGGAGAAACCGAAACTAGCGTTCCGATACCGTTCACATGCACATTCTTTGCGGCGGCCCCGGCGAAACTGAAAGCGACCGATCCAGTCCTGGGCCCCGGCGCAGTCGGGGCAAACGTCACGCTCACCACGCAATTCTGTCCCGCGGGCAACGTGCCCGGGCACGTGTTCGTCTGGGTGAAGTCGCCGCTGGGGGAGATACTTGTAATCGTCAGCGGCGCAGAGCCGATGTTGCTCAGCGTCACGCTTTGCGAAGCGCTCGGCGTGCCCACCACCGTGTTGCGGTATGACAAGCTGGCGGTCGAGATCTTGCCGTCCGGGGTCGGCGTCTTGAGGGGCAGCGCAAACACCCCCATCGGAAGGTCGAACTGCCCAGTGCCGAGGCAGCACGCACCATAAGCCGTCCATGCATCCGCGGACATGTCGTCGAACTGGGCAATGCGGTTGTCGTGTGAATCCGCCACGTAAATCGTCCCGTACGAGTCGACATACAAGCCATAGGGGTTGATGAACTGCCCCACTCCCCCGCCGAAGTTGCCCATCGTGGTGAAGTTGGTGCCCGACATGTCATCCGTGCGTATCACATGGGCAAAATACCAGTCGAGGACGTAGATCCTGCCGGCGCCGTCCAGACTAATGGCCACAGGGGAGCCCAACTGATCGATCCCGCTGATGACGCCGCTAAAAGTGGTCCAATTCGTACCGGACATGTTGTCCATGCGCACGATGCGGGCATTGTTCGTGTCCGAGATATAGATCTTGCCCGCCGAATCCACGGCGACGCCCACTGGCGCACCAAATTGCCCGGTCCCGCTGCCGGCGGCGCCATAGGCCACCCATCCGTCCCCGGCCATATCGCTAACGCGCACCACGCGATTGTTGCCGGTGTCCGTGACGTAGATCTTCCCTGCCGAATCGACAAAGATCCCCGTGGGATTGTTGAACTGCAGGTTGCCCGAGCCGCACGCGCCGAACGTTGTCCAGTTCTTGCCGGACATGTTGTCGATCCGCACCACCCGGCAATTGATATTGTCCGTGGCGTAGATCCTTCCGTGGGTGTCTGCGGATATACCGTAAGGACTCTGGAACTGATTTGTGCCGGCGCCACTCGTGCCAAATGTAATCCAATTGGCGCCGGTCATGTCGTCCATCCGAACGATGCGGTTGTTGTATGTGTCCGCGACATAGACCGGCTCGTAGTCTGCATTCACGAACGTGGTGCCCCCGGCGATCGTGCCCGTGCCGAGTTGGCTAGTCGATCCGGCCAGCGACTGCACGGTGGAACCAGTAATGGCTTGCATCTGGCCGCTCAGGCTGATGGTACCGGTGAAGGTGCCCGTAAACACGTAATAGTATTTCGTCGGGTTCCCGCGGCCTCCGCCGCTGGCAGTCTCGATGAAAGTGCCGGAAGTCAGGTTCCCGCCGACGGTGGTCAGTCCGTCGTTCGACTGGATAGTAACAGTGCCGCCCGTGCAGACCCACTCCGCCTGATAGGTGCCGGGCGGGAGGGCGGTGGCCGGGCAACTCATCGAAAAAGTTCCGGCCGGGCTGGCCACGGTCGCGCCGGCGAGCGTCAGGTCTGTGCCCAGCGTGACTGTGCCGCCGGTGTCTGTCAAACTCCACTGTTGCGCTGCCGCCGCGGCAGCCGCCAGAATCATAAACGTCAAAGCTCTCAGATTAGTAGTAGCCATTTTTCCCCTTACGCGACGGATTGTGAAAACTGGAACGCCGCTCGCCCCCGCGCGCCCAGTCTCGTACTTGCAAATTTGTGCCATTATCGCAGATCTCTCCCAGAGTGCGAGTGTTTTTCTTGAATGAGTAGTACTAGACCGGAGCCCCCAGCGGGGACTAGTTGCTCCCGCGGGACAAATGCATCCGAAGGTTTCGCCATCCTTGCCCGGTTGATTATGAGATCGACTCACCCTCCGGGGGTGGTAGTGGAGGCGAACCACGCCGGTGCCAAAGCGTCTTTCGGCAAATGGATCGAGCCTGAGCACAACGTGGTTCGGCAAAGCTTGACCCCAAAAACCCACCCTTGCGACACTTTTCGGGGGGGTCTGAAAAATCGCGTTTTTGCGTGCGAAACACGCTGAAGTGCGCGATTGACAGGTGTCTCACGCATGTTTAGCGTGGGCAATTTCACGTCGCGACAATCGGGTCGCAATCGGCGCGCAGGCCGCAGCCGTGTACGCCGGCGCCGCCGGCCGCCGTTTCCCGCTCAGGTGAACGCGATTCTGCACAAACCGCTCCCTGAATTCGGTTCTTTAACGGCGCATGCTGCTGAGCGGGTTGCGGATGGAGTAGAGGTGATTCTCGGTGCGCAGGATCAG
>Ga0187867_10002415_pt1 | contig 15523 bp, 8 predicted proteins | sample June2016WEW_13_1_FD_132976 | JGI IMG/M metagenome (GOLD analysis project Ga0187867, IMG submission 132976) | Peatland microbial communities from SPRUCE experiment site at the Marcell Experimental Forest, Minnesota, USA - June2016WEW_13_10 | ecosystem: Environmental > Terrestrial > Soil >...
AATCTTCCCGGCAGGCTCAGGATTTCCTTTCGGCTCACGCTTTCATCCACGGTCACTTCCATCCACGCCGACACCTGATCCCCGCCAGCACTTATCGCGAGATTCGCTCCAAGGCTTTCAGGGTTTGGCGGCCGGAGACGTGCGTCCAGTACGTTGCGTGATCGGCGCGGCATATGTGCGCGCGTCTTCGAAGCAGCCCGTGGAAGTTAACGTGACAATGCCCTCTCAGGAGGCCGTCGATCCGGCTGAGGGTGACGGCGCCCGTTTGGCGCGAAAATTTTGCTGACATAGTGCTGACACGACTTAACCTCGTTTCGGACCGCGATATCTAAGTCATTGATATTATGGCGCGCTCTGCTGGACTCGAACTAGCGACCCACAGCTTAGAAGAAGTTGGGTTGTTCAATGATATCAATGGGGTTGTTGCAGACAGACCGCATGCTGTTGCACGGAGGCGCACACAATCCCGCCGGCGTGCAACGAAACGAGATCACCTCAGGACACGCAAACCCGGCATGCCAGTTCCCCGGCGACAGCCTGCGCAACCTCACAGCCGACGCGGAATGTTGGCTGTCTCGTAGAATACGCCGACGATCACCGGCGTCGCTGGCTGGTACGCGATCCAATACCGGCCAGCCTTGATCCACAGCCGATCCGGGCGGGCGAGGTGAGGATAGGGGCGCGGTGCCGCGAGACCAGCGGACGGAGTTACCTCAATCTTTCGGCTTGCCTCTTCCAAGGCCGCGATCAACCGGCGCGTGGCCTCGGGGCGTTCACGGTCCTCGTAATGCTCGCGAAGTTCCCGGAACTGCCGCGCCGCCCGCGCCGAAAGTCCGATCAACGCCGGTGCGTATTGTTACTTGCCCTCTTGGCGGCGGCCTTAGCTTCGAGCCGGGCAAGGCTATCCTGGAGGTCGCGCAAGACCACATCGCCCGAAACAATCCGGCCGGCGGCGACGTCGGCGTCGCTCTCGGCCAGGACTTCAAGCCAACCGGCTGGCGCTATGGAAGGGGTCGGAGTGTCGTCCATATGCGCGATAATAGGCGGTACCAGGCCGGCGTTCCAGTCCTGATAAGGGCTGCGGACACCTCCTGAACCAACTGACCCGGCGCTTCAACAGGCGACTTCCCCTATGGCCACCCCGGCACAGGCGAGCGAACATGCTTGACCTCATGCGATCCGGACACCACTTCTCAGACACAGCATGAAGGATGCGTCGTAATGTCCACATCAGAAGCGACTAATTCCTACGACGGGGTTAAGTATTCGATCAAAGAACTGAACCCAGGACATGGCCGATGGGAGTGGAGGCTGCTGGTGCCGCTGCCCGATGGCGCCTCCGCCGAGTTGATCTCCCTGACGAAGGGTGAGGTGCAAGGTACTCGGCCGTGGGCCGAAGCGTTGGCGAAAGAAGCGATCGGAAAATGGTTGGCAAAAACACGCAAAGCCAAGCATGGCACGTTTACCGACACCTGACCGCAACCAGATCTCAGGGCGCCGGACATGGCGCCATGATAGCCCACGCGCCATCCCACCGGCACCCCGAAGCGCGAGTTTGGTGGAGCGTCCGGCGGTCCGTGGTCGTTCGCCGTGCAGCGGGGCGTACGACGCAGCGTATTGGCGGGGCAAGCAGCTTTGTCCAGGATATCGGCGCGGAACGGATTTCGCACCGACGTTCGGCGGGATATTTTGAGATCAAAGATGGCGACACACTTGCTTTGCGATCTGACAGGCGGCCGGCGTACGCCTCTGATTGGACTCTTATGGCAGCAGGGTTCGTCACGAAATCCGCCTTTGGATTCTGAAGCGAAAATAAGCTACAGCCGCTCTGCTAACATGCTGCAACACCGTCTCGACACCCGCCCGCTAACCCATTGATTTTGGCGCGCCCTGCTGGACTCGAACCAGCGACCCACAGCTTAGAAGGCTGTTGCTCTATCCACCTGAGCTAAGGGCGCTCAATGGGCTACTCAACGCCGTTACGATAGCTTCGTGCGGCTAACCGTCTCAATACATAAAGCCGCGCCAGTTTGCATCGCTGCCCTTTCCAGAGTCCCGATCGCCTGTCAACCTCCGAACCTAATCCAGGAGCCGTCGGATAGCTCCAGGCCGAACCGCGAAACGGCCGCCCCGTACAGCGCGACCTTGATCGGGGCGCGACCTTGATCAGGGCAGCGCCGGAACTGCAACCATGGCTCGCGTCCCGGCGTGGTCGAGGAAACCTATGGCGTGGGTGATGCCGATGTCGCCGCCATTTGACGGTCATTCCAACCTGTTGAAATCTCCGATCAATCAGTACGTATCGGCCGGTCCTGTGGCTTGACACCCCAGCGAGAGCACGCGATCTGATCACCCATCATGCCTGCGGCCGTGGCACGCGCAGATACAGGCCCACGAAGCCATTGTGATCGGCGTACAACCGACCAGGCGATCTGGGCTTTGACCAGCAGTTGTCGTCTTCGAGCCAAACAAGGTGACCTCTGGTTCAACCATGCATCGATCTCCGGACTGAAGGACCAAAGCCCAGTACGGCCGACACTGGGCTGCAGGAGGTCGCAATCTTGCTGTCAACCTGGAACGGCGCGCGTTTTCTCCGCGCCCAACTCGATAGCCTGGTTGCGCAAACGCACCCAACCTGGTCGCTCTGGTATCGGGACGACGGGTCGCACGACAGCACTACCGACATCATGCGAGAATTCCGCCTTGGCCCAGGCCTCGGCCGCTGCGTCGACGTCTCCGATGGAAAACGTTTGGGTGCGGCAAAGAGCTTCCTGCATTTGCTCGCGGTGGCCCGGACCAGCGAGGCGCAGTTGTTCGCTTTCGCGGACCAGGACGATGTCTGGCTGCCGGAGAAACTGGCGCGCGGTGTCGACGCTCTGACCCGGGCGCCGCACGGCGTGCCGGCGTTGTATTGCGCTCGTCAGTGGTTGGTCGATGCGACCCTAAACCACCGGCGGCTTTCCGCGCCAGTGCGCCGCCCGCCCGGTTTCCTGCCGGCGCTGACACAAAACATCGCAACCGGCTGCACGATCATGCTCAACCGAGCCGCCGCCGACTGCATATTGGCCAGCAAGCCGCCCGACGAGGCGTGGCACGATTGGTGGTGCTATCTGGTGGTGGCCGGCTGCGGTGGCCTTGTGCTGGCCGACCCAACCCCGGTCATCCTGTATCGTCAGCATGGTGCGAATGCGATCGGCGCACCGGCCAGCCAGACCCGCCGCGGCGTGGCCGCAATCAGGCGCGGACGGGCCAGCTTCATGCGCATCCTACACGCCCATGTTGCCGCACTCAAAGCCGCACCACATTTGCTGTCCGGCCCGTCGCGCTGCCAACTGGATATCGTCGCGCGTGCGCTGGAGAGTGGCGTCCGCGCCAGGATCGCGGCGCTGCGAATGAGCGGCTTCGCGCGCCAGACCTTTGCCGAGTCGCTGATATTCCGGCTGTGGTTCTTACTGGGCTGACCGCGGTCCGCAGCCAGGCTGGCTGATACATTGCCGTTTCCCGGCGGGACTTCGCGGCCGCCCTCCCAGGCAATGACTGCAACAAATTGTTCGGTCGTGCCCTGCGTGACCGCCACTGCCGCCAGGACAGAGCATGTCCGGTTCGATACTCTCTTGAAGACGGTCCCATGACAGGAAATCCTCGTGCAATGGGAGTTCCTGGGCCACGATCGCGAGCGGCAGTTCAATCCGACTGATCCTGACCGGCTACTCGTAACTTGATATTGGTCAAAGAACTGCGAATAATCCCGCCACCGCATGACAGGGACCGCTATGCTTGAAAAAACGCTTGCCATGCTGGCCGAGGTCAGACCCGGCACGTATCTGTCCGACGACGTGGAATGCTACGATCCCGCGGAACTCGACGCGTTCGGCCGGGTGCTGAACCGGCTGCTCTACAGTCCCTCCAGCCTCCGCCGTCTGTTGCAACAAAAGTTCGGCGTGACGATCACGCGGGCGGACGTCTACGGCGAAATCCCGACCATCGCGGAACTGGAGCGCTCGTTCGCGGCACCGTCACTGCTGACCTTGACCGGGATTTTTCCGGACAACACGGCGATGGTGGCGGAGCTGGAGCGGCTGATGAAGGTCTCGCACGAGTTCGATCCGCCACAGACGAGCAGCCGGGCGGGCGAATATGCGTGGCAGAACGGCGCGTTCTCGTTTTCCGACGCGGTGGCGTATTACGCCATGATCCGCACCCGCCGGCCGCGCACCATTCTGGAAATTGGCGGCGGCTGGCATACCAGGATCGCGCAGATGGCCTGCGCTCGGAACGGACTGGGCCGCATCGTGTGCATCGAGCCTGCGCCCGGGGAGTTTCTGACAGCGCTGGAAGGAATCGAAGTGGTCCGCCGCCGGGTGCAGGACGTCGACACGGCGTATTGCAACGGGCTGTTGCGGGATGGCGACATGCTGTTCATCGACTCCTCACATACTGTGCGGCATGACGGGGATTGTTTGCATATTTATTTACGGGTGCTGCCGGGGGTGGAGGCGGCGGTGACGGTGCAGGTGAAGAATATTTATCTGCCGGAGACGTTGGCGTTGGGGCAGATGCGCGATCAGCAGGTGTTCTGGAACGAACAATATTTGCTGTATGCATATATGACGATGAACGCGAGAACGCGGGCAGTTTATGGTAGCCGGTATCATGTGCGGCATAACCCGGACATGCTGGAGCGGTTTATGCATGGACGGTACAGGTCGGGCGGCGGGAGTTTTTGGTTTGAGCAAACGGGTCTGTAGGAAGCGTTCTCTGACCGATATTTGAACGGCAGTTCTGGCGCTGGGGCGTATGTCGCCGATGTCCCAAGGGGGCGTTCCAGATTTCACATGTTCCATTACGAGTTCGGCATTCGTGAGGTCACTACGTCGAAGCATCTCCTTGAATATCTCTCACCACCAGGGAGACAGCTGATTTTGGCGAGTTCGTCCCCAACTGCCGTCACAGCTTTCGATACCATCCATATTGTGGTAATCTCCGTTCGATCAATCGGGCATATAAATTACGACGACGCTGTGTGTTGAGCGCTACGGAGAGAGCACATGAAAAGGCATTCGAAAGTAGCGGGATGGTGCTCCTTCATTCCCCTGATTGCACCGATTTGCTTGAGTACCGCCCAGGCTACTGGCAACCTCGTCGGGTCCCGGGGCGGTTCAGATTTTTTATATTTCGATCTTCAAGGCTGTAACCGAGATAAGTTTGCTATCCTTCCGGATTATGATGCAAACAGAGAAGCCATTAATGACCGCCTGGCTACAATGTTTAAGAACGGGCAAAGGAGGCTGAGAACTGCAATCCCTCTGCCCGAAAACCTGATCGGCAATACGCCCGGCGCCGCGCTCAATCCAGGCTACAAAAAAAACATTAAAGGTCTCCTGTCTGCCATAAAGCGTAATGGCTTTGAAGAAATTGAAATAGGACTCGGGAGCGTGGGTGATCCTCCATTTAAGTGGAGCGAGTGGCATGAGGACTGGTATGTGCGGCGCTGGAGCATAATCGTGGAGTTACGACCTCTGCTTATAGCGTCGGGATTACATTATTATATAGATCTTTTAAATGAAGGTATCCCAGCCGACAATCAGCCTATGCTGTTGCGCTACACCCAGCGGCTTTGGACTGATTACACAAAGTCATTTGGCAAGAAGGACACGGTCGGATTCTCAATCATTACAACAATCCAGCAGGATCGCTTCACACAGATCCCGTTGGTCTACGGTAATAATCCTCCAGAAGTTTTCGACCTGCATATTTACGATAATCCCTACCAATCATTTGTTAATGCCCATGGACGTCTGAAGGCGTTAGGGTACACTAATATTCCCTGGATTATCGGTGAAGCGTATTATAACGACCAATCGGAAGCCAACGATATCGCGCGAGCGATTCAGGAAACAGGGCAGAGAGTTCTTTTTCTTCTCGAATGGCCCTTACGCAGGGTCAACGCAGCATGTGACGCAGTGGACGTGGTGCCCCTCGATTTCGGAGAATACATGAAGCGAGGTTTCTGAAGCTACCGCGGGTCAATGATCGCCTTCCGGAGACTTGAGGACGTCCAAGGTCGAAATGCCTCAACATGGGAATCCACTTCATGACGAATCCACGTTACTTTTCACCGCCACACAGACGAATATCGGTTGCGGGCGGCACTCAGCCTCGCTCAATTCTGTTAAGTACCTCCCTCAATGAGGCATAATCGAATTGATCAAGCCTTTCAACCTTGTCCATATTGGACTTCACAACGTTATCGGCGAACAGGTAGGCATCCATTGTGGCCTTTCGAAGCGCCGGATTTGAACATATTACCGAAACGCCGATAAATGAATGCATATGATTCCCGACAACATCTCTAAATACCTTAGGAAGTTCATCTGCCACCCAATTGTTCGAGATATGCCTCTCCCAGGGGTTTCCCAATTCGGCATGTTGCGGGTGGTTTCCAAGGGGTATTGATGTGACGATACATCCGCCAACGCCGGCCGCCGCCTGGACCGTGGCCGCGGCATCGGCGCGGGTCATGTGTTCCAGGATGTCGCCAAAAAATGCGACGTCAAAGCGAGGAACTTTGTTCCAGTCAAGGTATCTGACATCCGCTATGATGAGCTCGTCGTACCAGTAGTTTAGGTCGAATTGCTCGATATATGGCGACCACACTTCGATACCTGTGAATCTACAATCGCCTAGTGCACCCTTCAGCATCTTTGGATAGGTCGCGAGGCCGGCACCAACATCGAGTATCCTCAGAGGTAAGGGAGATGCCTGGCGAGCCAGCTCCTTGACAAAGAAGTAGGTGAACGGCTTACCGAATGTCACGCTGCTGGGCATGGTGAGGACCTTCCCGTCATGGTTGGATGGTTCCGCGGTGACCCGCGGATGGTCCGGATGTAGAACGAATAGGCGCTCACGCTTCTGTCGCTCGCTCCAATGCATCCCGGGCTCACGATAGCCATAATATCGATAGAATAGGATCGGGTCATCTGCATCACCCCTCAGCGGCCAAATCTTGACGCGATCGGAAAACTCGTCGAGCAGGTGGAACGGTTTGTATCGCAAGAAAAACAGTCGTGACGTAATGATCCACGCACCAGTCAATACTGCAATATTATAGGGGATATATTCGGTAGAAGCCAGTTCCTTGGCATGTTGGATTCTGATGTTTCCAATTGCGGTACTTAGCAACATCTCGACTACCGGGGATCGCGGCCGGCAATAGATTGCACCATTCGCAATTGAGATATCGCCTGCCCCATTATGCTTGTTGGTCAGATCAAACAGAAGAACTTCACATTCAGTTAGCCTATTGATCAACCTGGAAAGAGCGGCGTTAGCTCCAACCCCAGTGTGTGCGTCAATGTAAAGTCCACCAAACTCCAACAACAGGGCTAATCTCGCAATATCAGACTTACAGCTCGGCATCCTGATTCGTCGAAACAATTCTGGAACATCATCCCCCCAACGGGTGAGCAGAGGCAGAACCGCCGAGTCGTCATAAACCTTGAAGTCGCTAAATTCCGCCTGCCATTCGGCTTTCATCGGCAAAGCCGAGGCCGCATCGCGGTCCATGGAACCCGAATCATGGGTCCAATATGTAAAAACCACGCTGACCTCCATCTGGGCGGCGACCAAACAAAACCTGAAAAGGAAACCCGCATTGGAGCGTCGACCAACACGGGCTGCGATTCACATTTGTTGATATCCTATACATGGTAGCAGAGCGTCGCTCAACTGCTCTGCGGACAAACTCGGAGTAATGAAATGCCTCCGGGTTGTCGTCCGCACTTCACGGCCGGTTATGATCAAGGTGAAAACGGAACGCAGGCGGTCCGTTCTTGCCGCTGTCCGTTTCGCATTTGGGGCGTCGCCACTTAGAGCTTCCTTCGGCACCCGTTGATCGTGTGGACAGAACCGACATGTACCGTTCTCCATCAATTCAGGTGGCCCATGCCTAAAGAAGGTTGCTCGTTCCTGCTAAGGCGCAGTGTGATCCTCAGGCGTCATAAGTGCTTCCGCCGCCCGCCCGCGGGCTTCGGCGCAGTCCGGGAAGCGGTCGCACACCAATCTCCACCGCTCCATGGCTGTCTTGTCCCCGCGTCGATCAGCGCTGCGGGCAAACTCAAGGTGCACGCCAAGATCGTATCTAAGGCGCGTAACGGCAAGACCGAGAATCTTATCGGCCTCCGCCTCTCGCCCGACACGTCGAACCGCCTCTGCCCCGGCAGTGTATGCAACGGCGAAATCGGGAAACCGCTCGCGGGTGGTTTCCCAATGTTGAGCCGCCCCCTCGAGATTCCCAACGGCAGCGGCTATTCTTGCCAGTTCAACATCGGCCCAGGGACTGTCAGGGAACCGCTCACTAGCTTCCGTCGCAATTTCTCTGGCTTCGTCATAGCGACCCATTTCCCGAAGGCTTTGCGCCACCCCGACAGGCCCCAGGAAATCGTCAAATCGATCCGTTAACACACGCCAACGCTCAAGCGCCTTCGGCCAGTCTTTGCCGCGCTCCGCATATCGCGCGTGTGCTACAATAATTTCGTAGTTGCGTGGAAACCTGGATGCGGCTTGCTCGATCATGGCCTCGGCTTCATCCTTGCGGCCCAGGTCCGCAAGACAAGCAGCGGCAATGGTATACCCAGCGGCGACTCCCGGAAATTTGCGATGCAACACCGCGCAGCGTCGGAGTGTCTCATCGGCGTCACCCCGGCCATGGGCGGCACGTGCGGAAATCGTGGCGAACATGGCCCGGTGCCAGGGATAGCGCCGACGCCCCACACGAATCAGCGCCTCGACTTCATCATACTGACCAAGATCGACGACCAGGTTGAGAGCTTCGTCCGATGTCATACAGAGCTTGGGATAGCACTCGTTCATGTCGCGCCATATTCTGAGCGCGCGTTCACGGTCCCCTGCCCTGAAAGCAAGCCTCGCGGCTACAATCTGTTCAGAAAAGTATTTCGCGAAACCCTGGCTGCTCTTTCCCTCAATCGCCCGCAGTTCCCGCAATGCCCGCCGCCGCTCAAACCATGCAGTCAGCGCCTCAAACACCGCCCCCTCACCCCGCTACCGCAGCCCGCAGCGCCGCCGTCACCACCTCCGCGCCGTAGCGCTGCTCAATATACGCCAGTCCCGCCTCCGACAGCGTCCGGTTGAACGCCTCATCCTCATGCACCAGCGCCAACTTCTCCGCAAACTCCGCCGGAGAACGCGCCACCAGCCACGCCAGATCCCCGCTCAGTTCCAATCCTTCCGCCGCCACCTCGCTCATCACGCAGGGCAGCCCGTGTGCAAAACTCTCCAGCACCTTGCCCTTGATCCCGGCGCCATAGCGCAACGGCACCACGGTGCAGCGCAGCTTGTGCAGAATATCCGCCAGCACCGGAACGAAGCCGAGCGGCACCACCCCGGGCCCGCGCATCGCCTGCACTTCATCCGGCATCTTGCTGCCCACCAGATAGGTCGTGCATCCCGGCGCCACCGGCCGCAACAACGGCAGAATCTCCCCCACCAGATAGCGCACCGCATCCAGGTTCGGCGGATGCCCGAACCCGCCGACAAACGCCGCACCCGACCGCGCCGCAAACGGCAGCGTCGAGGGCCGCAGGCGCACCGTCCACGGCACCACCTCCACCTGCAACGCGGCGTCGCTCTCGGCCAACAGCGCAGCCTCGACCGGGGAGTGCACGATGACACTGTCGACATTGCGCATCACGGCAATTTCATCGCGTCGCTGCGCCGCTGCCTGGGCCGCACTGACCAAGGCCGGGTCGATTTCCGCCTGACGTTCCATGCGCAGGAAATGCAGGTCGGCCACGTTGTAAACGATCCGGCACTCCGGGAAATAGCGCCGCACCATGGTGGCGTATTTGGAAGCGTTGCTATAGCGATGCAAATACACCAGGTCCGGCTTGTGCTGCGCCTTGCGAAACACCTCCTCGACCGACCAGAAATACGGATGCACCGGGCACTCAATTCCCAACTTCTGCAACTGGCCGGTATAAGGATCGATCCGCGCCATGTTGTCGGCCGGCAAGAACGTGACTTTATAGCCCAGTACCAGCAGCGTCCGCATGTGCTCGACCGCGGCGTTGGAGCCGGCGTCCTGATCCGGCGTCGGCACCGTATCGTCGATGAAATACGCCCGCTGCCGCACCAACCGCTCGGCTTCCTGGTCCGGCTGCTGGCCATTCAGCCGGTGCGTGATCAGCGTGTCCTTCCAGCGCCGGTAGAATTTGGCGTGATTGACCACCTGGAACCGTTTCATCCCCGGCCCCGAGGTGTCGGTCCCCGCGCTCACCCCCTCCAGATGCACGATTTCCGAGGCCGGCTGCATCACCACGCGCTTGCCCAACGCGCGCACGCGGAACGCCAGATCGGTGTCCTCGTAATACGCCGGCGCATAATATTCATCGAAGCCGGCGAGCTGCTCAAACAGCGTCCGCTCGATCATCAGCGCGGCACCGGACACCCAGTCGGCATCACGCAGGAACGAGAACGCCGGGTCGTTCGGATCGCGACCGCGGCCCCAGTTCCAGCCGTCGCCGAGCCGCCAGATGATGCCGCCGGCCTCCTGCAGCTTGCCGTCCGGGAACAGCAGCTTGGAACCGGCGATGCCGACATTCGGCACCTGTTCGAAAGTTTGCACCAGTTCGTCGAGCCAGCCTGGCTTCACCAGGGTATCATTGTTCAGGAAGAACAAATACTTGCCGCGGGCCAGCGCCGCTCCGGCATTGCAGGTGCGCACGAACCCGAGATTGGTCGTGTTGCGCACGATCCGCACCGCGCCGGCGAACACCAAAGCCGCCAGCAGCGTCTCGTCGTCCGAGCAGTCGTCGGCGATGATGATCTCGAAGCTGCGATCCGGCAGCGCCTTCACGATCGAGTCAAGGCAGTCATAGGTCGTGGAAAACTTGTTGTGCGCCGGAATAATGATCGAGACCTCGGGGGTATCCGACGGCTCGAAATACAGCGGCTGAAACGCGTGGCGCAGTTGGTCGACGAGGTCGCGGGTGCGGCCGGTCAGCTGCATGGAATCCGCTGCTTCGGCCGGCGGGGTTTTGAATGCCGGGTTTTGCGTCCGGCCCAGCGCTTCATAGCCGTTGACGACGTCATTCAGCAGCATCAGCAGATAGCCAAGCGGCTGACCAAGGTCGTCCGGCCTCGCCGCGGCTTCGATGGCGGACAACACGACGTCGTTCATGAACGTCATCGCGCCCTGGTCCAGCACGTTGCGGCTGATCGTCATCGGCGAGCGCGGCAGGTCCTTGCCGTCCGTTGCGCGGCGCACGCGCACCCGGTGCCGCGACAGCGGCAGGATGCCGCCCAGGTTGCGGATGGTAAAACCGTGATGCCCGGTGCCCATGCCGGCGTCAGCCAGATCGGGACGAAACTGATCCGCAGCGATTTTCAGGACCACGACATCGCCGTCGAGGATCTCGATGTCGACCGGATCCTCGGGGTGATCCGCATCCCAGACCCAACCGGCGATTTCATCAAAACTGACCCGGTCGAGGTTGCCTATCGGCCGCGCTTTCGCGGCCCCCGCCGTTGCTGCGCCTTCCGCATCGGCAGTCCTGGCAACCACCTCCACCGCCTCCACGGCAGAAACGATGCCGGGCGTCTCAACCTGGGCATTTACACCTGTGCCTTGAGCAGCGGCATCTGCCGCGACCGCGCCAGCCGCACTCTCACTGACCGGGGCTTCATCAGCCGGTACCGGGGTTGCCATCGGGCCTGCGGCATCGGGTACTGGGCTTGCGTCCCCCGGTTCCCGTTCTGGACCGATCACCGGCTTTGGCGAGCCAGGGATGTCGAGGCGATCCCGGGCGCGGCGCACGCGGACGTTATGTGGGCCGGGCGGGACGTGCTGCGCCAGATTGCGGACGAGGAAACCATGCCGTCCGTTGCCGGCACCGAGCTGCGACAAATCCGGCCGCAACCGATCGGCACGGGCGGTTACGACAACGACATCGTCGACCAGGACCTCGATTTCGATCGGCTCGTCAGGCGTGGGGCGGTACCAGGCCCATCCCAGAATATGTTGATGATCAATCGACTCGATGGCACCGATCGCCAGAATTCGCCGCGCCGGGGCTGCGCCATCGGCCGCCTCTGGGCTCGCCGCCGCTTCCGTCGCGGCGTCAGCCGGCGGACGGATCGGACGGAATTTGCGTTCCGGTGAAAACGCGATCAGGGGTTCCGCCGTATCGGAAACGATGACGTCGTCCCCCTGTTCAGCCGGGGGAGAGGCTTCCGATGTCATGGCTGATTGGTCGCAGGCATGGCGGCAAGGAATGTCCGGTTTGGGTGCGTCATGGCATGGTCTTGAAGGTGATCGAGGTCAGGTAAATGCCAAGCTGGCGTAAATCCTCGCTCAACCCCAGCTGCTGCGGCGAGATCGCGGTCGGTATCACCAGCGACAGCCGCGAGGAACGGCCGGACACCACACCACGGTTGACCGGGAAGGATCGGGCCATATGCGCGCTCAGGGTCAGGTAACCGACGAACAACCCACCCAGAAAGATGAACACATTCTGGGCTGCAAGCGCCCCCGGGACCAGGAACGGCGAGGCATTCAGTTCGACCTCGACATCCTGCCGCGCGAACGGCAACTGGACGTCCATTTCAGCAACCGGCGCGCGCGTCCAGGACCGGCCGCCGTCCTCGGAGAAATCGATACCATTACAGTTCAAATCAACCGCGTTGCCGTTTGATCCGAAGGTAATCGGCTCGTTGTAATTGATCGTCATCCATTTCCCCTGTTGGGCCAGCGCCGATCGCCGGGTCGGGTTCCTGAACCGCGATCCCAAAACGGTGCCATGCGCCTGGTAACCACCATCTTGCAGTTCTCCCCGATCCCGCGAATTCCGGGCGCCGGAGAGACCGGCGTCGAGACGATCAGCCCGCTGTCGCTGCCTCTCGCCTGGAATTTGCCGATTTTCCGGGCATGCCATATTGCGGTACGCCGCGGCTGCAACCACTCCCGCCAATGATGTATCGGTGTTGCCAATGTTGGAGGCTGCGGCCACCCACTACGAATGCTGCCTTACCACACGAGATTCGCGACGAAGAGGGGAAAGGAAAGCCAATAACGAGCAAAGGTGGCATCACTTTCACCCTGCGATTGTATCGCACGATAGGATGACGGCCAATTCGACGTCAAGTACAACAAAATTAAATCTTGTGGTACGGAAAGGAGACGTGGGCCCAGAGCACTCACCTGTCCGTTTGCGGGTCGCCAAGCACCTCGCGGATCGCCGACGCGTAGTGAGCCCGATCGTTGTCCTGGCGCAGCCGGTGCAGCGCGGATTCACGCAGGTGGTGCCACAGTCCCTCGTCCCGCTGCAAAGCCACGGCGTGACGGGCGAACGCCGCCGGATCGGTCTCCTCCGCCGCCAGCAGCTCCCGGCCATGTTCCCAGCCCAACTGACGGCGCAACAATTCGGTCGCCACCACCGGCAAACCGAACGAGGCGGCTTCGTGAACCTTATAGGGCATGCCGGCAGCGAACCGGGTTGGTGCGATGAACACCCGATGCTGGTTATACAGGGGTTCAAGGTCACTGACCGGTCCGCGTAACGTGACCCGTGGATGGTCGCGGAACCGAGCCAGACTGACCTCCGACCCAGTGTAGCCGACCACCGTGAGGCGTGTCTCCCATGCGAGTTCCCGCTCGATGAGCGGCAAGACCGCGTCGACGAACCAGCACAGACTGTCGTAGTTCGGGCTGTCCATGCGATGGATCGCGCCCACGAACAACATGCCGGCGCGCTGCGAAAACGGCCGCAAGGTCGGACGCGGTTCCCGCATGTGGCCGATGACGGCAACGTCGGGAAAGTCCATATCACGCAAAATCGCTGCTTCGACGTCGTTAATGGCGATGATCGTGGCGCAGAATGCGCCATCCCGAAGCTCCGACCTGATCGCTGCGTCGAGGTCGAACGGTGTTCCTGTCAAAGCCGCCTGGCCGCCTGCGCGCAGTGACGCGATCGCCTCGGTATCCAGCACCACCGGCGGCATCCAACCGAAATCGCCATTGGCCGGGTCCATCGAAGCCTGCTCCAGCGCTGCCCGGACGGTCGCGAGGTTATGGGTCCGCGCCACCCAGATCGCATTGTAGTAACCACGACGGTGCGCAATGAACGCCTGAAACTGTTCCTTCGAGTAATCATGCATGACCTCGACGCCATCCGGCATGTCGGCATACACGCTGGCGACGTCAAACGGGCACCCATTGATCGGATAGACCGTGACGGCATACCCCAGGGCGGCCATCTCGCGCACAATGTCGTTCGAGCGCACGAAACCGGATCCGATCATCCGCAGCGGTACGGTGTCCTCGACCACCAGCACCCGCCGGCTTTGCGTGTCGGCCATCCGATCGAACACCTGCCGCTGCTCGTCGCGCAACGGCCGGCCGGAGACGTAATCCGCGTGCTTTTCCGCGAAAATCTGCCGGGCGCGGCCGATCTCCGACTCCGAGGCACGGCTGCTCACCGCACTGCCGTATTCGAGGTGATGCACGATCACGGCCGGGTCATACACGACCCGGTAGCCAGCCTGACGAATGCGCAAGCAGAGGTCGGCATCCTCGTAATAAGCCGGCGCAAACGCTTCATCGAAGCCCCCCAGCGCGTTCAGCAGCGACCGGCGCGCCATCAGGAACACGCCGGAACAGAACTCCACATCGCGCGCGAAATTCACTTCGGAGGCCAACGGCGAGGCATCGCGCCCATAGCCAAGGGTGGAACCGTCGCAATAAATGATGTTGCCGGCTTCCTGCACCAGCCCGTGGGTCCGCAGGATCATGCCGCCGACCGCGCCGACCTCTGGATGGGTGTCCAGCCGATGCAGCGCCGCGGCAATCGCCCCTGGGGCAAGCTCGGCATCGTTGTTCAGATAAAGCACCGCATCACCGGTGGCGAATTGCAGCGCGGCGTTGCAGCCGAGCAAAAATCCGATATTCGTGTCGAACCGAAAGTAATTTGCCCCTTTGACGTAGCATTCGATATTGCAGGTTTCGTCAGTCGATCCTGAATCGATCAACACCAACTCGATATCGCCCGGATAGTTCGCGCGCAGCGAGCCAAGCGCCAACATCGTCAGTTCGAACTGGTCGTGCAGCACCATGATGACGCTGAGCGCCGGCGCACCGGTGGTAGCGAAATGCAACTTTGTCCGTGCGTGCAATACCGACAATGTTCGCGCTCGATTGCGGAACAACGCCCGGGTCGCGACCTCAGCGATCGCCGCCTGCATCGGTGGGGCCGAGGGTGCACCGCCAGGCTGGCCAATCGTTACCCAATGCACGAACGCATCCGGGACCAGCCCTTGCTCCAGATCCCGTTTCACCCTCTCCTGCGTCGCGTACCAGGCGAGGTCGATCGGCTCGCCTGGAGTGCGTAGTTCGGCCACACCCAGGCGTAGGAAATGCGCGAAGCCGTTGCGGATGTCACCGCGCCGCACCATGCCGCCCGCGTCGTCATAACGGCCGAGGTAGTAGGCTTCGGAAAATGCCGGCAGCGGA
>Ga0187867_10002416_pt1 | contig 15516 bp, 15 predicted proteins | sample June2016WEW_13_1_FD_132976 | JGI IMG/M metagenome (GOLD analysis project Ga0187867, IMG submission 132976) | Peatland microbial communities from SPRUCE experiment site at the Marcell Experimental Forest, Minnesota, USA - June2016WEW_13_10 | ecosystem: Environmental > Terrestrial > Soil >...
CGAGGCGATCGGCCACCCGGTCGTCCGCCTCGTGCGGGTGAGGATCGGCCCGGTCACGGACCGTTCCCTTCCCCCGGGGGCCTGGAGGCCGCTCGAGGCCTCCGAGGTACGCTCGCTCGCCGAAGCTGCGCTTCGCTCGCAGTCTGCCCGGTAGGTAGGCTGCCCGCCCATGGCAGCGGTCTTGCGGGCTCTCCGCGGCGCGACAACTCTGGAAGAGGACACCGCCGAGCAGGTCAACGATCGTGTCCGGGCCCTCGTCGAGCAAATGCTGGCACGCAACGGGATCGAGCACGACGACATCGTCAGCATCTTGTTCACGGCGACCGACGACATCACCTCGATGTTCCCGGCCACCGCGGCACGGTCTTTGGGCCTCGGCGACGTGCCGCTCATCTGCGCCCGTGAGCTCGCCATCAAAGGGGCCATGCCACGCTGTGTCCGGGTCCTCATGCACGCTTATACCGAGCGCACGAGACAAGCGCTGCACCACGTTTACCTCGAGGGCGCGCGAGGACTTCGCGACGACCTGCCCGACTGACGATGACATCGCCGACTGAGCTGTCCGCCGCCGGGGCCGTCTCATCTGCGGGCGAGCTTTCCGGCGACGAGAAGGCCCCGTTGAGGCGGGCCCAGGTGACCGGTCTCGGCCTCGTGGGTACCTCTGTCGCCCTGGCACTTAGAGAGCGGGGCTGGCGGGTGACCGGATGCGACCTCGACGAGTCGCGGGCGCGCCGGGCGCGCGAGCTCGGGGCCGTCGACGAGATCGGCGTCGACCATCTCGCCTCGGTGGCCTTCGTGGCGACCCCTGTGGCCGCCATCGCCGGCGAGGTGAAGGCGCTCTTTGCTGGCGATAGGTCCGGCGAGCTCGTGGTGACTGATGTCGGCGGGGTCAAAGGGCCAATCGTGGCCGAGGTCTCCCACCCGCGCTTTGTCGGCGGCCATCCGATGGCCGGCTCCGAGCACGAAGGGCCCGACGGCGCCGACCCGGACCTGTTCGCGGGCGCGACATGGGTGCTCACCCCGACGTCTTCGACCGACCCCGGGGCCTTCTCAACGGTCCAGTCGGTCATAGCCGAGCTCGGCGCGGACCTGGTGGCGCTCGCGCCCGGCCGCCACGACGAGCTCGTGGCGCTCGTCTCCCACGTCCCTCACCTGACGGCTGCGACAATGATGGGTCTCGCCACGGAGGCGACCGACGCCCACACCGCCCTCTTGCGCCTCGCCGCCGGCGGCTTTCGCGACATGACCCGGATCGCGGCCGGATCCTCGGCCATCTGGCCCGACATTTGCCGAGACAACGCGCCGGCGATCGTGCCGGTGCTCGACGACCTCATCGCGCGGTTGAACGAGGTGCGTCGCATCGTCGCCGAACAGGACCGCATGAGCCTCGTCGCCCTTTTGGATCAGGCCCAGCTCGCCCGTCGCAACCTTCCCCCACGGGCGAGCCGGCCGAGCTCGGTCACCGACCTGCACGTTTTGATCCCCGACCGACCTGGCGTGCTCGCCCAGGTCACCACGATCGCGGGGGAGCTCGGCGTGAACATCGAGGACCTCGAGATCGTCCACTCCCAAGAACAGCCGCGGGGCGTCCTCATCCTCACCGTCGCCGCCGAGGCGGCCGAGCGGGTGCGCCGTTCCCTCGGCGAGCACGGCTTCGGGCTGAGCAAGAGCGCCAGGCGACCGGTCATCGCCATCGACGGTCCCGCCGGAGCCGGCAAGTCGACCGTGGCGAAAGAGGTGGCTCGAAGGCTCGGCCTCGAGCGCCTCGACACCGGCGCCATGTACCGCGCCGTCACGCTGCTCGCTTTAGAGCGCGGGGTCGACGTGCATGACGCGAACGGCCTGGCGGCCCTGGCCCGGTCAATGGACCTAAGCATCGGCGAACGCGTCGTGCTCGACGACAAGGACGTCACCGAGGAGATCCGTGAGCCTTCGGTCGAAGAGGCCGTCTCGGTCGTGGCGGCTCACCCGCAGGTGCGAGCAGAGCTCGTGCGCCGCCAGAGGGACTGGGTGGCGGCTACCGGCGGGGGAGTGGTCGAGGGCCGCGACATCGGCAGTGTCGTTTTGCCTGAGGCCGATCTCAAGATCTTCCTCACGGCCGACTCGGCCGAGCGGGCCTGGCGGCGCGCGAGCGAGGAGGGAGCCACGGACGCGCTCGCCGCGACCCATGAGGCGCTGAGACGCCGCGACGCCCTCGACTCCAACCGGGCCGTGTCGCCTCTCCTGGCCGCGCTGGGTGCGGTCGTGGTGGACTCGACGGGCCGTAGCGTCGAGTCCGTGGTCGAAGAGGTGCTCTCCCACCTGTGAAAAAGCCAGAAGCGACGCCGAGGGGGCCTTCCCCGTGGGAGATGTTCATCTATCGTCTTTGCCGTTTCATCGCCGTGGGCGCTTCTCGGCTTTACTTCCCCGGCACGGTGAAAGGCCGGGAGAACCTGCCCGCCAAAGGCGCCTACATCGTGGCGCCCGTGCATCGTTCCTATGTGGACTGGCTGCTCGTCGCCCGCATCACCGGCCGTCGGCGACTGCGATTCATCGTGAAAGAGGAGGTCTGGAAGTCCAAGCTCTTCGGCGGCATCATCGAGGCCTGCGGCGGGTTCCCCGTGAACCGTTCCGGCGCCGACCGCGAGGCGCTCAAACGTTGCCAGGCCGTGCTCGCGGGCGGGGAGCCTCTCGTGATGTTCCCCGAAGGCACGCGGCGCTCAGGGGCACAGGTCCAAGAGCTGAAAGACGGTGTCGCCTACCTGTCGCTGAGAGCCGGTGTCGCCGTGGTGCCCGTCGGGATCGGCGGGGCGGAGCGCGCCATGCCACGGGGCTCTTCGTTCCCGCGACCGAGGCGCGTCAATGTCGTCATCGGTCCACCGGTGCCGCCGCCCGAGCTCGCGCCAGCGACCGAGGCGCAAGCTTCGCCCGAGGCCAGCGAGGCTGCCGAGGCGGACGAGGCGGCGCGTGGGCGAGGGCGGATCGGACGGGCGGCGGTCACCGAGCAATCGGCGCGGGTTCGGGGGGCCATCCAGGCAGCCTTCGACGCGGCCGAGGCGAGCCTGCGGCGCTGACGGCCGATCGCCTGCTAACTTCCCCCCGTGATCTGCGATGACTGAGCGACAAAGAGTTCTCGTGACAGGTGGCGCCGGTTTCGTGGGGGCGAGCCTTGTCAGGCGGCTCGTGGCGAGCGGCTATGAAGTGCGCGTCCTTGACAACTTGAGCACCGGGCACGTTTCCCACCTCGACGGAGTCGCGGCCGAGCTCGTCGAAGGCGACATCCGCGATGCCAATACTTTGCACGAGGCCCTCGCCGGGGTTGCATCTATCGTGCACCTGGCGGCGGCTGGATCGGTCGTGATGTCGGTCGAGGACCCGGCGGCCAACTTCGCTGTCAACGTCCTCGGTACCTTCCAGGTGCTCGAGGGCGCCCGGCGCGCCGGCATAAGCCGCGTGGTGCTCGCTTCGACCGGCGGGGCGCTCATCGGCGACGCCGTGCCGCCGGTCAACGAGGCTTCCCTCCCCAAGCCCATCTCCCCTTACGGGGCGAGCAAGCTGGCCGGGGAGGGCTACGCTCACGCCTTTGCCAAGTCCTACGGACTGAGCACGGTGGCGCTGCGCTTCGCCAATGTCTACGGACCCTGGAGCGCCCGCAAGAAAGGGGCGATGACGCTATTTTTCCGCGCCATCAACGCCAAAGAGCCGATCATCATCTACGGCGACGGCTCGGCGTCGCGCGACTACGCCCACGTCGACGACATCTGCCGGGCGCTGCAGCTGGCACTGGAGAGCGAGCTTGCCGGGGGCACCGTGCTGCACATCGCCTCCGGCGTCGAGACGACGGTGCAGGAGCTGGCCGACTTGTGCCGTGGGGCCGCCGGCGTGCCGGAGCACCCGATCGAGCACCGCCCGAAGCGTCCCGGCGAGGTCGAGCGCAACTTCGCCACCTACGACCTGGCCCGCGAGCTCCTCGGCTACGAGCCAAGCATCAGCCGTGAGGACGGGATCCGCCGGACCTGGGAGTGGTTCGCAGAGCACGTCTTTACCGAGGCCTGAGCGCTCCCCGGCTCAAGAGCGCCGTCGCGCCCGGGCGCGCTCTCTGACAAAGGTGCGGACCACCACACGGCCGTAGCGCAGGCCGTAGAGGAAGTTGCCGCTCTTTTTCGACTTCCCCTTGTGCCGGGCGCGGAAGGTGACCGGTCGCTCCTCGTAACGGCATCCTTGCATGATCGCCCCGATCAACAGCTCGGAGGCCTGGTACTGGGGTTCGTCCAAGGTGAGCTCGGCGGGCAGCTCCGCCCGAAAGCCGCGAACCGGGTTCGCCGTGTCGGTGACCGGGGTGCGCGTGAGCAAGGAGATGACGGCCGCGAAGACGACGACACCGGTGTTTCGCACCACGTCGCTTACATGGGTCTCGCCAAGACGCCGCGACCCGTTCACGAAGTCGGCCCGGCCCGAGATGACCGGCTCGAGGACGACCCCAAGGTCGTCGGGGTCCGTCTGGCCGTCCCCGTCGGCGGTGACGATGTAACTGGCCCCGTGCTCGCGGGCGATCCTGTAGCCGAGGCGCAGGGCCGCCCCCTGGCCCCGGTTCACCGGGGCGATGCAGGCGTAGTGACCGGCCGAGCGGACCTCGGCTGCGGTGCCGTCGTCCTCGCCGTCCACGACGACGAGGACCGAGACCGCCAGCCCGCAGATCTCCTTCGGCATGGCGCCTACGACATGGGCGATGTTCTCGCGTTCTTTGTAGGCCGCGATCACGACCGCGACCGGGGCCATCTCGATCGGGCCCTGGGCGGCGAGGAGCTCTTCGAGAGCGACGCGGTCGACCAGCTCGTCGACTTGTCGGCGACGCCGCTTCGCGCGGGGATTCATGAGCTGGGTGCTCTCGTCGCCCCGATGAGCATGTCGGTGGCGGTGACGCCCCGGTCGCTCGAGGTGGCGGGCGAGCCGTCCGTCGCCGCCCCGAAGCTGAGGCTGGCGGCCAGGCCGAGGCAACGCAGCAGATCCCGCAGCTCGGGCGGGGGAGGGAAGTACTCGTCCTCGGCCGTGGTCTGGACGATCTCGATGCCGTTGCGCGGGGCCAAGCGGTCGAGCAGGTCGTAGATGAGCCAGTCGGGAGCGGAGGCGCCGGCGGTGACACCGACGACGCCGCCGAGATCGTCAGGGACTTCGCCCGGGGAATTCACGCGCAGCACCCGCGGGCATCCGGCCGCGGCGGCGACCTTGACAAGGGCCATGGTGTTGGAGGAGTTGGCCGAACCGAGCACGACCATGGCGTCACAGCGGGGCGCCACGGCCTTGACTGCGCCCTGGCGGTTCGTGGTGGCATAGCACAGGTCGGAGCGACCCGGCATCCAAAGCTCCGGGTAAGCCTGGCGCGCCCGGGTGACTATCCCCTCCCACTCCTCGTGGGCGAGGGTGGTCTGAGCCAACAGCGCCACCGGCGCCCCCGGCTCGAGCTCGAGTGAGGCGAGGTCGTCCTCGTGCTCTACGAGATGGACCGCCTGCGGCGCGACGGCCATCGTGCCTATGGCCTCTTCATGGCCGGAGTGGCCTACGTAGATGATCGTGTAACCCTTGCGGGCCCGCACGCTGAGCTCGTGATGGACCTTGGTGACGAGCGGACAGCAGGCATCGACGACGATGCGCCCGTTGCTGGCGGCAGCTTGTTCGACCTGCGGGGCAGAGCCGTGAGCCGAGAGCATGAGGGCCGCCCCGGCCGGGACATCGTCGATATCGTCGACGAAGACGACGCCTTGGCGGGCGAACTCCTCCACGACGAGACGGTTGTGCACGATCTCGTGGTAGCAGTAAACGGGGGGCTCGAAGACGCGCACCATCCAGGCCAGTGCCTTGATGGCCATCTCGACACCGGCACAAAACCCGCGGGGCTGGGCGAGGAGGACGAGCTCGACGCCAGCGCCCTCAGGGCCGGAGCGATGTGCTTGGACCGAAGTCACAAGAGACCAGGGTAGCCTTTGGGCATGCCGCTACCGCAGGTGGTGGCCGTGGCCGATCATTCGCCGGCTGAGCGCGGCGGAGTCTGGCCGGGAGACGAGCTTCGCTCGATCAACGGACAGGTTCCGCGAGACGTCATCGAGTACCAGCTGCTGGCTGATGAGCCGATCGTTGACCTCGAGGTCGTTCGTGGTGGCGTAGAGCTCGAGGTCACGGTCCAAAAGCAAGCAGGTGAGCCCCTCGGGCTCGAGATCTCGGCCGCCATCTTCGACCGCGTGCGCACCTGCGACAACCACTGCGAGTTCTGCTTCATCTACCAGCTTCCAAAGGGGATGCGGCGGAGCTTGTACCTAAAAGACGACGACTACCGGCTCTCGTTCCTTTACGGGAACTTCACGACCCTTACCCGTTTCACCGAGGCCGATCTCGAACGGGTCGTCGACCAGCACCTGTCGCCGTTGTACGTCTCGATTCACGCCACCGATCCCGAGGTGCGGGCGCGCATGTTGCGCAACCGGCGCGGCGCCATGAGCCTCAGGTGGCTGCGCAGTCTCCTCGACCACGGCATCGAGGTCCACGGCCAGGTCGTCGTCTGCCCGGGCCTGAACGACGCCGCCGTGCTGCACGGGACTCTGGCCGGGGTCCTCGACCGCTTCCCTGAGCTCGAGACGGTGGCCGTCGTGCCGCTCGGCGTGAGCCGACACTCCAAGGAGGCGGCCATGCGAGCCCATACCCGCGAGGAGGCGCGAGCCACCGTCGAAGCCGTGCAGGAATGGCAGGAGCGCTTTACGGCGGCCCTCGGGCGCCGGGCCGTTTGGGCCTCGGACGAGTACTACCTGCTCGCCCAGATGCCCTTTCCCGAGGCGGCGTCCTATGAGGGCTTCCCCCAGCACGAGAACGGCGTCGGCATGGTGCGTTGTTTCGAAGCGGCCTTCGCGGGCGGCCTCGACGAGGCGCGCCCACCCGCGTCAGACGGGGCCGCCGTGCCGGGCCGGTCCGGGTTCTTCGCCTGGGTCGAGGGTGCCCCGGCCGAGGGCTACCGCGCCCCTCGCACGGTCGAGGTGAGCCTCGGCCGGCGCCGCCAGGCGGTAAGCGGGCTCCCGGTCACGATCCTCACCGGTGCCTACGGTGAGCGCGTGCTGAGGTCCTTGCTCGACCGGAGCGGTTTCGCCCATGTGGCCGTGCTCGTGGTCGAAAACGAGTTCTTCGGCGGCAACATCGCCGTCGCAGGCTTGATGGCGGGTCCCGACATCGCCCGGACGCTCGACAAAGCGCCGACCGAGAGCCGTTACCTCCTGCCCGATGTCTGCTTGTCGAAGGGCAGGTTCATCGACGGCTCCGCTCCCGGGGACCTTCCCGTCGCGCTCGAGGTGGTGCCGAGCGACGGGGCGTCGTTGCGCAGGGCGCTCGAGGTGGCCCGATGAAGCGCGAGCGAGGTGGCCCGATGAAGCGCGAGCCCACGCGGCAACTGCCGGTTGTGGCCGTGGTGGGGCGTCCCAACGTCGGCAAGTCCACTCTCGTGAACAGGATCGCAGGCAGGCAGCTCGCCATCGTCGAAGCCCGCCCAGGCGTCACACGGGACCGCCTCGAGGTGGAGTGCGAATGGAACGGCCGTTTTTTCCTCGTCGTCGACACGGGCGGGGTCGTAGAGCGTGGCGACACCCTCGATGCCAAGGTGACCGAGCAGTCCCTGCGGGCGCTCGGTGACTGCGACCTCGTCCTGCTCGTGCTCGACGCCACGACAGGGGTGACAGGCGACGACACGGTCGTGGCCCAGCTTGTCCGGCGCAACGGCGCACCTGTCATCGTCGTCGCCAACAAGGTTGACTCCGACAAGCGCGAGATGGATGTCTGGGAACTGGCCGGCCTCGGCCTCGGCGAGCCGGCGATGGTGAGCGCCCTTCACGGGCGAGGTGTCGGAGACCTCCTCGACGAGGTCGTCAAGCAGCTGCCCGAGCCCGTCGCCCTCGAAAGCGACGCCGCCGAACCCGCCGGGGGCGCCGCCCGGGAGGCGGGCACAGGAGCGCCAGCTGTGGCCATCGTGGGGCGGCCCAACGTCGGCAAGTCGACGCTATTCAACCGGCTCTCGGGCGAGGAGCGCTCCGTCGTCCACGACCTGCCCGGCACGACCCGCGACGCCATCGACACCTTGATCGAGACCGAGGACGGCACGGTGAAGCTGATCGACACCGCCGGCATGCGCCGCCGGGCGCGAAGCGGGGAAGGTCCCGAGTACTACTCGCTCGTGCGGGCGCTGCGTGCCCTGGACCGTGCCGATGTGGCCCTGCTGGTTCTGGACTCGACCGAAGGCGTCACCCACCAGGACCAGCGCCTCGCCGAGCGGATAGACGCCTCCGGGAGCCCGGTCGTGATCCTTCTCAACAAGTGGGACCTGTTGGGCACCGAGAGCCGGCTGGAGGTCTCAGATGCCGTGGCGGACCGCCTCGGCTTCCTCGGCTATGCCCCCGTGCTCAGGGTCTCGGCCAAGACGGGCCTGGGCGTGCAGCGGCTCCTGCCTGCGGTGCAAGAAGCCATCAACGCCTATCACCGGCGGATCCCGACCGGCCGCCTCAACGACGGCCTGCGCAGCGCCCAGGCGGCCCATCCCGCCCCCGGCGGCGCTCGTATCCTCTACGGCGTGCAGGGCGCCGTCGACCCGCCGACGATCACGCTGTTCGCCACGAGGCGCCTCCCGGCACCTTACCTGCGCTATTTGGAGCGTTCCTTGCGGGAGCGGTTCGAGCTCGGCCCGACCCCGATCGAGCTTCGCGTGCGGGTGCGCCAACAGAGATGACGGTGCCTGGCCGGCCGGCTCAGGCCTAGTGGGCAGCGTTCAGCGCCATGGCGTGGTGCAAGCAGTGCGGCCAAGAGGTCGAAGACGACGAGCTCGGCTCGCAGCCTCGGGCAGGGAAAAGCTCCGGCGACGAACCGGCCGAGGCAGGCAAAGGTGACGACCTCGAGCGGTGCCCCTCGTGCGGCACCGTCCTTGCCGGTGAGAAGGCTGAGGAGGAACAGACCCATCCGAAGGCTCCGTGGCACTTCAAGGTGCTTGTGGTCGGCTCGGTGGGCTACCTCGGCTACCGCCTCTACCAGGGCATCGGCTGGCTGATCCATCACGCCTGACAGTTTCGTAATCCTTCTCGGGGCGGGCGCATGTTGCCCGCCGCGACGGCGGCGCACCCTTTTTGGGTGGGCTCGCGGACAACGGGGCCCCATGCCGTTAACGTTGAGCGAGCGCAGCCGCGGAAGGAGGCGCTATGTGGGTGATAGCAGGGGTTCTGCTTGGACTCGTCGTCCTCGCCTGTCTTATCGGGTTCCACGTGGGCCCGCACGCTCACCTCGCAGCCGGGATCATCGGGGCGGTGGCGGCGATCTGGCTCATTTTCATGGCGGTGGACGGCTTCACCGCTCCGGTGCTCTGGGCGCTATTGAGCGCTGATGTGGTCGTCTCCGCCGGGATCGGCACCCTGGCCTGGAAAGGGCTCACGACGCGGGGCAGCTACGTGGCCGATCGCCGGCTCGTCACGCCCGTTGGGGCCGAAGGGGTCGCCGTCGGCGTTCTCGGCCCGGAGGGGATTGTCCGGGTGAATGGGGAGAACTGGTCTGCCGTGGCCGTGAACGGGACGGTGCCGGCCGGCTCGCCGGTGCAGGTGCTGAGAATCGAAGGAGTGAAGCTCGAGGTCTGGGGGGATGAGGCGGTGGGTTCGTCGACACGCGGCGAGCTCAACATCGCCCTGCCGGAGGATGACATCGGCGCCGGGAGCGGGCCGTCTCCGTCAGGTGAGTCGACAAGCGAAGGAGGCCAGTCGTGATCGTCGGGATCATCGTCGGGGTGGTCGTGCTCGTCCTCCTCGTGCTTTCCGGCATGTCGGTGAGGATCGTGCGCGAGTACCAGCGCATCGTGCTCTTCCGGCTGGGCCGAGCGGTGGGCACGCGGGGCCCCGGGCTCATCCTCATCAATCCCGTCACTGACCGCACGACCTGGGTGGACCTGCGCGAGCAGTTCCTCGAGATCCCTCATCAGACGGCCATCACGAAGGACAACGCCTCGATATCGATCGACTTCATCATCTTTTACAAGGTTGTCGACCCCTCCATGTCGGTGCTGCGGGTGGGCAGGTTTGCCGCCGCGGCGCAAAACGTGGCCGCCACGACCTTGCGCAGCGTCGTCGGCGATATGCCCCTCGATGACGTTTTGTCGAAGCGTGAGGACATGAACGCATCGCTTCGCGTCCGCCTCGACGAGGTGACCGAGCGCTGGGGCGTGAAGGTCACCACAGTCGAGGTGCGCGAGGTGAACCCTCCCCCGGGCGTGCTCGAGGCGATGACCCGTCAGATGTCTGCCGAGCGCACCCGCCGCGCGGCGGTGACAGAGGCCGAAGGGCAAAAGCAAGCCGCCGTCACCCTCGCCGAGGGCACCAAGCAGGCGGCCATCCTCGCCGCCGAGGGACAGAAGCAGGCCCAGATACTGCGCGCCGAGGGCCTTGCCGTCGGGCTCGAGAGGATCTTGAAGGTAGCTCGCGGGCTCGATGCCAACACCATGCAGCTGCAGTACCTGGAAACCTTGAAGCAGGTCGGCTCTTCTCAGTCCACCAAGATCGTCGTGCCGATGGAGCTGAGCGGATTTCTCAACGGGCTGCGCAACATCTTGCCCGCGGACCCGGGACTGAGGGCGAACGGTGCCTCGCTCGGAGAGGTTCTCTCGGGCGAGGATGCACCACTCCTCGGGACCATCACGGCCCTCGGCGACACGTCGTCTTGAGGGCCGTCCGTCGCTAAAGATGACGCCCGGCTACCAGCGGTTGTGGACCTCAGGGGCGATGCGCTCGGCGTAGATCCTGGCCAGCTGTTCGAGGGTCGTCGCGGGGAGAGGACCGAGCTCGCCTGCCCGGACATTTTGGCGTGCCTGCTCGGGGTTCTTGGCACCGGGAATCACGGTCGAGACGCCTGGGTCCGACAGGCAGTAGCGCAAGGCGAACGCCGCCATCGTCTCGCCCTCCGGCACGAGCTCGCGGAGCTCGTCGACCACAGCTAGGCCCGTCTCGAGATCCACGCCCGCGAAGGTCTCGCCGACGTCGAAAGCCTCGCCGTGCCGGTTGAAATTGCGGTGGTCATTGGCGGCGAAACGGGTGTCGCGGGTCATCTTGCCCGTCAAAAGGCCCGAGGCGAGTGGCACGCGGACGATCACCCCGACGTCAGCGGCCTTGGCGGCGGCGAGGAACCTTTCAGCCGGGCGCTGGCGGAAGATGTTGTAGATGATCTGCACCGCGGCGACGCCGGGGTAGTCAAGCGCCTTGAGGCCTTCCTCCACCCTTTCGACGCTCACTCCGTAATGCGCTATAGCACCGGCGGAGACGAGGTCGTCGAGAGTCGCGAAAACCTCCGGGTGGTAGTAGAGGTCGGTCGGGGGGCAGTGCAGCTGGACGAGGTCGAGGGTGTCCATCTCGAGGTTCTCCCGGCTGCGGTTGGTCCAGGCGATGAGGTTCTCGGGGCTGTAGTACTCGACGCGCTGCTCGGGCGCGCGGCGACCCGCTTTTGTGGCCACGAAGATGGGCTCGGTGAGCTCCTTGCGGAGCTTGGCGACGAGGCGCTCGCTGCGTCCGTCCCCGTAAACGTCGGCCGTGTCGAAGAAGTTGACACCGGAGGCGGCGGCGGCTCGCAAGGCCTCAAGCGAGGTGTCGTCGTCGGCCTCCCCCCAGTCTGCCCCGATCGCCCAGGCGCCAAAGCCGATGACGCTTGCGTCCCATCCAGTCTTTCCCAGTCGTCGTTTCTCCATGGCGCCCAAGCTATGCCCGCCTGTCGCTCCGATGCACGGTGCGGCGGACCGCTGCCGGGGCCACATCGCTCACAAAGGCGTCCCGGCCTCGCTGCCATCTGTTTCCCTCGCCTGTGCAAGCGGCCTTGCGTTGCCACGGCGACCACATGGCGACCTCGGAGAGGTTGGCGAAGCCGTCACGGTCCGAAGGTCGCTCTAACACCTGTCTTCGGTGGGTGGATAGGCCTGGCGTGCGGCCGGAGGGGTCAGCTACGGAGGCTCCGGTCGGGCCGTGAGCTTTCTTGTGACATTTTCCTCTACGGAGCTCTGCTCCAAGAGTTCAAAGTGACTGCAGGAGAGTTGGCGCCAGGCTGGCGCGAGGACACCCACGCACGGCGATGACTCTCGAGGAGGTACACGTGGCGAAGTTCCTGATTCAGGTTGGTTACACCCCGGAAGCCTGGGCCGCTATGAGTTGCGAGCCGCAGAACATAGTCGAGCGGGTACGGCCGTCAGCGGAGGTCCTTGGCGGATCTATCGACAGCTTGTACCTCTGCTTTGGAGACTATGACCTCGTCGGTGTCGTGGACTTCCCAGACGCCCGGTCGGTTGCCGCCTGGTCCGTGGCCGTGAACCGCGGCGGCGAAGTCCGCGCCTTCAAGACGACGACGCTGCTGACGGTCGAGGAAGGTTTGCACGTCCTTGACCAGGCAAACCGGGCGGCGGAAGCTGCCCATGGTTACCGGATGGCCGCCGGCTCCTGATCAGCCATCGGCCCGACGATCGTTGCAAACTCGAGGACTGAGAGCCCTCCGGAAAGCCCACGTACGGGGTCGTGCCGTGCCGAGGAACCGGCCGGGGTTGGGGAGAAGGCTAGTGAGCGCCTTGTTCTCCCCCTGCTGCCTTCGGTTGCCAGGAACGCTCACCTCCGTCCCTGAGTGTTCACCCGATATTCAGGGACCATTTACCGGTCTGTAGAGAGACTTTCAGGTGTCGCCCGTAGGTTGATCGCGAAACCCGGTGCCTGGGCTTGCATTTGTCAAAGGCTTGTCCACGGCACTGGGTCGTTGTGCCCTGGTGAAACGGCCCGGTGCTTGCGGGGGGTGGTGTGAGTTGATTCCGGTTCGCCTTAGACGTTGAGGCTCGTTGCCCGAGTTCCTGGAGAGCAGCCTGCATCCGGGCCAGCTCCTCGGGTGCGAGGCGGACGAACAATGCCAGTGTTCGAAATCAAGCGGGGGATCATCGAGGTGTCAGAGGTCAAGAAGACGGCGACGAGGCGAGGGGCAACAAGTTCATGGCCTTCGCGCAATCGCCCTTGAGGACGAGAAGCACGAAGAGGAAGCGGATAAGGCGCCACACGCTAAGCCGCCATTCGACGCCTAGTCATGACTCCCCGTGAAACCCTCGTCGCCCAGCTCAAGGCGATGACCTCTGATGAACTGACGGCATGGTGCGACGAACGGCGGGAGCTCGTGTGCCCTATAGGGCTTGAGGACGACGACTTCATCTTGCCTGAAGCACCCGAGCAGGAGTCAATCGACATCGATTGGCTGACGCCTTGGCTCGGTGTGGCGTCATGAGCAATGACGAAGGGGAACTCCCACACTCGGCCCAAGCGGCACGCCAGACCCGACGACAATTCTTCGGGGTCTTTTGCCTAAATTACAGTTCTATTGGCACGTTTGGGCTTAGCAGAGCAGCGACTTGGAGAGGGCCGCTCGCGCGCCCTCGGACATCCCCGGCAAAACGTGGCCATAGATGTCGAGTCACCGTCGGTCACTCGTGTCGGAGCATCTCCGAGACGATTTTCGAGGGGAACGCCATCGGCCAGCATGAAGGTTGGCGCAGTATGACGCAGTCCCTGGACCATCAGGCGGGGGAGTCCAGCCTTTGTGACAAGGGTGTCGAACCTGCGCGAGATGGTGCGTCGGGATGAGTCGGCTGGCTGAGCTCGTCAGCCACGACGTAGTCACAGCCTAGATAGGCGTCCGCCGCGGCCCTCGGCGGCCTGCGTAGCGACCGGAGCCCGGCGACAAGCAGTTCGTTAAGCGTGACGGTCCGTCCTATCTTCGTCTTTGGGGCGGTCGAGCGCGCAGAGCTTTCTTTTCGTTCCTCCCGCCCAAGTGGTAGCGGCCTTCAGTGTCTTGACCCATGCCTGTCGGGAGCGTGCCCAGAGCAGCCTCGCCCTCGGGGAGTGTCTCGACTCTCGGGGCGCTAATGCAATCTTCGACCCGCTTGGCGCGTACTCGTGATAGGCGATCGTGTTGGGCGCCATATCCTCGGAACCCTTCACCCGGGCCAGTAATCCTCGTAGAGTTGCCTTACCGTCAACCGCTCGTCCCGACGGAGGTGCCGCGCTTGACGTCGGCAAGTACCATCGTGAGGTGGCGCTTGCTGGTCCATCGACTCGAAACCGGCTCGCTCTGCTGCTGGCGCTTGCCAGTGGCCGGGCCGATGGTGAATCGCAGGGCAGCTAGCAGGAAGTTTGTAGAACGGGCTGTGGCGCAGCTTGGTTAGCGCGCTTGACTGGGGGTCAAGAGGTCGCGAGTTCAAATCTCGCCAGCCCGACTAAGAAGGTGCAGGTCAAGGCTGGCGTTCGTGAGTCATGACGAGGGTCACTCCTGACCACTGGTCACGGATTGGTCACCGTGAGAAAACAGCCTCGCCACGAGCTCGGCCGCCTGGACGTCGAGCGCTGGCACGGAAGCGGTGTAGACGTCGAGTGTGACGCGGCTCGAGGAGTGCCCGAGCCGGTCCGAGACCACCTTTGTCGGTACCCCGGCTCGGAGGGCCGACGTCGCCCAGCTGTGCCGCAATCCGTGGAGAGTCAAGGGAGGGAGGGTCGCCTTGTCGACGAGCCGGCCGAACGACCGCGTGATTACGTTCGGATGGAGCGCTGATCCGTCAGGCCAAACGAAAACTCGCCCGTTGCCTTGCCAGCCGGCGCCCATGGCGAGCTGTTCGGTGCTCTGCTGCCGACGCCAACGTTTCAGCGCGTCGACCGTCTGAGCGTCGAGTCCGATCCGTCTGCGGCCGCGCGCCGTCTTCGGCTCGGACTCGATGGCGTGACCATCTGCGACGACGGTCGCCCGGTTCACGCTCAGCATTCCGGCGCTCAGTTCGAGATCCTCCCAACGCAGGCCCGCCAGCTCGCCTCGCCGGAGCCCTGTCGTCGCCGCGAGCCGCCATAGCGGCGCCCAGCGGTCGCCTTCGGCCAGGGCGAGAAACTTGGCGACCTGGTCGGGTGTCCACGCCTTCGGCTGCGCGCCGGGCTGGCGGGGCGAGTCGGCATCTTCGGCGACGTTACGGCTCACGAGGTGCCAGCGGACAGCGTCCTTGAGGGCTCTGTGAGCTGTTACATGCACGTAGCGCACCGTCCGGGCTGAGAGTCCGGCCTCGAGCAGCTCGCCGTACACCGCGGTCAAATGCGGGCCTGTGAGGTCGCCAAGCGGGACCTTGCCAAGGTGGCGCTCGAGGTGCTTCACCATCTGCTCGTAAGCGGCCGCCGTCGTCTTGCGGACGGTCGGCCGCATCGCGGGCGCCCATCGGTCTGTGAGGTAGGCACCGAAGGTCATCCTCGAGGGCCTCACGTAGTTCCCCTCTTGGACGTCGCCAAGAACGGTCGTTAGTTCGGCTTGTGCTTCCTTCTTGGTCGCGAAGCCGCGCCGACGAAGCTGTCGGCGGCCACCGTTTGGCGCCGGGACATCGACCACAAACACCCAGGTGCCGTTTGGCTGCTGCTTGATCGAACCTGCGGTGCTCACGGTCTTGCCGCCTTTCTCTTAGACTTCTTGATACCTAGGACTTGCTCCGCCTTTGCG
>Ga0187867_10002417_pt1 | contig 15510 bp, 8 predicted proteins | sample June2016WEW_13_1_FD_132976 | JGI IMG/M metagenome (GOLD analysis project Ga0187867, IMG submission 132976) | Peatland microbial communities from SPRUCE experiment site at the Marcell Experimental Forest, Minnesota, USA - June2016WEW_13_10 | ecosystem: Environmental > Terrestrial > Soil >...
GCTGTCGGTTTGCCAGACCACGTACCTGGCCGAGGCCGCGGCCCCGGACTTCCAGGCGACCAGATAGCCACTTGCGTCTTGCACCGCGCCGATCGGGGCCCAGGTGCCGAGTTCGCCGACGGTGACCGCGCTACCCTGGTATTGCAGTGCAGGCCCAATCCCGCTGCTGTTGCGCATGGCGTAGTCGTTGCCGATTTGCACCAGGCTGGTGCCAATGTCGGTCTGGATCGTTTTCGTAACGGGACCGGTCCCGACCGTTCCATCGCCGTTCAGATCCTGAGCAAACGTTGGTTCGATTTCCTCCAGTGCGAAGTTCGAGCCAGACACAACTCCCGTGGCCTGGCTCAGGTAATTGCCGTTGCTGTCGGTTTGCCAGACCACGTACTGCGCCGAGGCCCCGGTCCCGGAGCGCCAGGCGACCAGATAGCCGCTCGCGTCTTGCACTGCGCCGATCGGGGTCCAGGCGCCCAGTGCGCCGACGAGGACCGCGCTGCCCTGGTATCGGAGAGTTGGCCCGACTCCACTGCTGTTATCGAGCGCAAACTCGTTTCCGACCGGGACCAGGCTGGTCCCGTTATCGGTCGCAATCGGCGCCCCTTTGGCAGGCCCCATTGTTCCATCGTTGTTCAGGTCCCGGCCGAATTCAAATTCGAGTTCTTGCAGGGCAAAGCTGGAACCCGTGACAACCCCGGTGACCTCGCTCAGGTAGTTGCCGTTGCTGTCGGTTTCCCAGACCACGTACTGGGCTGAGGCCCCGGTCCCGGACTGCCAGGCGACCAGATACAAGCCGCCGCTCAGTTGTACTGCGCCGATCGGGTTCCAGGCGCCGAGTCCGCCAACGGTCACCGTGCTACCCTGGAGCTGCAGTGCGGGTCCAATTCCGCTACTGTTACGCATAGCAAAGTCGTTGCCAATTTGCACCAGACTGGTGCCATTGTCGGTCTGGATCGTCTTCGTTACGGGACCGGTGCCGATCGTCCCATCGCCGTTCAGGTCCTGACCAAACGTCGGTTCGATTTCCTCCAGTGCAAAGTTCGAGCTGGACCCAACTCCCGTGGCTTCGCTCAGGTAATTGCCGTTGCTATCAGTTTGCCAGACCACGTACTGGGCTGCGGCTCCGGTCCCGGACTGCCAGGCGACGAGATACCCGCTCGCGTCTTGCACCGCGCCGATCGGGGTCCAGGCGCCGAGGCCACCGGCGACGACAAAATTGCCCTGGTACTGCAGCCATGGCCCGACCCCGCTGCTGTTGTACAGGGCATACTGTGTCGCAATCTTCACCAGACTCGTTCCGTCGTCGGTCCGGATCGTTACCGGGGGCGCGGCGATCACGCTCGTTTTGCTGTCGACAGCAGTGAAACCTGCCGTATCGGTGTCCTGGATGGTAAAGGTGGTGGCGACGGACTGGCCGGCCGCGACCTGACCCTCGGTCGGCATGAACACCAGCCCGTCCAGCGCAGCGGTGACCTGAGCGGCGGAGCCGGTATAGGTGTAAACTCCAGGCGAGTTGGTCAGGCTGAACCCACCCAGGTCAGAGAGCGTGCCGTCCGTCACCGCGGATTGCGTCAACGTGACCGTTTCGGTTTGCCCCGTGCGGGTATCGGCGACGACGACGTTGCGGAACGGCGATATGCTCAACCTGTCGCTGGTGACCTGGTTCGCCGCGGTTCCGGTTATGGTCACCGGATCTATCACATATCCGGTGCTCTTTTGCGCGTTGTTCAGTTCGAACAGCGTGCCGTCGCCGAGCGTTCCGCCTCCCGCTGTCGTGCCAATCAGATCGCCGGCGGCGTCGACAGTCAGGCCTGCCTCAGGGTCGCTCCCATCGAAGCCGTTAAAAAGGGTAAGTGGGATCGGCGCACTGGCATAGACGCCGTTGGTCTTGGCAATCTCAAATACCGTACCTTGTTGGCTCAACCCGCCGGCTGAGGTCGTTCCGAACAAATTCCCGGCGGCATCGACAAGCAGCTTGCCGTCAGGCATGCCGCCGTCAGCGAGGTTGAAGTCGGCCAGTGTCGTCAGGGGGCCATAGCCGCCAGCTTGTTTGGCAATCTCAAAGACGGTGCCCTCGCCCTCATAGGTCACAAAGCCGTCGACTGCCGAACCTCCGCCCTCTGTTGTGCCAAACAGGTCGCCTTGCGCGTCGGCGACCAGACCGGCGGTTGGATTAGCCCCGTTCGTAAAGTTGAAGTTGGCGAGTATGGTTGGTGTGCTGGAATAAGTGCCGGACGTTTTGGCGATCTCAAACACCGTGCCATAGCCGCTCGTGCCACCGGCATAGGTCGTTCCGAACAGGTTGCCGGCCGCATCGATAAGCAAAGCGGCCTCGGGGTTTGCCCCGTCGCTGCCGTTGAAGTTGAGCAAGATTGTCGGTGTGCCGGCATATCCGGTGCTGCTCTTGACGATCTCGAACACCACGCCATCGCCATACAGCCCACCGCTGTGTGTCGTGCCGAAAAGGTCACCGGCGGCATCGGCGATCAAACCCGCATAAGGCTGGCTGCCGTCGGCGCCGTTGAAGCTGATGAACGCGTCCGGTGCGGTGGCGTAGCCGGCGGGGGAGTTGGCTAACACGAACACCGTGCCGTCATTGTATGTCCCACCGGACATCGTCGCGCCGAACAGGTCGCCGGCCGAGTCAGCAATCACGCCACCGACAGGAAGATATCCGTCGGTGAAGTTGAAGCTGGCCAGTCTGGTCGGCGTACTGGCGTAGCCGGTGCTGGTCTTGGCGATCACGAACACGGAGCCTTCGTCGCTGGCCCCGCCGAAGGATGTCACGCCAAACAGATCTCCGGCGGTGTCGGAGAACAATCCGGACGGTTCAGCCCCGTCCGTGCCGTTGAAGTCGTCCAGAGTAACAAAACCCGGTATGGTCGCCTCAAGGCTGGCGCCACTGTCGGTTGCCGACAGCCCCAGGCTATTGGTGACACTGATGGTGAAATCGGTCGTTACTGTCGAACCCGCCGGGCCCTGAACCGCGTTCGGCGTGAAGACCATGCCCTCCAGCGCGGCGCTGACCTGAGCTGCAGTACCGGTTAAGGTATAAACTCCGGGCGAGGCTGTGGCGTTGAACCCGCCCAGGTTGGACAGTGTGCCGTTCGCCACCGCGGACTGCGTCAAGATGACTGTATCGGTTTGCGGAGTTGGATTGGGGTCGGTGATGGTGACGCGAGAAAACGGCGCCACGCTTGCCGTGCCGCTGATTTCCACTGGGCCGGTGCCACTGATGATTGGCGGAGCAGGGATGTAGCGCAACACCCCTCGAGCCGAGATTTCGCCTGCGACCTCGACCCCTTGATAGGACCCGCTAACGTAGGCTGTTATGTACTCCGTGATCGCCTGCAAATTCACGCTGACGTAACCTTGGAGCCTGACACCGAACTCGACGCCCCGAAGTCCCACAGGACCCGGCTGACTGATCACGAAGTTTCCCAACTGCAGCGGGAAGGGCGGAGTGGAAAGATTGAACGGAATTGCTTGGATTCCCGAGTACCCACCATAGGTGTATGCGAAGTCGAGATCGCCGCTGACCGTCTCGGCAGCGGTGCCGGTGGCCGAGCTGTTGAACGTTGCGGACAGAGTAATTCCCAAGGATCCGGAAACAGTCCCGGACTCGCCAAGACTATCGGCAAGACTTCCCGAAAAGGTGAGACTGCCGCTGTAATTGATCATTCTCGATCCCCCTGGCCATTGTTGTGTTGTGCGTGTTGCGTGGCGTCCTCAGAACCCGGTAGTCCGTGGCTGAGACCGACATGGGCTCGGGCCGGCCCAATTGGCAAGCCCGTTTCGCCAGCGGAATCTTCCCGGCCTGGTTCTCGCCGTCGTTTGAGATGTCGTTCCGAATGATACCGGTGTCGTGTACTGGGCCCATGTCGAGGCGTTGATCAGGGCGCCCTGGTTCTCGCGCCGGAGCAGGATGTTGCAGTAGCCGTGTATGCGCGCGCGGCTGCGCTGCTTACCCATGGTCGGGTTGGACCTGACGAAACGCGCGCCCTGATTGAAACTGAACCCAATTCGTTGCAGCCCCAGTTGTGTCGGCACGCTGCCATGCGGCGCGCAACGCCGCACTTGTTGGTGGTCTGAGCCCGGTATCAAGTCCGTGCTCGAGCCGGCCGCAGTGCCCCGATCCCGGGGTGGGCCTGACAGCCAGCTGATTGCTCCCATGGTCATGTTCCCCCGGAGGGTCTTCCTATTTTTCATATATTGCATCAAATTTTCAGCAAAATCAATCCCTAATCCGCAGTTTGAGATGTTCCGCGGCGGATCCGGTCAGTCGGGATTGTCCGTGTTGCTACTTGTCGGAAAGCCGCTTTACCCGGCCTTTCGGCACCTTGAGGCGCGATCGTGTGCGCAAAAATCTACTGGCTTTTCGAAGCGGAATTAGGCTCTTCTGGCCGACCGGACGTATCAATTTTGGTATGTATCCAATAATCATTCTGTCCGAATGCTTGCCGTGATCCGGAAGCGCGCCATGTGCTTTCCAGGCAACTTGCCGAGCTGGACGGTGGCGAACCCGGCCGCAACACGTCAGGCACAAATCTTCGATTGCCTGCCGTCGGAAGTTTTCGACCCTCAGTGGGCTGCACCCGAATTGGGACTGAGCAGCGATGCTGCGGATCTGATGTCGGCAGGTGGCGCTTCGCGGCCCCGGATGAAGCTATACTTGCGGATGCCGAAGCGCTTTTGCCCATTGTCCCCGGCGATCGCCTTCCGGACGTCGTGACCGGTGCGGAAATTCGTTAGGTTTCCGGATCGTTCAGGTCCACCACCAAGGCGGCCAAATGATGCGGTCCCCTTCGACCACGCTGCCGAACTCCGCCATCGATGCATGCAGCATTTCATCAGTATGACGTGTTGCTTCATCAGCAGTTCGCACACTTGCGGAGATCGGCCGCCGCATGTTGTTGTTCCGGCTTAACGTCAACAAAGCGTGTCGAGGGTCAGCTGTCAGGCCAGGCCCGATGGTAATGCTGGCGTGCTTTTCCGAAAAGCCGATGACGAAATGGAAATACCGGACGCGGCTGACGCGTCAGAAACTGGCCGCCGCCGACGTTCCGAATGAAACCCCAATCGCACTCACGCTCGCTGTTCCAGCAGAGGAAATAACATGTCCAAAGAATCGGCATCGCCGACTCGGCGTAAGATTCTTGCCGGCTCAGCAGCTGTGGGCGCCGCGAGCCTGGTCTCGGCGCATCTGGCCGCAGCGGACGACGTACCGCCCGGCCAGCCGTCGAACCAAGGAGAATCGATGAGTCCAGTCGAAGACAGCGCGATCCGCTCTTTTAAATTCAAGGCGTCCGATGCGGCGCTCGCGGACCTGCGCCGGCGGGTTGCGGCGACGAAGTGGCCTTCGCGGGAATTGGTAACGGATGCGACACAAGGCGTACAACTGACGACGATGCGTGAACTCTCAGGTTATTGGCAGACGGATTTCAATTGGCGCAAGTTCGAAACGAGACTGAACGCCGTGCCGCAGTTCATGACGACGCTCGACGGCGTGGACATCCATTTCATCCACGTTCGTTCACAACATCCAAATGCGTTGCCGATCATCGTTACGCACGGATGGCCTGGCTCGATCATCGAGCAGATGAAGATCATCGATCCGCTGACCAATCCAACGGCACATGGCGGGAGTGCCTCGGATGCTTTCGACGTGGTGGTTCCGTCACTGCCGGGCCATGGGTTTTCCGGGAAGCCCACCACGCTCGGCTGGGATCCCATTCGCATTGCACGCGCCTGGATCGTGCTGATGAAGCGCCTCGGCTACACACGATATGTGGCGCAAGGCGGCGACTGGGGTAATGCGGTCACGGAACAGATGGCCTTGCTGGTGCCTCCGGAATTGGTCGGCATTCACACCAACATGCCGGCCACTGTCCCCGACAACATTGACAAGGCACTCAAGTCCGGCGGGGCACCTCCGTCCGGCCTCTCGGGCGACGAAAAGTATGCGTACGATCAGCTCGACTTATTCTACAAGCACGGCCTGGCCTACGCCGAGGAGATGAGTAACCGTCCCCAGACGCTGTACGGGATCGACGATTCACCGGTTGGCCTCGCCGCCTGGATGCTCGACCACGATGCGCGCAGTTACGCACTTATCGCACGCGTCTTTGCCGGTCAGCGGGAGGGCCTCACGCGAGACGACATTCTCGAAAACGTCACGCTCTACTGGCTGACAAACACAGGGGTTTCTTCGGCTCGCCTCTATTGGGAAAGCAAGCTGCCGTCTTTTGCCCCGAAAGGGGTTGCCATCCCGGTCGCGGTGAGTGCGTTTCCTGACGAGATCTACACGGCCCCGCGGAGCTGGACGGAACGAGCCTACCCCAGGCTCATCTATTACAACCGGCTCACCAAAGGCGGTCACTTCGCAGCGTGGGAACAGCCGGCGATCTTCACCGAAGAACTTCGTGCAGGGTTCAGATCGTTGCGTCAGACGCAAAACGGTTGATTGCATTTTCGCAAGGAGTATCGTGTGATGAATTCGATCGAATTGCCTGAGGAGATCAACCATCGGCGCCGTCGTCTGATGAGCGCTGCGGCCTCGACAATTGCCGCCGTCGGGTTCGGCGGAATCGTTACCGCGAACGCACAACCGGACAAGACGAAAGTTGTTGATCTGCCGGCGATCAAATCCGGTACGAACACGTCGTTCGCCGCGGTGAAGCAGATCAATGCCGGCGTTCTGAATGTTGGATATGCCGAAGCTGGCCCGGAACATGGTCCCGCTGTAATTCTTCTGCATGGCTGGCCGTATGACATTTATAGCTATGTCGATGTCGCGCCTTTGCTGGCCTCGGCGGGCTATCGCGTGATCGTCCCCTTCGCGCGCGGTTATGGCACGACGCGTTTCCTTTCCGGCGCGGCGGTCCGCAACGGCCAGCCGGCGGCGCTCGCCGTCGATATCATCGATTTGATGGATACTCTCAAGATCCGGAAAGCAATCTTCGCCGGTTATGACTGGGGAGGGCGGACCGCGGACATTGTCGCGGCGCTGTGGCCGGAGCGCTGCAAGGCCCTGGTCTCCGTGAGCGGTTATCTGATCGCCAGTCCTGAAGCCAACAAGTTGCCGTTGCCGCCAACGGCTGAGCTGCAATGGTGGTACCAATATTACTTCGCCACCGAACGTGGCCGGTTGGGCTACGATAAATACCGGCACGATTTCGCCAGGCTCATTTGGCAGATCGCTTCGCCGCAATGGGAGTTCGATGATGCCACGTTCGATCGTTCGGCGGCGTCATTCAACAACCCGGACCACGTCGCGATCGTCATTCATAATTACCGCTTTCGGCTCGGACTGGCTGAAGGCGAGGCGAAATATGACCATGTGGAAAAGCGGCTCGACGCAGGTCCGGTGATCGCGGTGCCGACGATCACCCTTGAAGGCGATGCGAATGGCGCACCGCATGGCGATCCGGCGGCCTACGCGAAGAAATTCTCCGGCAAGTACACGCATCGGCTGATCAAAGGCGGCATCGGCCATAATTTGCCCCAGGAAGCCCCGCGAGAGTTCGCGCAGGCTGTCGTGGAAGTTGACGGCTACTGATCGGCGTCAATTGTCAGGGGTGAACGTTCCGCTCGCCGGGCATTGCGCCGTATCCCTCAGTGCATTGCTTATCATGATGTCTCTCCGCATAGTTCACCGGCATGCCAACAGCGACCGGAAAGGACCGCGTCGTGACATCTGGCTCCCCACATTTCGGCTGGATGACGGGTGCCGTGGGCGCAGAGGGCGCGTTGGATGTTGCGCTGTACCGCGAGATGATCGCCGACGTCGCCCGGGTCGTTGAGCACCATTTTCCCGACGACTACCCGACGCCGGGTCCGCTGCTGTTGCTGTCGCACATCGTCGCGCGCTAACCTCCGACGCAACAAGAAAAAGCAAAGGGGGAGACATGACGTTCAAAACAGGTGGATTACTGGCCGCATTGTCGCTCGTGGCGCTGTTGGGGGCGCAGCCTGCTGATGCAGCCGAACAGACGGTACGGATCGGCGTGCTCACCGACATGTCGGGCGTGGCGGCGGACGATATGGGTCCGGGCTCAGTGTTGGCTGCGCAAATGGCTGCCGAGGACATGGGCGGCAGCGTCGCCGGCATGAAAATCGAGATCGTGTTCGCCGATCACCTGCAGAAGCCCGATGTCGGCGCCACCATCGTCCGTCGCTGGTTCGATCGGGAGAACGTCGACGCGGTGGCCGACGTACCGAATTCCTCCATTGCACTGGCCATCAACCAGATCGCGCGCGCCGCCAACAAGGTGCTGTTGCCGTCGAGTTCGCAGTCACTGGAACTCACCGCATCGCAATGTTCGCCAAACACCGTACGCTGGACGATCGACACCTGGGCAACGTCGCACAGCCTGCCAGCGGCGCTGATGAAAGGCGGCGGTGCCAGGACCTGGTTCTTCGCGCACGCCGACAATGCCTATGGCCGCGATCTGACGCGCAACGCGACCGAGGCAGTGACTTCCCTGGGCGGCAAAGTAGTCGGAACGGTGGCGCATCCGCCTGGCATCACCGATTTCTCGTCGTTCGTCGTGCAGGCCGGCGCGTCCGGCGCTCAGGTTGTCGGGCTGGCGAATTACGGCGTCGACCTGACCAATTTCCTCAAGCAGGCGAACGAGTTCGGCCTGCTCAAGGGTGGTCAACAGATCGCCGCGTTCGTGCTGGACATCAACAACGTGCGCGCGGTCGGCCTCAGGCTGACGCAGGGCTTGTATACCGCGACACCATTCTATTGGGATCGAAACGACGATACCAGGGCGTTCGCCGCGCGCTTCGTTGCGAGGCATCCACTGCATATCTACGTCAACGAATTCACTGCGGGCGTCTACGCCTCGGTGACGCACTATCTGAAAGCGGTCGCCGCATTGGGTGACAAAAGCGACGGTCGCGCGGTGGTGGCGAAAATGAAGTCGATGCCAACGGACGACAAGCTGTTCGGCAAAGGGAGGGTTCGCGAAGACGGCAGCGTTATTCATCCGATCTACCTTTACCAGGTGAAGTCGCCGGAGGAATCGAAAGGCGAATGGGACTATTTCAAGTTGGTTGCGACCTTGCCCGGTGAGGCGGCATTCGGTCCGATGAACAAGGCGTGTCCGCTGGTTTCGGGGGGATAGTCTGGGCCTGGCTCCAAAGCCAGGTATTGGCGAGCCGTGCCTGGCGATCTGCCCGCCTGGCAAAAGGTTGCGAGATTTGGGCGCGTGGAAAAACCAGCGGATTCCGGCTACAACGATGATCGAATAATGCAGGGGGCGGTTATGGCGTTGCTCATCGTTGATCTCGACAAACATATCGGCAACGCCAAGGCGTGGCGCGACACCTTCGGGGAACAGCTTCCCGACCTGGAAATTCGCGTTTGGCCTGCCGCGGGAAACCTGGCGGATATCGAATATCTCGCCTTCATGCATCCCGATTTTGATGCGCTTCCCGGTTTTCCAAAGCTGAAAGCCATGTTCAGCCGTTCGGCCGGAGTGGAGTCCTTTATCGGCCACCCAAAGCTGCCGAAAGCCCCGCTCTGCAAGGTAGAGCCGCCTGGCGGCGATCCGATGATGACGGAATATGTCGTCATGCATGTGCTTCGTTTGCATCGTGACATGCCTGGATATCAGGCGGCTCAGGCCAGGCGGGAGTGGCGCCGTACAACGATCGTGCGGCCCGAGCAAAGGCGTGTTGGATTCCTCGGCTTCGGCATGATGGCGAAAGCGCCGGCGCTCGTGTTGCAGTCGCTCGGCTTCAGGATCTCGGCCTGGGTTCGAAACCCGAGGGACGCAGGTGACATTCCGATTTATCACGGCCCCGATCAGTTGGAGCCATTTCTTCGGCAAACCGACATCGCCGTCTGCCTGTTGCCACTTACGAGAGAAACCGAGGGCATATTCTGCGCCCGCAGCTTTGCCATGATGCCGCGAGGGGCGATGCTGGTGAATGTCGGGCGCGGCAAGCATGTGGTGGAGGCGGATCTGATCGCCGCGCTCGATTCGGGACAGTTGTCGTACGCCGCGTTGGACGCGCTGTGGCCTGAGCCGCTACCGCCAACAAGCCCGCTTTGGCTGCACCCCAAGGTTACTGTGATGCCACACGTGGCACGGCGGCCGACCGTCGCTCAGATCGTGACTGAGATCGCAGCGAATATAAGAAGCATCCAGGCCGGCGGGCGGCTTTTGCAGGAAGTCGACCTCACGACCGGGTATTAGGCAAACTCCCGCCTGGGATTCGCCGCCCGAGCCCTGTATACGACGGAAAACCGCGACAGAATGAGACGATGACCGCCGCCAATGTCCCGCCCGACAGCTTCCTGATCGACGCCCGCAACCGGATGGTGGACAGCCAGGTCCGGCCCAACAAGGTGTCAGACCCACGCATCCTGGACGCGATGCGGCATTTGCCGCGGGAACGCTTCCTGCCGGACGCACTGTTGGCCTTGGCCTATGCCGATCAGAACGTCCCATTGGGCAGCGGACGCGTATTGCTGCAGCCTCTGGCGTTGGCCCGGCTGGTGCAGGCGGCCGTGCCGGCGCCGGGTGAGAAGGTCCTGGTGGTCGCCGCCGGCACCGGCTATTCCGCCGCTCTGTTCGCGGCCCTGGGCTGCGACGTCACCGCGCTGGAAGAACCCGGGACGCTGCTGGACCAGGCCAAAACGGCGCTGGCTGCGACGGCACCTGCGGTCAGGTTGGTCGGCGGATCCTTGTCGGCCGGCTGGCCGGCCGGCGCGCCCTACGACATTATCCTGATCGATGGCGCGGTGCCTGAGGTTCCGCGTACCGTGACCAATCAGTTGAACCAGCAGACCGGGCGGCTGCTGACCGTTGTTGCGCCCAACACCGGCACCGGCGGCGTGCAACGGACCGGTCTCGCCGTGCAGGCCGAGCCAACGTCGGCCGGCGTTTCCTTGCGGACGCTGTTCGATTTTCTCTGCCCCATTCTGCCGGGCTTCGCAGCGGCCCCCGCCTTCGAATTCTGACCCCGACCGAATCGACCCCGTCATTCTGGTCTGGGCCTATCCCGGTCTGGGCCTATCCCATCTGGGCTTATTCTGATGTGGGCTCACTGGCCTCGCCGTGTTAATCGATCTGTAACAACCATGCCGATAACAAGCGAATATGGCGAGTGCTGAATACGCGAGTATCTATGTCATGGCACCCGCCGGCTGTTTGTGGCACAGATTTGTGGGCGGGTCGTAGCTATCGGCAAACCGGCTGGCTGGCGCTTTGTCTTGCTTCTGAATGCCATAAGTATTTGACTGTCCATACGCTGGTCTGACTGTAAGGTGTCGCATGGGTTCGCGTCTCATTCTGCTTCTACCGTTTCTTTCCGCGCTCGTCTGCGGGAAGGTTGTTGCGCAGACCCAGCCTGGCCAGGGCCAACTGGTGCCGACGCCGCTGGCGCCGCCCGCGGCTCCACCGCCACCTCAGGCCACTCCAACTCCGGCGGCGCCGGCGGTAACCCAGGCCCCTTCGGCGGCACCGGTGACGGGCCCGGCGATGGTCTCAAGACGCCCGCCGCCGCCCCCGAAGGAGAGCGAGCCGACGATGGCGGCATCAAAGCCCGCGCCGCAACCGACCATCGTGCCCTCCACCACCGGCATGCAGCCGGGCGGGCTTAAGGTCGGTTCCGCCAGACAACAGGCCACGTATGGTGTACCGCACACGTTGATCGAGGCGTTGGCCGCAACCTACTCCTACCAGCCGGCGTTGCAGGCTGAACGCGCCAAGTTACGCTCCACTGACGAAACCGTGCCGGCGGCTTTGGCCGGCTGGCGGCCCACCGTGCAGTTCAGTGCATCCGGCGGCTATGGCAGCGGCACGACTCGGGCCTATACATTCACGACCCACAGCATCCTCAACTCACCGACCGACCGCCTGATCGGTACGGCGGCCCTCCAGGCGCAGGAAACGCTCTATAACGGCGGCAAGAACCAGGCGAGCATCAACCGCGCCAAAAACCAGGTCATGGCCGAGCGTGCGAATCTGATCGCCCAGGAACAAGCCAGCTTTACCAACGCCGTGAACGCTTACGTGGGAGTGATCTCGGCGAAGGAGACGCTGGATCTGAACCGGAACAACGAGCTTGTCCTGACCAAACAGCTGCAGGCGACCAACGACCGATTCCGCGTCGGTGAAATCACCCGCACCGACGTGGCGCAGGCGGAAGCGGCGCTGGCCGGCGCAACCGCGCAACGGCAAACCTCGGAAGGCCAGTTGGAAAGCGCCCGCGGGACGTTCCAGCAGATTATCGGGGTACTGCCGCCTGACGACCTTATTCCGCCGCAGCCACTCGACCTCGGCATGAAGACCGAGGCCGACGCCATCAAAATGGCCGAGACCAACAATCCGCAGGTCATCGCAGCGCAATTCAACGATGCGGCGGCGAAGGATGCGATCGACGTGGCGTTGGCGCAGCTGCTGCCGACCGTCAGTTTGCAGGGCCAGATGTTCCAGCAAAACAACGCCTCAGGCTGGTCGACCCAGGCCAATGGTTACCAGGTCACGGCGAACCTTGCGGTGCCGCTGTATCAAGGCGGTTCGGAATACGCCGGTGTCCGGCAGGCGCGCCAGCAGGAGCAGCAGACGCAACGTCTGATCGACGACGCCCGGCGCACCGCGGTGCAGAACGCAGTGCAGGCGTGGGAGACTCTGGTCGCCGCCGTGGCCGCCGCGGATAGCACCCGTTCGCAGATCCGGGCCAACGAAATTGCCCTGGAGGGTGTGGAACGCGAGGCCATCGTCGGTAGCCGAACCACACTCGATGTGCTGAATGCTCAACAACTACTGTTGAATTCACGCACAACGCTGGTCCAGAACCTCGCCCAGTTGGTAGAGGCATCGTACGGAGTTGCGGCGGCGGTCGGTCGCCTGACGGCCCGGGATATGCACTTGCCGGTGCCGCTATATGATGAGACCGCCTACTACAACGCCGTGCGCGACAAGTGGGTGGGCCTGGGAGACTACGCGACAAACCAACCCGGCCGCTGACCGGAGCGCGGAGCAGGAGATCAATGAGCGGATCACAAACTCAACAGGGTGGGGCGCAACCAGGATCAGCCGGTGCAGACCCGTCCATGGAGGACATTCTGGCCTCCATCCGGCGCATTCTGAGCGAGGAAGACGTCCCGACCCCGCCATCCTCCCAGGGGGCATCCTCCCAGGGGGCATCCTCCCAGGGGGCATCCTCCCAGGGGGCACCTTCCCAGGTGGCATCTTCCCAAGGGGCAGAACCGGAACAGGAGCAGGATGTCCTGCTGCTCGACAGTTCGATGTTGGTCGCCGAGGTGCCGCCGCCACGACCGGCGATCCGGCCCCGTGCGGTCCCGCCGCCACCGCCCCCCGTGCTGGTGCAGCCCGAGGAGGTGCCCGCGGAACCAGCACCGGTTGAGGCGAAGCAGGAGGAAGTGGCCGCACCCGAGCTCAAACAGCCGGAACCAATTCAGCCGGAGGCAGCGACGCCCGCCGCAGACATGGCCGAGTCGATCCTGGTCGAAATCACCACCGAGCAGTTGATGGTGTCAGGCGAGTTCTTCGCCGCCGTGGCCAACGCCGTCGAACAGCCTGCGGTGCCTGAAGTTGCGATCCATGCCGAGGTACCGGAATTCGCCCCGGTTAAGATGGAAGCTCCAATGCCGGCCGAGGCGATCCCGCCGCTGACGCCGGCAACCGGGCTGCAGGGCTCTCCCGTGCTGGTGCCGGTGCCTCGATCTGGGCTGGCCGCGGCCGCACCGATCTTCGACCGCGTGCCATCGGTACCAAGGGAACCTCCCGTCACTAATCCACCGCCTTCGCCAACCACTGAAACCCAGTCCACCCCGCCCAAACCACCCTCGACACCCACGACACCCCAATCAGAGAGTTCTGTCATGAGCGCATCCATGTCCTCCACTGGCCTCGCCTCAGCTGAGACCGCCAATGCGGCCGCCGGTTCCGTGACCAATCTCGTCCGCGCGCTGACCTCGGACCGCAGTTCGCAGGTGTTTGGCGGCGGACCCACCGTCGCCGACCTCGTGCGTGAGGAATTGCGGCCGATGCTGAAGGCCTGGCTCGACAGCAACCTGCCGCCGCTGGTGGAGCGCCTGGTGCGCGCCGAAATCGAGCGTGTGATCTCGCGCGCCACGGTCTGATCAGGTCTGCCCACTAACCGGCTTGCCCTGAACCGTCTCCCGCGGCATTCACAAGACTCCCCGGATCTTCCGGGGGCCGCGGGAGATTGGCATGCCACTCGACAAGACGTTCGCGCCCGCTGACATCGAGCCTGTTCTGTACGAAGGATGGGAACACGAGGGCGCGTTTGCCTGCGATCCTAATTCGAACGCAGCGCCGTTTACGATCATGATCCCGCCGCCGAACGTCACCGGGTCCCTGCACATGGGACACGCACTGACGTTCACGGTGCAGGATGCGCTGATCCGCTACCGGCGCATGACCGGCCGCGACACCTTGTGGCAGCCGGGCACGGATCATGCCGGTATCGCCACGCAAATGGTGGTGGAACGGCTGCTCGCCGCCGAAGGGATCGACCGGCGTTCACTGGGCCGCGAAAAGTTCGTCGAGCGGGTCTGGCAATGGAAAGCTGAATCCGGCGGCACCATTACGCAACAATTGCGCCGGCTGGGTGCGTCATTGGACTGGCCGCGCGAGCGGTTCACCATGGACGACGGATTGTCTGCCGCGGTGAAGCAGGTGTTCGTTACGCTGTACCGCGAGGGCCTGATCTATCGCGACCGTCGGCTGGTCAACTGGGACCCGAAGCTGCAGACCGCGATCTCCGATCTCGAGGTGGAGAACCAGGAGGTCCGCGGTTCGCTGTGGCACATTAAATACCCTATCGCAGGCCAGTCCGGCCGTTACATCGTCGTCGCCACGACCCGGCCGGAGACGATGTTGGGCGATATGGGTGTGGCGGTACATCCGAGCGACGCGCGATACAGCGATTTGGTCGCTACCCACGCATCGAGCTACGCCATCCTTCCCCTGGTCGGTCGCATAATTCCGGTTTTCGCCGATACTTATGCTGATCCGGAAAAAGGCACCGGCGCAGTGAAGATCACACCCGCGCACGACTTCAACGATTTCGAAGTCGGGCGCCGCCACGGCCTGGATATGCCGTCAGTACTCGATAAAACAGCGCATGTGACGCTGGCCGAAATCGCCGGCGCGCTCAATCCGGTCGGCGGCGTGGCCGACCCGGCGTTCGTTCGCTCTCTGGAGGGGATGGACCGGTTCGCTGCGCGCAAAGCAATCGTATCCGAACTGGAACGACTTGGGCTGATTGAGAAAATCGAGCCCAACACGCATCAGGTGCCGCATGGCGATCGCGGCGGCGTGCCGATCGAGCCGTTGCTGACAACGCAGTGGTATTGCAACGCTGCGGTGTTGGCAAAGCCGGCAATCGAGGCGGTGGAATCCGGCCGCACCGTGTTTGTGCCGAAACAATGGGAAAACACTTTTTTTGCCTGGATGCGCGACATCCAGCCCTGGTGCATATCGCGCCAATTGTGGTGGGGGCACCGGA
>Ga0187867_10002419_pt1 | contig 15497 bp, 13 predicted proteins | sample June2016WEW_13_1_FD_132976 | JGI IMG/M metagenome (GOLD analysis project Ga0187867, IMG submission 132976) | Peatland microbial communities from SPRUCE experiment site at the Marcell Experimental Forest, Minnesota, USA - June2016WEW_13_10 | ecosystem: Environmental > Terrestrial > Soil >...
GGTGGAATATGGGTCTGCAGAAGGAATCCGCTGCCTTGCGGCACTTCCGCCTTTTGTTTCCTCCCGAGGCTGTCGCTCGGATGCTGCCCAAGGACAAGCTGGACAAGAACACCCAGCCAAACAACGATCCTGAAATCCTCGTCGAGATCGAATAACGGTTATGAGCGGGGAGATTTATGGGCTGGCTTACGGAGCCTTCTTTCGGGATTCCCGGTGGAGTTTGCCGCTCGCTCTCGGATGTTTCTTCATTAGAATCGTGGAATGGCGCGCTATTCACGAAATGACCAGGCGGGGATCGACCTCCCGAAGGCGAAGCTGGATCGGGAAAATCTCAAGCAGGCGTTGGAGCTGTTCCGGTATCTGCGTCCCTACCGGGGCCGGTTCAGCGCCGCCCTGGCATCCTTGTTTGTCTCCAGCCTGTTGAGTCTGTCGTTCCCTTACCTGGCGGGGAGCATCCTCGACGCTGCCGTGCAGCACACCAAAGGCGGCGGCAGCATGGCGGGCGCGGACCGGACGGCGCTCCTGCTGATGGGCATCCTGGCGCTGCAAGCCAGTCTCTCCTTCTTCCAGTCCCTCTCGTTTGCCACCGCGGGGCAACGGAGCCTCGTTGATCTGCGCCGCGACACCTACGCGAGACTGATCTCGCTCCCGATGACGTTTTTCGCCCAACGCCGCGTAGGCGAACTGGCCAGCCGTCTTTCCAGCGACCTGATTCAGATTGAAGACACCCTGATCGTCGTCCTGCCCCAGTTTCTTCGCCAAACCACCATCCTGATCGGCGGCATCGCCCTGATCGCCGTCACTTCGCTGCAATTGACGGGCATCATGCTGGCCAGCCTTCCATTCATCATCGTGGCGGCCGTGATTTTCGGCCGCAAGACGCGCAAGATTTCCCGTGAAGCGCAGGATCGCCTCGCCGACACGGCCACGATTGTCGAGGAAACCCTGCAAGGCATCTTGAATGTGAAGGCCTTTTCCAACGAAGGCTACGAACTCAACCGCTATCATGAGGGACTGGGATCATTCCTGACCACCACCTTGCGCGGCGCCCGGCTGCGCGCGGCGTTCGTCGCCTTCATCATCTTCGCCTTGTTCGGGTTCATCGTGCTGGTGCTCTGGTCGGGGGCGCGGCTTCTGCAACAGGGTGATATCACTTTCGGCCAACTCACCCGTTTCGGCCTCTACACGACCTTTGTGGCGGGAGCGATGGGCCAGTTTGCCGAGTTATACAGCCAGCTTCAGAAGGCCATCGGCGCCACCGGGCGAGTTCGGGAACTCCTCCGGGAAACGGGTGAAGTGGAGGTTCTCCTGGGTCCCACGCCGCCCTCCACCCTGCCCCGGCTGCGGGGCGATATCGTGTTTGAGAATGTCCACTTCAGCTACCCTTCGCGGCAAGGGGTCGAAGTTCTTCACGCGGTCAACCTCGCTGCAGCTTCCGGACAGCGGATCGCGCTGGTCGGCCCGAGCGGCGCCGGCAAATCCACCCTCATCTCCCTGTTGCTTCGTCTGTATGACCCGTCGTCCGGCCGCCTGTTGATTGACGGTCGGGACGCGCGTGACTACCGGCTCACCGAGCTTCGCGGTCAAATGTCCATGGTGCCACAGGAGGTGTTGCTGTTCGGCGGGAGTATCGCGGACAACATCGCCTACGGAAAGCCGGGCGCCGGCGAGGACGAAATCGAACAGGCTGCCCGGCAGGCTAACGCGCACGAGTTTATCCAGGCCTTTCCCGAACGTTACGCCACGCTGGCGGGCGAGCGCGGCATCAAACTCTCCGGCGGCCAGCGTCAGCGCGTGGCCATTGCGCGCGCAATCCTGAAGAATCCAGCCATCCTCATTCTGGATGAAGCCACCAGCTCGCTGGATTCGGAGAGCGAACGCCTGATTCAGGAAGCGCTGGAAACTCTGATGCGGGGGCGCACTTCGTTTATCATCGCGCACCGGCTCGCCACCGTGCGGCATGCGGACCGCATCATCGTCATCGCCGGCGGACGGGTCGTGGAATCCGGCACGCACGAGGAACTGCAAGCCGTGGCCGACGGCACTTACCAGCGCCTCGCCGCCCTGCAATTCCGCGAGTGAGGTTGAAACGACGTGCTGTGGCTTATGGATGGGACCACTGACGGAGGGTCGCCGTATAACCAACGTGAGCCGCTCAAAAAATGCCATAAGAGGCCAGCCCGAGGACGTTAGGGCCGACGGACAGCCGGTGCGGGGAGACTTGGAAGCAATTTTACGAAGTCTGAAACCATGGGGTTAATTTCTGAAGTTCGATACGCAAACGTCTGATCCAGCGTGGGGGTCGCTCCTCTGACTTCCCGGAAAACAACTCCGGGATGAACCAGCCGCGAAACCGATTCCGGCAGTAAACTGATGCCTTGCTCGGCAGCAACCATGGTAAGGATGGCGGCGGCGCGCTCTGATTCCTGAACGACTTGCGGGCGCACGGCTGCATTCGCGCACAAGCGGTCGAATTGATGCCGAAACGCCGGAGCAGCCGCCCGGGACACCATCACCCAGCTTTCGTTCTGTAGCGCGGAGAGCGATACGGATTTCGCCGCCGCAAACGGATGCCGCTCCGGAAAAGCGACCAGCAACGGTTCCCGCTTCCAAATGACCGTGGAAACAGCTTTCGTCAGTTTCTGCGGCGCTGCACCAATGAAGGCCCCATCTACCTGGTCTGTCCGCAAAGCCGCCAGTTGCGCGGCCGGTGGCAGGTCAGTGAGATGGATCTGACACTTGGGATGAAGTTCTCGAAACGCCTGGAGAACTTCGACCAGATTCTCATCCAGCAATGCTCCTACGAAGGCCAGGCGAAGGCGCAAAATCTCGCCGGTTACGGCGCGGCGGGCCGAGGCTGCGGCGGCGTCGAGCCGCGTGAGAATCTGTCGTGCATCCTCAAGGTAAAGAGTGCCGGCGGAAGTCAACGCGACTGACCGGGTATTTCGATTCAGAAGGCGCACGCCAAGTTTTGACTCCAGCGATTGAATCTGCCGGGACAAAGGCGGCTGGCTCATGTGCAGACGCTTTGCGGCCCGGGAAAAATTAAGCTCCTCGGCCACGGCAACAAAACATTGCAGTTCATAAATGGCAACACTGTTCATACCAATTTTGCATCAGTATAATGCATTCATAGCATTTCCGGCAATAGGAGTGCTTGGATATTCTTCTTCCATGCAAGATAGTTTAACGGTCAAGCAAGCCGGGACGCCCTTGGCAGAAAAGTCCACGATTGACGAGATCCGCGCCCGGTTCGACAACGAAGTCGAACGGTTCAGCCGCCTGGAAACCGGGCAGCAGGCGACACTCGACGCGCCACTGGTGCTTGAGTTGGTCGCAAAAACTGCCGCGACGCATCTTCGGCCCGGCAATGTCATGCTGGATTTGGGGTGCGGCGCCGGGAACTTCACCCTCCGCGTCCTGCAGGAGGTGCATCCACTCCATTGCCACCTCGTGGATCTGAGCAATCCGATGCTGGAGCGGGCGCATGCACGCATTCAGGCTGCGGGTGTCGCCTCCGTTTTCTTGTACCAGACGGATTTGCGGAGACTGGATTTTGCTCCGGATTCCTTTGATTGCATTCTGGCCGGAACAGTTCTGCATCACCTGCGCGATGAGGCCGATTGGGAGCGCGTGTCAAACGACAATTAGAAATCACCACCCCATTGACTCATAATAATTGTTACCGAGTCGGGACCGTTGCCTCAATAGAATGTTACCCAAAAAAGGCAACGCATGAATATTGTCAGCAAAACGGCCCGGAAAGAAATCGTCGAAGCCCTGCGAGCACGCTACGGGCAAGCACCAAAACTGGAAAAGAGCCTGATCCTCGGTGAGTTTACCGCAGTATCCGGATATCATCGTAAACATGCGATTCGATTGTTGAGTTCACTGATGAAAGTGCCGGTGAAAACCATGGTGGCAGGTAGACGTGTCTACGACGAGGCCGTCAAGGCTGCCCTGGTTATCATCTGGGAGGCGGCTGACCGGATTTGCGGCAAACGCTTGAAGGCGGCGATTCCCAACCTGATCCGAGCGATGGAAAAGCATGGGCATTTGCAACTGGATCCAGCGGTTCGCAAGCTGGTGCTGGCGGTGAGTGCGGCCACGATTGATCGTGTGCTCACGCCGGTGCGCAGAGGTGCCAGCGCCCGTCGGCGGCGACACTCGAAAAAGAAGGTGAGCCGAGAGATTCCAATCAAAACATTTTCTGACTGGAAGGATCCGTTCCCGGGCTTTTTGGAAATTGACTTTGTGGTGCATGGCGGAGGTTCAATGGCTGGGGAGTATCTCCATAGTCTGGTAGTGACCGATGTGTGCTCTGGGTGGGTGGAAGCCGTGCCGTTGCTGGCGCGCGAACAGAGCCTGGTGATCGAAGGACTGGACCGGATTCGGGAACAACTGCCTGTGGTCATTCGCGGTATCGACTCGGACAATGATGGGGCGTTTATCAACGACACGTTGGCGACCTACTGCCACACGGGAGGCATAACCTTTACGCGGTCGCGGCCCCACCACTCGAACGATCAGGCGTGGATCGAACAGAAGAACGGGGCGGTGATCCGCCGCATGGTGGGCCATGAGCGATTTTCTGGGATTGTGGCGGGCCAAGCGCTGGCACAATTGCTGCAAGTCGTGCGCCTATATGTGAACTATTTTCAGCCGTCGTTTAAACTGCGCGAGCGCGTGCGTGTAGGTTCGAAAGTGAAGAAGTCGTATTATCCACCAGCCACGCCCTGCCAACGTTTGCTGGCGCACCAGGAGGTCGACGAAAAGGTCAAGGAGAGGTTGCGAACACAACAAGAACGATTGGATCCCGTGGCATTACTGCAGCGCATCCGCCAGGGACAAACGGCGCTGGCGGCGTTGAGCACGGGAGAACCGAGCGACGGCCCTGATCGCGAAAACCTGAATCAGTTTCTGGCCGGTCTGCCGGAGTTGTGGCGCATGGGGGAGGTGCGTCCGACGCATCGCAAAGCGGCTCCAAAAGCTCGTCATTGGCGAACGCGCGAGGATCCATTCAAGAATGTTTGGGCCGACATTTTGCTGTGGCTTCAGAACGAACCTGACCACACCGCCAAGGTCTTACTGGAGCGTTTAAGTGAAAAGCATCCAGGCCAGTTCAGCCAAAAATTATTGCGAACCCTGTAGCGGCGGGTTGGTGAGTGGCGGCGCATCATGGCGCGACGCTTGATTTTGGGCGGGTTGGAAGAACAGAAAGATGTGCAACCGGTCGCCGCGTGTGTCCCACTGAAGGCATAACCGGAGATCAAACGAACCTTTGGCCGCAGGGGGGCGCGAGCTAAGGCTCGCAGCTCGCCCCCCTGCTAGTTTAATTTCGCTGCGGAGCCGAAAATCACCCACTCGACTGCTTGTTTACCGTGACAAAATTGCATTTCCAGCGAGGTTCTATCTTGGTAACATTTGCAAATGAGGCAACGGGATGGTGAAGAATAATTGTCGTTAGGCAAGCGCGTGTTTGCCCAACTCCATCGCTGGCTCAAGCCCCGCGGGCGGCTGTACGTCGCCGACCTTGTCGTCTTCGATGCGCCTGCGGTGCAGGAATTGATGTGGATCCGATTCGGACGATATTTGGAATCGCTCGGAGGAACCGCTTATCGGGAGAAAGTGTTCGATTACATTGACATGGAAGATTCCCCGCGCTCGCTTCCGTTCCAGCTTGAACTGCTCCGCCGTGTTGGATTTTTGCAATACGACGTTCTGCACCGCAACGGTGTCAGTGCCTGCTTTTTTGCCACCAAATCTTAGAGCAACAATAACAACAATCGTCGAATTGCGGGTCGTTCGTTGACGTGAAAACGACCGTTTCTTCGACACTCGATTGCGTCCTTGATATGGGCGGCTTTCAGTATTGTTCAGGATGCGTTCCTCCACCGTGAAGTTTGCCGCTCGCGCTGGGGTGTCCGATCAGCGCAATTTGATTTTACACTTCTTCCACGATGCAATACACCACTACCCCTTGTTGAAATGAACGAAGCGCATATTCTGAAAATTGCGGGCGAACTTAAAGTGCAACCGCGGCAAGTCACCGCCACCGCCAAACTCTTCGCGGAGGGCGCCACGGTTCCGTTCATCGCCCGTTATCGCAAGGAAGCAACCGGATCGTTGGACGAAGTTGCCATCACGAGCATTCGCGAGCGGCTCCTGAGCCTTGCGGAACTGGATCAGCGCCGGGAGGCAATTCTTAAATCTCTCACCGAGCGCAATCTCCTCACGGACGAACTCAAGGCCGCCATCGCCTGGGCCGAGACGCTCACTGCGCTGGAGGACGTTTTTCAACCTTACCGGCCGAAACGCCGCACCCGCGCAACCATTGCCAAAGAGCTTGGGCTGGAACCGCTGGCTGACCTGCTCTTCAACCAACAATCCACGGCGAACCCAAACACGGAGGCCCACGCTTATGTCAACGCGGAGAAAGGCGTGGCTGATGTGGCTGCCGCTCTGGCGGGCGCCCGCGACATTCTCGCCGAGCGCATCAGCGACGATACCCAGGCGCGCACCAAGCTGCGCGAGTTGTTCTGGAGCAAAGCCGTGGTGAAATCGAAAGTTGCGTTCGAGAAAGAGGAGGCCGCCGCGAAGTTCAAGGACTACTTCAATTGGGGCGAACCGGTCGCCAAAATCCCCAGTCATCGGATGCTGGCCATTCGCCGTGGCGAAAGCGAAGGTCTGCTCATGATGCGGATCACTCCACCGGAGGAAGAAGCATTGGCATTGATCGAACCTCTTTTTGTCATCGGCAAAGGTCCCGCCGCCGAACAGGTGCGTCTGGCGGTGCAGGACAGTTACAAGCGGTTGCTCGGCCAGGCGATTGAAGTGGAAATGCGGGTTGAATCCAAGAAACGCGCCGACACGGAAGCGATTCGGGTGTTTTCGGAAAACCTTCGCGAATTGTTGTTATCCTCGCCACTGGGCCGCAAGAACGTGCTGGCGATTGATCCGGGGTTCCGCACCGGCTGCAAAGTCGTCTGCCTGGACCGCCAAGGCAAGCTGCTGCACAACGACGTGATTTATCCGGCCGCCTCCTCGCCGGGCGAGGCCCGCGAAGCCGCGGAGGCGTTGTTCGGCATGATCCGCAAATTCCAAATCGAAGCCATTGCCATCGGCAACGGCACGGCCAGCCGCGAAACCGAGGCCTTCGTCAAGCTGCTTAAACTGCCGTCCACCATCCCCGTGGTCATGGTCAACGAGAGTGGCGCTTCCATTTACTCGGCCTCGGAGGTCGCGCGCGAAGAATTTCCGAATCACGACCTCACCGTGCGCGGCGCGGTGTCCATCGGCCGCCGGCTCATGGATCCCCTGGCGGAATTGGTGAAACTCGATCCGAAATCCATTGGCGTGGGCCAGTATCAACATGATGTGGATCAGCTTGCCCTCAAACGCACCCTTGACGATGTCGTGATGAGTTGCGTCAACGGCGTCGGCGTGGAGCTTAACACCGCCAGCAAGCAGTTGCTCGCCTATGTCTCCGGCCTCGGCCCTGCCCTTGCGGAAAACATCGTGGCCTACCGCAACGAACACGGCCCATTCAAGTCCCGCGCTGGATTAAAGAAGGTCCCGCGTTTGGGGCCAAAAGCGTTCGAGCAAGCAGCCGGGTTTTTGCGCATCTGCGACGGCGCACATCCGCTGGATGCCAGTGCGGTGCATCCCGAGAGTTATCCCATCGTGGACCAGATGGCCCAGGACGTGAGCTGTTCCGTCAATGAACTGATGCGGGACGCAGGACGACGGCAGAAAATCCAGCTCCCGAAATATGTCACCACCGACGTTGGCTTGCCGACCCTCAACGATATCCTGGCCGAACTGGCCAAGCCGGGCCGTGATCCGCGCCAGCAGTTTGAAGCGTTCGCCTTCCAGGCTGGCGTGGAGAAAATTGAGGACTTGAAACCGGGCATGAAGCTGCCGGGCATCGTCACCAACGTGACGGCATTCGGCGCCTTTGTGGACATCGGCGTCCACCAGGATGGACTGGTCCACGTCAGCCAGATCAGCGACCGTTTCGTCAAAGATCCAGCGGAGGTGGTCAAAGTGCAGCAGAAAGTCATGGTCACTGTGACAGAAGTGGACTTGCCCAGAAAACGCATTGCCCTCTCAATGAAGGCGGCGCCAATCATCGGCGCGGCTGCCACCAGCAAGACCTCACCCGGACCCCGCCGGCCCAAGCCCCCCACGCAGCAAGTAAAACCCCAAGCACCGGACTGGTTCACAGAAGCGGTGAACCGCAGTAAAAAGGCGTAAAGGAATTCCGATAGCGCCGCCAGTTGCGCTTTCTGTGGCGCAGGTTCTTCTCAACTTTCGCGGATACGGTTGCGGACGCGGCTGTGATCTTCGCCCAGGGTGAGCCCATTGGCCTGGGTTAGAATAACTCGCCCAACCCGGAAGAAGCATTGCTCTATAATGGGGCATGCGGATGATGCTTTCTTTGGAACAGCAGGAACTCATTTCCTGCATCAACGGCTATCGCCTGGGCGAAGCGCCGGCCAGCATGCTCACGCAGGCAAACCTGTGCGTGAGGACTGAGCTGCTCGGCATGACTCCTTTCCATCTGGCAGCCCAAACCGGCCAGCTCGGCCTAATACCGGGGCCGCTGCTGGGCCAAAACCTTGGCCTGGAGGACCAGTGTGGGCGTACGGTTGCGCATGTGGCGGCCACCGCCGGCTGCATCTACCAGCTGCCACAGGACATGCTCACAGAGGAGCTGATGTTCCGATACGCCGGCGGGACCGGCTACTTCCCAGTGGGCTGCGCGGCCCTGCACGGTTTCCTCAAACAGGTCCCCGCCCGGCTTCTGACGCAACAGAACTTGAGGTACGAATGTCCTTCGACAGGCTGGAACCTGCTGCACTTTTCCGCCAAGGGCAGAAGCCTCAAGCAGGTGCCGCAAGACCTGCTGACGGACTCCAATCTGCGGCAATTGAATCCAAGGTGCGGCAGCGTATTGCACGTCGCCGCCTCCGCTGGATGCCTGGACCAAGTCCCTTCGGACGTTCTCCACTACGAAAACCTGCTGCTGCCGGACGAAAAAGGAGCGACGCCAGCCAGTCTGGCCGTAGAGCACGGGAACATGGACCAGATTCCCGAAGCTGTGATCATGGAGTGCGCGCGTCGCACCAACGGCAAGCGCACACTGGCATCGGGCCTGCGGTCAATGGCGATTTGGAGATTGATCGAGCGATCCGAGCCTTACCTTGCCCAGCACATCCTTGCCCGCCAGGCATGACCCGCGACGGCTTCATCCACTTATACCGGAGCGAATATTTAGACTCTCGATTGGCGGGAGCACATCCGCTTGCGGCCGGGGATGAACATCGGGCGCCTTGGCGGCGGAACGTGCCATGATGACGGGATATTCGCACGGGCTCGCGGTCCTGTTCGCAGAGTGCTTAAGCAGGTTGCCCGGCGAAACCGCCGATGATGTCGACCGAGGTCGCCAAGGCGTTCATTAAATCTGGAAAATCCCTGGAAATAGCCCTGACACCTGATACCCTGTCAGCAACTCCGCCAAACTAACAAAAAGTGGCAACGAAAAAGAACAAGCAAGAGAAGAAAACGACGCTGGTCATCCAAACCGAGCTGCTGGTCCCTGCCGGGGCCACCCCGGTCCTGGCCGCCGACGGCGCCATCGCGGGGTTCAAGCTGCCATCAGGGAGCATCATCCGCCCGCAGGTTTCGCTGGAAGAGGAGTCGCCAAATGGAAGATTTAGGGAACTAAACACCGATTCCCGGCGCAAGCGCTTAGGCTTCGAGATTTTGGAGTACTCCGGTATCTCCTTCTCCTCCCCGGAGCCAGCAAAGTAAGCTCAAATGGCCTTTGCCGCCCCTGGAAGCTGAGGAAGACCTGTCGCACGGCCGAGTGCCCCCACAACCGCTATTTTGCGTTTGATTGGGCCCAGCGCCTGGTCCACATCCCCGGCGGGGACTCCCTCCGGCAGGATGAAATCCTCCAACTGCTTCGGATCAAACGTGTTGATGGAAGCTACCAATCGCGTCAGAAGTCGATCTACCAGCACCAGTGCCTCCTTGATCTCATGGGTTGTTTTGGACGTCTGCTTTGGCCAGTGCTCCTTGTAATACGCCAGCTCCCACCGGCTGTGAATAGCGCCATTGAGGCCCAGCAGAAGCTTGTGACCTACGGACTCGGTCTCCTGGCTGGCCGCACTCAATACTCGGAACCTGACATCCCTAACCAGCTGGTTCTTCGGGTGCTCCGGTAGCGTGTCATCGAGGATCGCCTCAAGGAGCTGAGGACTTCCCTCTGGCCGCCTTCGCTCCACCTTGGCCTCCAGAGTGACTTTCCAAATTAAAACGTTAAAGCGCACGCTTCATTTTATATCACAAAGGGGCCTGCTTCTACTTCATCACGCAAAACTCCCTATGCCCTCATAATAACTGCGCCGAACATAGTACTTCTGCGATGAGGCGCCGACAGCCGAAGGAGCGCTCAAAGAGTCTGCACGAGGCATTCGTCCCGATCTCGGACTGATGGTCAGCCGCCGAACATGAAACCATGAAAACCGGACTCATCGTCAGAGACGCAGCCGATTGGGTGAAGAACCACCTGCGCGACCTCCAGGTGGACTTGATGAGGGTGGACGCCTCCAACATTCACCACATTGAGACCTGCCCAGGCTGCCCAACCTGCGACTGCCTCATGCAGTTCTACAGCGGTTGCGAGGTGTGCGGGCGTACCGCTCACAAGGAAGCCCTGGTTTACCATCCGGCAGACGGCACCTATACCTGCCCGGATTGTTCCTGTCACGGTCAAAGGGTTGACGGTTCCGAAGCAGCACCACCAGCTGTGGGATGCCGAGGTGCGCAAAGTCAGCCAAAGTCTCACCATCCTCAGCCCTGCCCGCGGCCAGTGGGTAACCCCGCTTGGCTGCCTCCAGGTGGAGCGAATGAGCCCGGTCAGAATAATTTGCACCAAGAGGGAGATCGCGCGGATCGCAACCTTAACCTCTCGCCATTACAAGCAGGAGGCAGTGATGTACTGCGAGCTCAGGCGGCATGTGCGCATACGGCGCTACGGCCCGGATTTCGTATAATTAGGGTATGAAGGGTTCTATTATCATCGCAATAGATGGCACGAGCGCCAGCGGCAAAAGCACCAACGCCAGAATCGTTGCAAAGGAACTGGGCTTCCTGCATGTGGACACGGGCGCCATGTATCGCACTTTGGCGTGGCACTGTCTGAAGACGAAGGTGAACTTTCACAACCCGCGGTCAGTCGGCGCCATCTGCGCTCGCTGGAAGGCTGCGCTGGAGCGCATCGATAGGCAAGTGGTGCTCGTGGTGGGCGGACACTGTCCGGCTCTGGAGCTGAGATCAGCTGCGGTGAGCGCGGCGGTCTCCCATGTATCCTTTGTCCCGCAAGTGCGGGCGTGGATGAAGAAGACCCAGCGGGAGTGTGCTCGATTTGGCAACCTGGTCATGGAGGGCCGGGACATTGGATCCAACGTCTTTCCGGAAACGGACTTCAAATACTACCTCGACGCCAACCTGGAGGAGCGCTCCAAGCGCCGGGAATCGGATGGGGTGAAGGACAACTTGGCCGCGCGTGACGAGATCGACAGCCAGCGAGCTGCCTCCCCGCTAATGCTGGGCCTGGGAGCCAAGTACATTAACACATCCAACCAGACGGCAGCGCAAACCAGCAAGGCGATACTGGATGATATCCGCGCGCGCATGGCCGGAAGTCCAGCGCCACAAAATCTCATGAAAGCAAAGACCCTGCGAAAGCAGTTGGACAGGTTCCAGCAAAAGGTCAGGGATATGCGAGGCCGGCGGGTTGAGGAAGAAGGCGGGGGCTGCAGTTATCAAGTGCTCTGTGACTCAGCCAAGCAAGCCGTTCGCCAGGCGGGTGTCCACGATGCATTTTGCGACCGGCGACTGGCAGTCGCCAGCCGCATGTAATGGCGTCCGAGAAATTCGGGTTATAATGGCAACTTGCATTATAATGGGTATGAGAGAGGCCACACAGCATTTTCTCCTCCACAAGAGCACGAACTGGAATTTGACCAATGGATGCGCAACGCAAACTTGAAAGATTATTGCTGACTCTGCTGGCTTGCTGCTGCACGGTCCTGCTCATCCTAAGGTTCAACCCGTCGGAAGTCACCAACCACGACGCAGCCTACCGGCTCCAAGCGGCTTACTTCAAGCTTTGGATCAGCAACAAGCAGGATCTGACAAATGCCCTGGAAATGAATGACTTGATTCCTATCCTGATTCGCTACGGAATCGATGTCCCGCGCCACCTCGACAAGATAGTGGTGGCGCCGGGCACCTCGCTCCAGAATGGAACGGCCATTTTTCTGGCGTTGCCCAGCAAAAACCAGTACTCCATGGCCATACCACCATCGATCCAGATGATTTCCCCGGTCGACCAGCAGGATTTTGTCTTGGGACAGCAAATCAAAATGGAAGCGAGAGTGACAGATCAGAACTGCCAGATCATCAAGGTCGCGGTCAGGATCAACGGTGAAGATATAGGATCCCTTCCCTGCACGGGAGAAGCGGTCAGCGGAGGCTGGATTCCCAGGGCGGAGGGAACCAACACCATCACCCTCGTCGCCTACAACGAGTTTGGACTCACAGCGAGCGCCGCGGCCTCCAATATCACGGTTCACGTAAATTACCCGCCCACGGTCCAGCTATTGCAGCTGGAAGATGGGATGGCGTTCACCGCGGGCGTCACTTACAAGCTGCACGTCATCGCAGCCGATCCAAACAAGACGGACGTCGTGACCGATGTCATCCTGCTGGTTAATGGCAAGCCAATAAAAACCTTGAATGCAGCCCCGTACGACTTCATTCTCGGCCCCCTGGATCCCGGCATCTACACAATACACGCCCAGGCCCACAACAAGCACGGCGCCCTCGGGGAGTCGTACATATATAAGGTCTACGTGAAATAGGGGACCGGCGCCGGGTTTCAACGCCTGCGCCAAGCAGCATCCCAGCTCTTCGTCCCGACCACGTTGCCCCGACCGGAGAACGGGTTTGGATCTGTCACCGCCTGCCGGTCCACCCGCTTCACGATCAACTGGCGGATATAAACCATGGAGTGCGGCGGGATTGGGGGACTGCGGCCAATGCGCTTCTTTGCAAGCGGGTTTCGCGGAATGACACCCTCGCTCGGCCTATAATTGATGGGATGCGAGCGTCTGCATTACTTTTCATCTGCCTTTCCTGCCATGCCCAGAACCCGAGTTTTGAGCAGGTTGGGCCTCTTATCAGCCAGGACGGCAGCAGGCTGGTAGGCTCTGCCCAGGAAACAGTCTACTTGCACAACAACCCTGCCGCACACGATCCCTCCTTTGACGAGGTCCTCGCCTTTTTGCGCAGGGACGAGACCCACGAGTACCGTTATACGCCGAAGAAGTTCATGTGCACCGAGTTTGCCGTGATGCTGCACGACCATGCGGAGCAAGCCGGGCTGCGGTGCGCACTGGTCTCGATCCAATTTACCCAGGGAGAAGGCCACGCACTGGACGCGTTCAAAACGACCGATTGCGGGGTCGTCTATGTGGATTGCACGGGAACGCTGTCGAAGGAGCCGCAGTTGCTGGATGTCTACAACACCATAGCCTACGTCGAGCCCGGAAAATCTTACGGACGGCTGCCGTTGAGCGTGGGCGGGATCGACCTCAACCACTATTCTCACTACGAGAAGGTAATGCACCTGTGGGATTGCGAGGAGGAGAGATCGAGGGATCTGGAGGAGGAGCGAAAGGGTTTGGATGAGCGGAACAGGGCCCTGGAACAGGAGCAGGGCCAATTTGCCCATTTCAACGGGAGACCGGCTTCCCCAGAGCAGGCGGATCAGATCCAAAGTGTCATCAGGGACTACAATGCCAGGGTAACGGCGCTCAAGAAAGCGCAGGAGGCATTCAACGCCAAGGTTGCGAGCATCAACAAGATACAGCTCGCCCTCCGCTGCAAGTACGAGATGAACCCTGCCCCGGTGAAAACCATAGAAGCTTGGTGGCCCAAGTAGAGGCCTGCGCTTTCTGCTTAAACACGGCCGACCGACACCCCGCGGGACTTACAATTAGACAACTATGCAAGTAGCGGCTCCCATTAAAGGGCAACCTGCGGCGCCAAGAGTTCAGGTGCCGAGATACAAGGCGCTAGCCAAGCTGGAGAGGGAATCGCAGCAGAAGCTGGAGGATTTGGTTGCCCTCTACGACAGGCGCCTTGAGCTGATATCCGAGGATGTCAGGGCCGAGGCCATGCAGCTGCTGCGTTCGCCGGCGCAGCGAGCCATTCTGAATGCCTTGGAAGTCCGCACCCCCGAGATCGACGAGGACTTTGGCTACGAGTGGGCAGATGCGCTGGCCGAGATGAATGCCGACCCGGCCCGAGCATCTGCCACCGACCTGTTCATGGCGCGGATGCCGGAGCTGGACGCCCTGCTGAAGGATCCCGCCGTGCGGCAGCGGAATGAGGTGGAGTGGCTGTACGATCAAACCGTCGGCCGGTTCGACAAATTCACACCTTACCTGGCATTGGAGGAGCAGGAGCTCCAAAGATGGAAGGAACAGTGTCCGGCAGCTTACGGAATCGCCGAGTTCACTGCGCGCCGGCTGGCCCAGAGGATGCAGGATAACACCAGGCCATCCCCGCAAGGGCCCGCGGCTCTCAGCGACGAAGGCCGGGAGATGTCGTTCCTCGCCCACATGATCGCGTCACGGAAGCTTTACATGGCGGCCACCGACGTCAGCGAGTTCTACGAGGGCCCGAGCACTTTCGTGGACGTCAGTGTGCCGGCCCATCTGCATCGCGTCTTTGACACGAAAATCTACGTCCGCCTAGGTACCAAGACCAAGCCGTTTGCCTACCGGGAGGCCAGCCCGGCGCAGCTGACGAACTTCAGAGAAATGATTGGGCAGCAGAGCCAGATGCTCAACAATCTGCAGGAAAAGGTCATGCCGTGGACCTCCCGGAAAGGGATGGGGCAAAAGATCGACTCCAATCTGATGGCCCAGGTCTACTTTGGAGTTGTCAGGGGAGGCCATCCCTCCAACGGACAGTTCCACGGACCCACGCTGCAAAAGCTAAACGGGAATCAGGATCGCTACCGTATGCTCGGCTTCCGGGAGGATTTGGCTCCGGAACGAGCGGCTGTCTTTGAAAGGAAGCTCACGACCGACAGCGGGTTGCGCGAGTTCCTGGACCGGCCCAGCGTCCAGCAGGAGTTCCGGAGGAACCGAGTGGATAAGAGCTTGGTGGAAATGAGCCTGAACGCCGAGGTTGATCAGGTGCTGCTGGACGAAGTTAGAGCATGGAACCCCGCGGTCCCTGTGGCTGGCGGCGGTCTGGCAGAGAGAGCCAGAAGTGTTCTGCCCGCTGTATTCAAAGACGTGGTGGCTTACCACACCGCTCTGCTGGAGTCCGATTACGTCAGCGTGCGGCAAGCGCCGTTCTTCAAGTCCCGCCTGGAGCAATCCTACGAGCAAGGGCTCCCTCAGAAGGAA
>Ga0187867_10002424_pt1 | contig 15472 bp, 12 predicted proteins | sample June2016WEW_13_1_FD_132976 | JGI IMG/M metagenome (GOLD analysis project Ga0187867, IMG submission 132976) | Peatland microbial communities from SPRUCE experiment site at the Marcell Experimental Forest, Minnesota, USA - June2016WEW_13_10 | ecosystem: Environmental > Terrestrial > Soil >...
CCAGAACCTTGAGCTACTCACGCGTCCTTCAACGTCGCTGACAGGCTGGGCAAAGTTTATCGATCCCAGGCTGTCCGGCGGCTACCAACATTTTACCCTGGTGAACTCGAAAGAGGATGGTGGAGTCCCTGAACTCCGCCGCTAGGGATCAGCAGGGAAAGCCTGCGAAGGGTGCTGAGAATGCCTGGTCGCCTGGCGTTTAACGACGACTCCGAATCGCCAGCGACTGCTCGGGGCGGATCACGCTAGATCTTTATCGGAAGTGCCCCGTTGAGTGCGGTTCCGTTATTACGAGAAAACTCCGGCCGGGGCATTTCGGATAGAGTCGTGACAAGTGAGCCGCTGGCGCGTGGGCCGCGGAGCCCTCCAGTCTGTGGGTTTTTCAATAGCGGTTATCGGCCGAAAATTAGGATCGGGTATCGCGTATTGGGCTCTCAGGAGGGTAAATTCTCTGGTTGGTTCGCGCTCGGACAGCCGGCCTGCGGTTCCACGGTTGATCGGTGGTGCAGCGGAGGACATCATCGAGAGGTGGCTGCGGGATCGGGTCGCAGGCAGTGTTCCGAAAACTCAAGTTCTTTGAACACTGCTGTTCAGAAACCTGACGTTTTCGGAACAGGGCCGGAACGGTTTCAGGTTCAGCATGCCGTCGCCTGCTCCTCCGCTGTCTCGATGGGCCTGAGGCCCACGAATCGTGATGAAAATCGGCGTGGGTTTCTGCGGCATCCTGTGAAGTGGCGCCTATCCGGCCGAGGTCGTTGGAGCAGTGGAGCAGTTGAGGCCGGTCCGCTGTCTGATCCGGAGCATGCCTTTGAACGAATGAGTGTACGCCGCCCTGTCGTTTACGACAGCGGCAGTAGTACGTGACCGTGCTTAACCAGTCACCGCGTGCTCTGCCGGCGGGCGCCAATCACAGGAGAAAGCACATGGAGACAACTTACAAGATAGTGGGAATCGATGTTCATAAGAGCATGTTGGCGGTGGTCGTCACCGAGGTGGCAACCGAGGGCGACTTCCAGTTCGAGCGACGCAAGTTCGGCACGACGGAAAGCGAGTTGCGCCAACTGGCGCAATGGCTGGCCGAGCAGGGCGTGCGGGAAGCGGTGATGGAGTCCACGGCGCTATATTGGAGGCCGGTGTGGCAGCAGTTGGAGGGGCAATGTGATTTGTATCTGGCGCAGGCCCAGTCCAATCGAGCCCCGCGAGGCCGCAAGCGGGATTTCGCTGATGCGGAGCGGCTGTTGAGGCGGCACGTGGCCGGAGAACTGATTCTCAGTTTTGTCCCTGGCCCCGAACAGCGGATGTGGCGTACCATGACGCGGGCCAAGCATCAGTTAACCCGCGACCGGGTGCGGATTCACAACCAGCTGGAATCGCTGCTGGAGGATGGGCGGATCAAGCTGTCCGGCTGTGTCAGTGATTTGCTGGGTCTCAGTAGCCGGCGCATGCTGAAGGCGTTAGCGGAAGGAGAAAGGGATGCCACCCGGTTAGCGAGCCTGGCGGATCCCAAGCTGCGAGCCGCTCCGGAACAACTCCAGGACGCACTCTACGCTGCCTCCACTCTCAGCGCCTTGCATCGGCAGATCCTGGGCTTATTTCTGACCAGGCTGGAGCTCGTCGAGCATCAGATCGAGGTCCTGGACCAGAGCGTCGGACAAGCCCTGCGGGCTCACCAGGATGCCGTGCTGCGACTGGCCGAAGTGCCCGGTTACGGGGTCGATTCGGCCCAGCAGGTGATCGCCGAAGTGGGGCCGGCGGCGGCGACGTTCCCTTCCTCGGAGCAACTCTCGTCCTGGGTGGGTACGTGCCCGGGGCGGGAAGAATCGGCGGAAGTTTCCAAGAATAACCGTAGTCCCAAGGGCAACCGGATGATGCGGCGTGTGCTCAACCAAGTGGCCCATGCAGCCGTAAAGACCAAGGGCAGTGTGTTTCAGGCACTATACCGGCGTTTCGTCATACGATTGGGCCACAACAAGGCCATTTGGGCCATCGCGCATCGCCTCTGTAGGTTGACCTGGAAGATTTTGCATCAAGGCGTCCGATACATGGAATTTGGAACCAGATCCAATTCCAAGACCGCCAAGGCACGCATCGACAAGCTCATCCGCGAACTTCGGTCACTCGGTTATCACGTGCAACTTTCTCAAATGGCAACACCCTAACAGAAAGCGCAGTGGATTTTCGACCGTGCTCCAGCGGTCTTCCTGCGGCGTCCGGATCTGTCCTTCCCGTTAACGGGCACAAGGAAGTGTTTGTGCCATTGGCGCATTCGCCGGGAGATGCGCAGGCTGACTTTGAGGAAGCCCTGATGATCGGTGGCCGCTAGCCGAACAGGGAGAAGACGGCGCGGCGCGCGATCCGAAAGCACGGGTTCTACACACCGGCAGTTGCGGCGAGCAACCGGACGGCTCCTCCCATATCAAAGGGCAGTCGGCGCCCATTAACGAAATGCGGTATGGTCTGCAAGGCTATCAAGGACTACGCTCTTCATCAGTCGATGACAGGGAGGAAGTCACCACTCTTTGATCCACCCCAGCACAAATGGGGAGGATAACCCGCAAGACCCTCAACCAACCGCGGACCCAGGGGCGGCCTTCCTCCACCGCCGCCGGGTGGCTCAGGAGGACCCGCCGGAGCGCCCGTACGGACCTGTGCGGGGGGTGCCAGGCGACTGGGATCATCCCTACAGCGAACGGTTTGCATGTCGATGAACCCGGAGCAGACAGGTTCTCTGGCTCCAAAGAAAAACGCCGGGAGGTGACCAGATGAAGTCGCATCGCAACTGCCCCTCATGGGGCGAACTGCGCCGGCCGCGAAACCTGCCAAGGCGGCATGACAGGAAGATAACGGGGAACGGCGTTTTCCGCGCCCTCGCGGCGGCTTGCCTAAGTGTGGCCAGGTTCCCGTTGGCCGCTCAAACCGCGGTCACGGTAAATTTCGATTCCGTAATTACGTCGACTCCTCCTTACACGGTAAATGCTGCCAACTATCTCAGCGGTTTTGGAATCACACTCAGTAGCGTAACGGCTGGAACGTCGGTAGATGTGCGGAACGTATGCGTGTTCGGCGGATCGTGTCCAAACACGCCAGGTTACCTGTTGGCGCCCTCGTCGCCCAACGTGCTGACTCAAGACGGGAGCAACCAGCCGGTGAGCTTTACCCTCACGTTCTCCAGCCCGGTCAGTAGTCTCAGTTTCGTGCGGCCGCAATTACTGGCCGGACCGAACGGGATCATTTTCCCTCAATGGACGGCCACAGCTTATAACGCCAGCGGGGGCCAGGTGGGCACCGCGGGCGAAGCCTTGTTGTCGAGTTACGCCAATGTGCCAGCGGCGACGTTTACGCTGAGCGGCAGCACGAGCATCACATCGGTGCGCTTCGATTCGAATAACCAGAACGTGGCCGCATTCTCCGCCGTGGTCATCGACAATTTGATTCTGACCTCCGCCGCATCGAGCGGCGCCGCCGGGCCCTCGATCAATTCCGGGGGAATCGTGAGTGCGGCGAGCTACGCCGGAGGCCCGGCCGTCGGCTCGATTGTCGCCATCTTCGGAAACAACCTGGCCACCGGGACCGCGCAGTCTGGCGGACCGCCGCTGCCGACGAACCTGGGGGGCGTACAGGTGAAGTTCAACGGGGTCGCGACGCCACTGTTTTATGTGTCGCCCACACAGATCAATGTGCAGGTTCCGTGGGAGGTCGCCGGTTTCGGCGCGTTGTCCGCGCAAGTTATCGTGAACGGCGTGGCGTCGAGCAGCCCGATTGTCGCCAGCGTTCCGGCGTCGCCGGCCATCTTCACCATGGATCAATCCGGCAGCGGCCAGGCCGCAGCGGTTCTCAACACCGGACAAGCTTCCGCTCCCTCGGGAAGCTTCCCGGGGTTGACCCAGCCCGCGCAGCCTGGTGATTTCCTGACTATCTATGCCACCGGTTTGGGACTTGTGACCAACACTCCTCCGTCCGGCAGTCCCGGACTGGCCAATCCGTTGTCGGAGACCACCACTGTGCCTCTCGTGACCATCGGCGGAGCGCCCGCGACCGTAACGTATTCCGGCCTGGCGCCGGGATTCGTGGGGCTTTACCAGATCAACGTATTGGTGCCGCCCAACCTTCCCACCGGCGATGCGCTCCCGCTGCAAGTGAGCATTGGGGGAGTGACGGCGAGCGGCCTGGTGACGGTCGCAGGCCAGTCCGCCACGGCGGCGCAAAACGTGAACGTGGTGGCGATAGGTCCAGGTAGTGGGACCATCACCTCGTCGCCGCCCGGAATCAACTGCGGTGTCGCGTGTTCGGCGAATTTCCCGGCAGGCACGGAGGTGACGCTCAATGTCACCCCAAACGCGGGCTCGTCTTTTCAGTTCTGGTCGGGAGACTGCTCGGAAAGCGGCACATGCACTGTCACCATTCCCGGCACGAGTCCTGGGTCGTCCAAACCGCAGGCAGTTATCCCAGCACCTTTCATCCTGTATGCTAATCTTGGCCTGACCACGCCGCCGGGCAGCGCTCCCGGTCCGCGGATTAATTACACTCCACCCACGCTTCCGAACGGTCAAGTGGGCGTGCCATATTCGTTCCCGGGTTGTACGCCGGCTCCTGTTCCGGTGCTTACCGGGCTCTGTGTGCCATCCCTTGAGCCGGGGCAAGCGACGAATCCGAGCGGAGGCTCGCCGCCGTATTACTTCCAGCTTGGTACCTTCGGTGGGTTTCCACCCATGGGCATCTCGCTGCTGCTCAACGGCACTCTGACGGGAATCCCACAGGTGCCTGGCACTTACACATTTCAAATGTGTCCGGTTGACTTGCAGGGCGACTATGACCCCAACGCTTGTGATCCCGTTCTGAACATTACAGGCGCGGGCAACACGGTCTGGGTCACGGTGAACGGAACCGGCGCCGGCACGATCACCTCCACCAGTCCCCAGGAGAATCCCTCACGCATTCAGTGTCCGGCCGGGAGATGCAAAGAAGTGTTCCCAGCTCCCAGCAATGTCACGCTGACGGCCAATGCCGCCGCGGGGTCCACTTTTGGGGGCTGGGGCGGTGCATGCGCCCAATCCGGCGTGGCGCTCACCTGTGCTTTGGCATTGGCGCCACCGGATGGAACCATCCTCGGCGTCACCGCGACCTTCAATACGGGAAATACGCTGGCTGTCCAGGTAAATGGACAGGGCTCGGTGACTTCGCAGCCGGCCGGCATTTCGTGCCCCTCGGCTTGCAGCGCGGGCTTCCCCGCGAACACGCCGGTCCAGCTTACGGCAACCGCGGCTGCGGCATGGACCTTCCAAAGTTGGGGTGGCGATGCCAATGGCACTGGCAACCCCGTCACAGTAACGATGACCGACAGCAAGCACGTGATCGCGACATTCAACCAGCCTAGCGCCGTGAATTATACGCTCACCGTCAACAACACCACCCAGAGAGGCGGCGGCGGCGCCATAACCGGCACGAACATCAACTGCGGCACGACCTGCTCGGCGAACTATCCGGAGGGAACCCAAGTGATCCTTACGGCCACGCCGAATTCCGTGTCCCTGTTCGGCGGATGGTCGGGGGACTGCGCCGTGACCGGCCCCGTATGCACGCTCACGATGGACAGCAACCAAACCGCCACCGCCGTGTTCACCAGGCCAGAACTGACCATCACCAAGAGCGGAACGGGAACCGGCACAGTGAGCGCATCGGATGGAAGCATCAACTGCGGCGCAACGTGCTCGGCGATTTACAGCGCTAACGCCAACGTGACGCTGACGGCAGCACCGAACACCGGGTCCGCCTTCACGGGATGGTCGGGGGCCGGTACGGGTACCGGCTCGCTAGCGCTGAGCATGAACGCCGACAAGTCTGTCGTGGCAACCTTTGCTCTGGCGAATTCCGGCGGCACATTCTCGGGCCTGATCACCGGTACCACCACAGGAACCGTAGCTTTCTGCGAGTTCCAACACAAGCTGTCGGGACAACTCACCGCGACGATTTCCGGAAGTGGTATGGTGGCGAATCCCTACACGGGAAGCTTCACGTTAGCGAATGGAACCGACGTGGTCACGGTTCTGTCCGGCCCAGCGGAATGCTCCGCGGGGGTAGCTACATATACGGAGAGCTTCACAGGGCCAATTATTGGCTCTTCCGGGTTTGTCATTTCCAAGGGAACAACCAGCGAAGGTTTCACCTGGGACTTTGAGAATGGTTTGGTGGGACCGACCTCTGTGACGGGCACGCTGACTCTAAACGACCCCGATGTCTTCGATCAGCCGATCACTCAAACCATCATCTTGAGCAAGAATTAACTTTGGTGGGTATCTACTTGACTTTCCAGAAACCTTGCATGGCTGATTCACGCAGTCTTCGGAATAACCAATTGAAGGCCAAGCTTTTGCGCCCGTTTGGCGAGTGATCGGATCTGCTGCTCGCGATACCTGGCTTCATAGTACTCGGTTCCTTTGTCAACGTACTGTTGTCCGCCGAAGCAGGCGGCGACCCCGCGCAGGAGCAGCAGGCAGACCAGCATTTCACGACAGGTGTTGGATTGGCGCGGAGTTCACGTGGCCGCGCTATTGCCTGTGCGGACAAAGGCTGCCGCGCCCGGCTCCAAGGTCGCATTCCGTTCACAGCCCCAACCCGCGGCTATTTCAAGGCATTGCGCTGCGAGATTACCTTCTGCAGCGCTTGGTCGAGGGAGCCCTGGAGAATCAGAATCTTCACTTCCAGTACCGATTTACAACCAGTGCCCTTGATGGATATAGGCTTCGCGGTCAACTGCCCGCTCGCCCGACACCGTATGCCTCTGATCCGGTTCTTGTACATCGGCTCGTACGTTTGCACCACGCTTCTTTCAGACCCTCCGTCGCCGGAACGCCCCACTGGGTGTCGCTATTCGGTGACCGACAGGCGCAAGCCGGCCCCGTGGTGTCCTATAACCGGGCGAACGAAGCGGGGGCGCTGCTCAAGCCGGGCGACTTCGATTGGCAGGCGATCTTCTCCGGCGGCGTGCGCTGGTTCCACAGCGGCGGTATTTTCGCGGCCCTCTCGCCCACCACCTCGGAGGTGATTATCGAAGGCATGCAGGCGGCCAAGGAAGCCGGCGCGGTGGTTTCGTTCGATCTGAACTACCGGGCGAAGCTATGGAGCATCTCCGGCGGCGAGGAGCGCGCGGCGGCGGTGCTGGACCGCATCGTGAAGAACGCCGACGTGCTGGTGGGCAACGAGGAGGATCTGCAAAAGGGCAACCACCACAGTTGGAGCGCGGTGGCGTGGATTAGCGGCCAAACCTACCAGGCTCCGACTACGGAGTTGGACGTCTTCGACCGCGTAGGCGGCGGCGACCGCTTTGCCTCGGGGTTCTTCTATGGTATGCTGACCAACGAGCCCCCGGAAGAGTGCGTGAAACTGGGCTGGGCTCATGGCGCTTTATTGACGACGTTTCCGGGCGACACCACCATGGCGACGGTGGAGCAAGTCCGGGCCTTTGCGAAAGGCGGCTCCGCGCGGATTCAGAGATAGGATCCCGCCCGACCTGGAGACCGGGTTATCATCGCGAACACGTTCTTCAACCGTGGCCGTTACTGCCGACGAGTTGCGCCAGCCGCTTCACCATATCCTTCAGATTCTCCGATTGTGCACTCAGTTCCTCGCTGGCGGCGGCGGCTTCCTCAGCGCTCGCAGCGGACTTCTGCGTGACTTCCTGCATCTGGCTGATCGCGTCCGCGATGTGCTCCGTCCCGCGCGCTTGCTCCAGGCTGCTGGCGTGTACCTGCTCCATCAGCGTCTTGACGGTTTTGGCGCTGTCCGTGATCGACTGAATCGACTCGGCCACGTCGGTGAGCTTGGTGATCCCCTGCGTCGACGTCGCGATGGACTCGTCGATCAGTCCGGCTGTCTCGGACGCGGCTTGCGCGCTGCGCTGTGCGAGATTGCGCACCTCGTCGGCGACCACGGCGAACCCCGCGCCCGCTTCACCCGCCCGCGCCGCCTCCACGGCCGCATTGAGCGCCAGAATATTGGTCTGAAACGCGATGGCGTCGCTGGCTTTGACGATCTTCGAAATCTTGTCGCTGGAAGTCTTAATGTCGCGCATGGCTGCCATCAGTTGCTCCAGTCTGCGGTTCGTCTCCGTGATGCTCGCCTCTACCTGGTTGACCAGTTCGGACGATTCCTTGGTGCTGACGCTGTTCTGTTGCGCGGTTGCGTTGATCTGTTTGCCGGAGCTGGAGGTCTCGTCCAAAGAGGCGGCCTGCTCCGATGCACCCTGCGCCAGCGCCTGGCTGGTTCTGGAGATCTGGGCGGCCGCACTGGCCACTTGTTCCGCCCCGCGGTCCAGTTGGCCCGCCAGGTCGTGGAACACGCCCGCGGTCTGCCGGAGCACCAGGAAAACCAAGGCGCCGACCATGAAGCTCAAGCCCATCATGATGAACGCCGTCCAGCGCGCCGTCGAGACGCTCTTGGCCGCGTCCTGGTTGGCATGGGAGAGAACCTCCTGCTGCTGACTGGCGATCGCCTTGACCACTTTGTCGGTGTCGTTGAGAAGGGGAAGCATCTTGTCGCGCAAGAGCGCGTGGGCCTCCTCGAAGCGATCGCGGGCGGCCTCCTGGATGTACATCTGGTCGAGCTGCACGAATTCCGCAACAGCCGAGTCGATGGCCTCAAGCTGGGGATCCGTGCCCCCGGTGTTCAGCAGGCCGCGAAGCTGGTTGATCTCGCTCCGCAGCCGCGTCGCCGTCGCGGCCACCTGCTGCCGGCTCGCTTCCGAGTCGGACACGGTGTGGCACATGGAACAGGTCTTAATGCTGGCCGCGTTCCCGATGCCATTCACCTTGCTGATAATATAGCTGATCTGCGCCTTCTGCGCTTCGCCCGTCATCTCTTGGAAACCGGCCCGGATAGAGCCGGCGATCTCCAGCTTGCGCGCGGTTACGTTGACGGCAGTATCCAGCGCTCCGCCCAGCTTCGAGATCGTATATAGAGCTGAGCAACTCACCACCACGATCAACCCAAGCAGGGTCCCGAAGTTCATCATCTGCTTTTTAGTGATAGTCATCTGAAACTCTCTTACCGCGGTGCTGTCCCGCGATTTGTCATATCGGCATTTGCCCAGCGTGGTTCTAAGAATTGTTCAATGTTGCGCCAAGGTGTTTACCGTATTGAAACTGCCGAAAAAGGCTCGATAACCAGGCTCAAGAGGCCGATAAGGTGTTTTGGGGATCGGCGTTACCCCGCGTTCACCTTAGTCGTGCCGCACAGCTTGTGTCGCCGGGTCGGCGCGCGAGCCGGCACCAGAAAGGCGTTTCTATGACCGTTGCGGTTGAAATTGCCCCGATCGACAAAACTGTGCCAAACTCTCCCAGGACGGGCAAATACCTCACGTTCCGGCTTGACCATGAAGAGTTTGGCATTGAAGTCAAAAAGGTGCGAGAGATCGTCGGGCTGCAACACATCACTCCCGTTCCGCACGCGCCGCGCTACCTCCGGGGTGTCATTAACCTTCGGGGTAAGGTGATCCCCGTAATCGATCTCCGGCGGAAATTCGACATGGCCGACGTGACCTACGGCGAACGCACCTGCATCATCGTGGTCTGGGCGCAAACCGCCGCCGGGCCGGTGCTCGGTGGTTTGATCGTCGATTCGGTCTCTGAAGTCCTGCATCTCGACGAATCTGACGTGGAAGACACGCCCGATCTGGGCCCGCGCGGCCCTTTGAATTGCTTCATCGGACTCTCCAAGGCCAAGGAGCACGTCAAGATCCTCCTCGACGTGGACCAGGTCCTGGCCACGGATCCAATGCCCGGAAGATCGGATTGAGGCGCGAGCGGAGGTGCGCGTGGGTAGCGTAGCGGTCAATCGTCGCGGTTCCCTGCAGGAGCAGGTGGAGGACCTCGCCGTGGAGGCGGTGACCTTCCATGGCGATGCGGACCCGGTCGAACGCCTGCCCGGCATCCGTCCCAATCCCTCTGCGCCGCCTAAGGAACCCCCTGAGATGTCGTTCGCGCAGGACCCGGAATTGGTCTCTGAGTTCCTTGTCGAGACTCGTGAGCACATGGCAAACGTGGAAAAGCAACTGCTTGTGCTGGAGCAGAACCCCGCCGACACTGAGGCCGTGCACGCCGTATTCCGGGCTTTTCACTCCACCAAAGGCGTCGCGGGCTTCTTGGAATTGAGAAACGTCGGCGAGTTCTGCCAGGAAGTGGAGACCGTGCTGGACCGGGTTCGCACGGGCGCCATGAGGGCCACGCCCGAGGTGATCGATCTCATTTTGGAAGCAGTGGATTGGGTGAGACTGGCCGCCACGCAGATTGAACAGAGCCAGCCGGACGGCCGCGCCGCCCCGGAGCTGCTCGCCCGGATTCGCAGCCTCGCCGGCCGCGGCCAACCAGCCATCGCGCTGCCCGCGCCGCCAGACGCCTCAGCGCTGCCGCCCAGCGTGACCCCGGACGGCAGTCCCAGAGCCGTCAAAATCGATACGGCCAAGCTCGACTACCTGGTTGAAATGGCCGGCGAGCTGGTCATCGCCCACTCCATGGTGCAACATAATCCGGCCCTGGCGGAAATTGCCGAGCCAAGTCTGCTGCAAGGGCTCGCGCAACTCAGCCGCGTCACCACGGAGGTGCAGCGCACCGTCATGGGAATGCGCATGGTGCCCATATCGACCCTGTTCGATCGCATGGAGCGCCTGGTCCGGGAACTGACGCGCAAGAGCGGCAAGAAGGCCGAACTGCAGGTCACCGGCGGCGAGACGGAACTCGATCGTAATATCGTCGAAGAGCTGTCCGAGCCTCTCGTGCACATGATCCGCAATGCTCTCGACCACGGCATCGAGTCCCCCGCGGAGCGCGCAGCCTCCGGCAAGAACCCCATCGGACAAGTCGGGCTGTCGGCGTCGCATCTCGCCGGTCAGATCCTGGTCGGAGTCTCCGATGACGGGCGGGGGCTGGACCGTGACAAGATCCTCCAAAAAGCAGTTGCCTGCGGCCTGGCTTCCGCCGGCGCCGAGCTCTCCGACGAAGAAGTTTTTGAGTTTATCTTCCACCCGGGTTTCTCCACCGCGGATCGCGTGACCGACGTTTCGGGCCGCGGCGTGGGCATGGATGTAGTCCGTAAGAAACTCCAGGCGCTGCGCGGGCGGATGCATATCGAATCCACGCGCGGCAAGGGCACCTGGCTCCTCGCCAAGCTGCCGCTCACCTTAGCCATAATCGACGGAATGCTGATCGGCGTCGGGGCTGAACGGTACGTGGTGCCTGTCTCCGCGGTTCGAGAGGTGCTGCGGCCTGTCCCGGAAGCTTGTCACACGTTGCGGGGCGGCGAATTCGTCATGATTCGCGGGTCGGCGCTGCCCCTGGTGAGACTGGCGCGCGCGTTTGCAGTCCCTGGGGCGGTGGAAGATCCCTGCGCCGGTCTGTTGATTGTGGTTGAGTCGGGCCTGGAGAAGCGATGCCTCTTGGCCGACCGGCTGGTTGGGATACAGGAGATTGTCATCAAGAGCCTGGCTGAATCGGTGAAACACATTCCCGGCATAAGCGGGAGCGCCATCCTCGGCGACGGCCACGTCTCCCTCATCTTGGACATCGATGGATTATTAGGACATGAAGTTACCTATTGAAACCGCAAGCCATGGCGGGTCCCCCTGGTTGCTTACGCTCGGGGCGCCCGAATTTCAGGCGATCGTCGGTCTCGCCCGCGAGCGTTTTGGCTTGAACCTGGAGCCGGGCAGGGAGGAATTCGTGACTGCGCGGCTTTTGCGGCACGCGCACAACGGCGGCTTTCGATCGTTTCGGGATTATTACACGCACGTACGGAGCGATACCACCGGCGCCGCCCTCGCCGAGATGATTCACGCGCTGACCACACATTTCACCTTCTTTTTCCGGGAGAACAGGCACTTCGAACTGCTGCGCAAAATCATGACCGAAGAGGTGCGCAACCCGCAGTCCCTGAGGGTCTGGTGCGCGGCGGCCGCAACCGGCGAAGAAGCCTATTCCCTGGCGATGACCATCCTGGATTCGCTCCCCTTTCTGGCGCCGGCCGCCATCAACATCCTGGCGACCGATGTTTCAGCAAGGTCTCTGGCGGTGGCCAAAGCTGGTGTCTATCCGGCGTCCGCGGTTGCGGCGTTGCCGCCACACCTGATTCAGAGGTACTGGATCCGCGACGGCCGTCGGGGTTGCTACACTGCCCGCCCGAAACTGCGGCGGACGTTAGAGTTCCGCGTGGCCAACCTGGTCGATCCCACCACATATGGCGGGCGATATCGAGTCATCTTCTGCCGCAACGTCATGATCTACTTTCCCAAGGCGGTACGGCAGAACGTGGTTCTCGGGTTGACCCGTTGCCTCGAACCCGGAGGATATCTGTTCATTGGACATGCCGAGAGTTTCACCGGCCTGGAGAGTTCGCTTGAATATGTCTGCCCCGCCGTTTACAGAAAGTCGGCCGAGCGATCGCGCAACGCGGGGGGCGTACGATGACGCGCTCCCTGGTGGTGGGTGTCGGCGGCTGCCGAATCAGCAACGATCCCGACACGCAACTGGTGACCTACGCGCTCGGCTCCTGCGTGGCCGTGGCGATTCACGATGCGCGGTCCCACACCGGCGGTCTGCTGCATGTCATGCTGCCGGATTCCGCGCTCAATCCCGTTCAGGCCCGGCGGACGCCGGGTATGTTTGCCGACACCGGCGTGCGGGAACTCCTGCGACTGGTGGAGAACGCCGGAGCGGATCGGCGCCGCCTTTTGGTGTGGCTCGCTGGAGGCGGATACGCGGGGGACGGTGCCCAAGCCGCCAAAATTGGATGTGAGAATTACGGCGCGGTGCGGCGGGCGCTGGAGTATGCCGGTTTGGCCATATTCAAGGAAGAAACGGGCGGCAGCACGCCTCGCACCCTGCGCTTGCACGTAGGCAACGGCAAAGTCATGACAGACAGCGCCGGACAGGCTCGATGAACCATAACATGATTCGCGTACTCGTGGTAGACGATTCCGCCATCGTCCGTGAATTGATCACGGAGGTTTTGAGCGCGTCGCCGGACATCTCGGTCGTCGGGACCGCTTCAGATGCGTCGCTCGCATTTGAAGCCGTGAACGTTCTGCGCCCCGACGTGCTGACACTGGATATCGACATGCCTGAAATTGACGGGCTGACCTTTTTGCGCCGTCTGATGCGCCAGCATCCCATGCCGGTCGTCGTGATCAGTTCGGCTTTGACGGAGGGCTCGGATCTGGCCCTGGAGGCGCTTCGGCTCGGCGCCGTGGATGTCGTCCCGAAGCCGGGAGGACCGCATTCGATTGGAGAAATCCGATTCAGGCTGCCGGAGAGGATCCGCGCTGCCGCGGTGGCCCGGATTAAGAGCCGAACCGTTCATGGCGAGCAGGCGGCCGGAAAGATCGTGTACGGTGCATCGGTGGATCGCGGGGATCTGATCGCGATTGGGGCTTCGACCGGAGGCACCGAAGCCATTCTTGAGGTACTGAGGCAACTTCCGCGGGACTCGCCGCCCATCGTTGTGGTGCAGCACATCCCGCCGCTTTTTTCGGCCAGGTTCGCCGACCGGCTCAATGAGATTTGCCGGATGGCCGTCAGGGAAGCGCGGGATGGGGAACCCCTGACAACGGGGCTGGCGCTGATTGCGCCTGGAAACCGGCACCTGCTGGTGAAGGGGTCGCCCGGCCGGTTCCACGCCTGCCTCCGCGATGGTCCGCCGGTGAATTATTCGAGGCCCTCGGTCGACGTGCTCTTCGCGTCGGTTGCCGAGTGTGCCGGACCGCACGCGATCGGCGTAATTCTGACTGGCATGGGATCGGATGGAGCGGCCGGACTCCTGAGGATGAGACGGGCAGGCGCCTATACCATTGCCGAAGATAAGTCCACCTGTGCTGTCTTCGGAATGCCCCGCGAGGCGATTCGGCTGAACGCCGCCTGCGTGGTCGCCCCGCTGCATAATTGCCCTTCGGTACTCATGAAACATCTGGCGCAGAATGGCGCCATCAAGGAGGAAAGGCAATGCAAATCATGATCGTCGATGACAGCAAGGCCATGCGGATGATTATCCGACGCGCTTTGCGCCAGGCCGGATACGGGGACGCCGAGGTAGTCGAAGCCTCCAACGGCGTCGAGGGCCTGGCATCCATCCGGGCTGCCAATCCGGATCTCGTGCTCTGCGACTGGAACATGCCGGGGATGTCCGGATTGAGCGTCCTGCAGAATCTGGCAAAGGACGGATGCAACGTGAGGTTCGGGTTCGTAACCTCCGAGTCAACCGCCGCGATGCGGGAACAGGCGCTGGGGGCCGGAGCCTTGTTCCTGATTTCCAAGCCCTTTACCGGGGAAAGCTTTGAGACGGTCTTGCGGCCGATTCTGGGGTGACCATCGATGATCCGAATTCCGGCTTTCTCGACCGTTGCCGAGTTGCTGACTCAGCTACTCGGACGTACCGTGGTGGTGCGCAAAGCACCCTCGCCGCTGCTGATGCCGGCCCCCAATGTGATCACCGCCGTCTACACGGCCGATGACGGGATCCCAGCCACCGCCTGCGTCTGTGAACTCGCGTTGGCGGCATACGCCGGCGCCGCCCTCACCGCGATACCTCCCGCCGCTGCCAAGGAAGCCTTGGCTACCAAATGCATCGAGCCCAACTTGCTGGACAACTTCGGGGAAATCCTCAATATTTGCAGTCACCTGTTCAACGACATCTCCACGGAGCACGTCAGGCTGCTGGAGGTCTCCCGCGGCACGGAACTCGGCGCTGCCGTAAAGGCGTCAGCTTCGAAATCCGAATTCCTGGTGGAAATCCCTGGGTACGGAGGGGGACGGATGCTCTTTTGCGTTCTCTCCCAACAGACACAAGCGGAGCCTATGTCAAGAGTCTGACCGAATCGCCCACTCCCACCTCAGAACGACCGCACGGCAGCCCCGGGCGTATTACAGAGGTCCTTTGTGCAACGTACCGAGTTGCGCCTTTCCTGGCGGTACTCGGGCTTCTCGCTTGAGATTGTCCGAAGTAGGGCGCAGAGCCGTCAAGTGGAGACGCGACGTCGGTACGCCATTGATTCCACGCGAAGTTGCAGGTCTGGCAATATACCGCTCCAGATCGCTGGTGCAGCGGAGGACCAGCGGAGGAAATCATCGAGAAATGGCTGCGGGATCGGGTCGCAGGAAGTGTTCCGAAAACTCAGGCTTTTTGAACACTGCTGTTCAGAAACCTGACGTTTTCGGAACAGGGCCGGAACGGTTTCTGGTCCAGCATGCCGTCGCCTGCTCCTCCGCTGGTCCTCCGCCGTGTCTCGATGGGCCTGAGGCCCACGAATCGTGATGAAAATCGGCGTGGGTTTCTGCGGCATCCTGTGAGGTGGCGCCTATCCGGCCGAGGTCGTTGGAGCAGTGGAGCAGTTGAGGCCGGTCCGCTGTCTAATCCGGAGCATGCCTTTGAACGAATGAGTGTACGCCGCCCTGTCGTTTACGACAGCGGCAGTAGTACGTGACCGTGCTTAACC